>JAEEGI010008736.1_pt1 | contig 22322 bp, 20 predicted proteins | sample 8958751 | NCBI WGS metagenome assembly JAEEGI01 (sample SAMN16246545, study PRJNA631951) | gut metagenome | biome: gut microbiome; feature: rumen; material: KS-attached | host: Bos | place: Iran: Karaj | collected 2018-10 | reverse complement strand
AGAGAGCAAGCTCAGTTATCGTGATCTCCTCGATCGTGATCTGGTTCCTGTCATCCTTCGGTTCCGTAAACGGAAAATTCGGTATGGTAGACAAGCTCTTCGAAGATGAATCCGTAATGACGGAAGAATATGCAGAAAAGCTTGCCGATAAGATGGATGTTGAAGTTGACGAACTTGAGCCCATGGACGCATCTCTTCTCGCAACAGTCGGTAACGGTCTCTCCGTTGTGTTCAAGCCTCTCGGTTTCGGAAACTGGAAAGCTTCCGTAGCAACCATCACAGGTCTTGTTGCTAAGGAAGATGTAATCGGTACCTTCGGTGTACTCTATGCCTACGATGAAGACGCGGCAGGTGAAGAACTGGGTGAAAACGGTGAAGGCATCTGGGATCGTGTTGCGGATGATTACACACCTTTCGCAGGTCTCGCATTCATGATCTTCAATCTCCTCTGCGCACCTTGCTTCGCAGCCATCGGTGCTATCAAGCGTGAGATGAACAATGCTAAGTGGACATGGGCAGCAATCGGTTACATGACCGGCTGGGCCTATGTACTTGCAATGATCACATACAATGTTATCGGTCTTTTCGGAGGCGTAAAGTTCGGCGCAGGAACGATCTTCGGTTTAATCCTTCTCGCAGGCCTTATCTATATGCTTGTCAGAAAGGGCTATCAGCCCAAAGAAGGAAAGGTTGCTTAAGCCTTAAATTAAGCAAGGAGGTTTTATGTCACCTGTCATCGGAAGTGCAATAGCACTCACATTGGTCGCATTACTTGTTGCAGCATGCATTAAGGCACTGCTCCCGGACAAAAAGAAAGGAAGCAGCGGATGCTCCGGTTGTTGCGCCTGCTGCTCGGGATGCAGCGGATCATGTCACGGTACTGCCTGCGGCACCTCCGCAAAATAAATCGAGTTCCTTCTCATTACTTTAAATAAATGAACACCTCACTGTTTAAAAGCAGTGAGGTGTTTTTTTACTGCATATAACTTCAAAACTTTTCCGTAACCATCAGACTTTTTCAAACTTGGCGGCTGTTTTTTCCATACGTTTTGTTACTTCATTATTGTTATCAACAGCTTCCGAGATCTCCCGGATGCTTTCCACAAGCTCGGAAGAGTTATTGGCAGAAGTGGTGATGGCTTCGGAACTCTCCTGAATGGAAGTGTTGATCATGCGTACCGATCCCACCATCTCTTCCATTATCTTTTTTAATTTTCCGGCCTTATCATCAAAGGAGATCAGCATGTTGTTCATTGTCTCCGCAGTCTCCTTGTAGGTGTCTCCCGTGGCTACAAACTCATCGTAGTCCCCTATGACCGTTGTGTTGATGAAATCAAGTACAGCGGTTGCATTCTCGGACAGTGCGTTGACCGCGGAAGTAACCTCGTTGGAAATGTTTTGGATGTTACCTGCTATCTCAGTGGAATTGGCAGCCAAGGATCCAATCTCCGTCGCTACCACGGCAAAGCCTCTTCCGGCCTCTCCCGCTCTGGCGGCTTCAATGGAAGCATTCAATGCAAGGAGGTTTGTCTGACTTGCGATCTCAAGGATAGAATTGGTGAGCTCCTTGATCTGAGCCACCTTTGCCGAATCCTTAACGGATTGTTCAAGTACTCCCGAAAGCTTCTCCATGCGGGTTCCCGCCTGATTCTTCTTGTCAGTGGCACGGAGACGGATCTCATCTGCTTTGTTTCTGACTTCGTTTGTAACGGCTGCTCCGGACTGAGCCTCGTTTGCGATCTCTTCCGCCGACTTGCTGACTTCCGCAACCCTGTCATTGATCAATGAAACCGTTCCCGAAACCGTTTCCATTCCTGCGGACAGTTCTTCCATTGCTGCCGAAGTTCCGGTTACCGAATCATTGGCGCTGTAGATCTGTGATGCCACCTGCGCCGACGATTCTGCAAGCACATCCGCACCTTTCTTAACATCTCTCATTATGCCCTGTAATGTCTCAATAAACAGGTTCATGCCATCCTTAAGGTAGATGAGCTCGGAATCCGTCTTTGTCTCGATCCTGGCTGTGAGATCGCCGTGACTGTCCTGTATGCCTTTGATGATCTCTCCCACCTCATCTGCGATCGACCTTACTCTCTTTACGGCGATGGAATAAATTATCATAAAACTGATAACGATCAAAGCGATCAGAGCTACAGTTCCGATGCCTGCAAGGATCTGTCCGCTCACAAGATTTGCCTGCATCGTGGCTGTTGTCTCAGCTTTGCTTTCGGCTATTGTTGAATCCAGCACCTTGCTTGAATGGAAGATTGCAACCTTCTGGATCTCCGCCTTATTAAAAAGAACATTATAGGCGGCGGAAGCATTACCTTGATCCGCAAATGCTATGGCCTGATCGATAAAACGAACAAGTCTCGAGTACTGTCCTTCTATTTCCGAAAGCTGCTCGTTTACTGCTGCATTTTCACCACTTGCAAAAAGAGCCTTAAGTGCTCCGATATCTGCTTCCACATCACTTTTCGCTGCCTTTATCTGCGGAAACAGAGCTTCCTTTGTCTCAGGTGCATCTGTGGCGACATAACCGGTAGTCTGATCGTAAAGATTCATCACATCATTTTTAAGATCTGCCTCAAGCGTCGTAAGTTCCATCATATAATCAAACATCTTTGTGCCTGATTTGGTAGAAGATGCCATGGAGTTCATAACCATCACCATCACTATGATAAAAGCAACCAGTATCAAAAGGTTGAGTCCTGACACCTGAAACATAATGGTTTTCATTAACTTCGGCTTGTTTCCCTTGGCCGATTCACTGTTTGTTTTTAATAAGCTCATAGTATCGTTCCTTTCCCCGTTCGGATCAATCCTTGTAATAATCTGCCAGCTGCGCCTTCATGGCTTTTAAAAAGCCCGCTGCGTCGGTTTTTCCGGCCGCATAATCGGCAAAAACATAACACACGGCATTTTGTCCCAGCCCCTGTTTTGCATTCATCCAATGCCAGTTACTGGTCTTTCCCGCTGCTATGTGAGCAGCGATCGTCGCCGCAAAGGGATCATCCGCTGTGTACTTGCAATCGGAGAAAGGACTTGCAAAGCCCGCTTTTTCCACAAGGATCTGCTGTCCGGCCGAACCGGAACACCACTGAAGGTAGGCTTCGGCTTCCTTCACATTTCCTTCCTTCGGAACCACCCACCAGCTGGGAGGGCTGGTAAGGATCGTATCCTGTCCATCAATAAAGGCATATGGAGCCATTCCCACTTCAAAGCTTCCCGCAGCCTTGTAATCGGCTGCATAATCTCCCGTAAGCAACGCTCCGATCCAGGATCCCTGAGTCACAAAGGCGTACTTTCCGGAAGCAAAATTTCTGACCTGATCTGTGTAGGTTCCGTTTGTTAAAAGTGCCGGATCCGAGTACTTGTTCAGAAGTCCCACAAAATCCGCAAAGGCTGCAAATCTTTCTTCATCCAGTTTTCCACCGTCATTAAGAAGATCGATGTACTTCGTATCATTTCTCGCAAGTCCGGAATCAAGATACGCTCCGAACACGTGATTTCCCGATGACCAGCCCAGTCCTTCAGGTTCCGTGCAGAAGCCCACAACAGCCGTGAGCCCCAGTTCTTTCTTTTTAGAATCAAGTGTCTTAAATGCATTTTTATAAGCTGACGGACTTGTGAGAGTCGCAGGATCTATGCCTGCTTTCTTAAGTATCTCAGCATTATATGCAAGCCCGATGGCTTCCGTTGTAAAAGGAAAGCCCATCGTTCCGTAGGTGCTGTCGGTGTAAGCCAGATCCGTTCTCTTCGTCCACTCCTGATCGGACATGTCCACAAGAAGTCCTTCCCATCCCGCAAAGGACGAGGATTCACAGACAATAAGATCCGGCATCCGGTCCGAAAGATAAAGCCCCTTGATAGTAGCCTGGGGATCTACGCTGGGTCCTACGTTAATGATGTTTACCGTAACTCCCGTCTCTTTTTTATAAGCCTCGGCCAGATCCTGTAATTGGTTCACTACCTCGATCTTGGAATTCACCATAGTGATCGCAGTGCCCTCTTTTGAATCTGCTTCACTCGGCATTACTGCGTTTGAACCGCATCCCGTAAGTAATAGTATGCTTACAAGTAATGCAGCGATAATTGATTTGTTCCTCTTATTCATCCTGTTTCTCCCTTCGGTATTTTGTTGGCATTGTTTGTCGGGAATTACATTTTACATGTCGCATGACGCAATCGCATTCAAAGTTATTATATCTGAATTTTCCCGTTTATACTATTGATTTTCTATGAATTTTCTCACAATTCGTTGTAAATATATGTTATATCTAAATATTTCATTTTATATACATTTATTCTTATTGTTCAGGAATAAAAAAATAGCGTAACAGGCAAAAGAGCCTTTTGTTACGCTATTTACTATCTAATACTTATGATCCTGTTTTACTCAACCTCCGAAATGCAACAGGCAAATGGAGTCGTAATCACCAAATTTAACGCCGCATACATACATTGAGACACATCTGCCTTTACACTTTGCGCCCATGCACTGGCACCACTTTCTGGAAATTGCTTCAGGTTTCTTCATCCATGTCATAAATCTCACCTCCTCTCATTTCACACGGTCATCAGGTCTGAATTTTACAATACTTTGACAGATCAATCTGAATTCCGCAGTAATTGGACTGCTTTCTTTCAAAACAGATATTAATACCACAGACAAGAGAGTATTTGTCGGTCTTAGGCTGTTTTAACCACTTCATATTTTGTCACCTCCTCTTTTTATTATGGCAAATCATCTGCTGCTGATTCCTGAATTCTGGGCGCCAAAATCATGCAACAGTTTACCTCGAAATTTTCTCAAGACCTACATTAACCTAATTGCAACACATAGTTACAGTTCTCTATCATTCTTTGATCATGGGAAACTATGATTATGATCCTGTTGTTCTTTATTGTCTTAATATATTTAATAAATCTTTCTATAGAGTCCGAATCCATTGAGGATGTGGGCTCATCCATCATCAATATGTCCTTTGTATCCAGCAGATTTCTGAGTATTTCTATTTTTTGTTTTTCACCTCCCGATAAAGAAGCTCCGTTATCATCGAACACTTTTTTACTGTTTTCACGATAAAATGCTTTAAAGTTCAACATTTCGAGCAACTCTTCCGACGGGTCGGCTTCCTCATCACTGAGTACATTGATATTGCTTTTCAAACTGTCCTTAAGTATCGTCGGCTCCTGTTCCACGTATCCGATGTGATCTTTTCTTAAACTTTGCATATCGATGGCGCTGATATCGTTACCGTCAAAGATGATCTCTCCCTCCGTTTGTTCAGCATAAAGTCCCAACAGGCATTCCAGTAAAGTACTTTTTCCGGATCCGTTTTTTCCGGTAAGACAATAGACATTATCTTTATTGAAAGTATAATTAAAATCCTTTATGATCTGCTTACCCTCTAATGAGATCGAAAGATTCCGTACCGTAATACTGTTTATGCTGTTATTTTTTTTGATCTCTCCCTGCCTGAACTTTTCGATGCTTCCCAGATTACACAACCTGTCAAACGAAACCCTGGTATTCTGGTATTCCTTTGCATAATCGAACCCTCCGACGCAGGCCTGCATGATAAACTCAAAAGCAGCGATTATAATGTAAAACTCTCCGACGCTGATCTTTTTTTCATACACCCCGATACCGCAGATGGCATAGATCACAAACGTACCCATGATCTTTATTATTTCCGAAACACCGTTAAACAGATAACCTACTCTCTGAAGCGACAGTGCTTTATCTTCCACATCGCAATAAGCTTTGTTCATCCTTTTTCGAAAAAAAGGAGTAACTCCGAATATAAACATAAAACGAGATTTGTTTAATTGTTCAAACAACTCGGAGAAATACGCAACCTGTTTTTCCTTAAACTCCATTTCTTTGGTGTAATACAGATTTTTCACAGCCATATAAAAAACGGAATAAGCTAAAAAAACGATCAGAATGCATATAAAGCAAAAAGGGTATATCACGGCCAGCAAAACAATTGATGCCGTAAACATGAAAATTGAACCGATCAATCCGCCGACTGCATTGAGTCCAAAGATCACAACGGCATTCACGTCATTATTGACCTTTTGAACGGTAGCTGCCTTGTCACCTTTTTCATGCACATATTCAAATGTTTCATTGAGGTGATAGATGATCTCCAAACCTCCGGCATTTCCAAGACGCATCTGCAATTTTGTTTCTGCTCTCTCCTTTAGATACCCCAGACAGATCTCTGTGATACATATTACGGAGAATGCGATTATGGATCTGAATATCTTCTCCAGATCCGCTTCTATCAAATTATCAATAAATCCACCGGATAAAAGAGCCGTAGCGACACCCAAAAATGCAATAAGAACCTGCGCAAAATAATAAAGAACTATTTTTTTCTTCTTCTTTCCGTCAATATTCCAAAAATATTTAAGCATTTTTACTGTCAGTCTCCGTTTTCTTGATATTCAGGCGTTGGCACCGGCCGCTTCCGAATTATATGCCTCTGCCAGCAGCTTCATCATTTCCATGGCATTAAACTTCGAGGCATCACAGCTCATTTTGCCGCCTTTAAGATTCTTATAAGGACAGCCTCCCATACAGATCGGTAAGACCTTGCAGTCATGGCAATCTTTGTAAAAGATCGGATCGTAGCCCAGCCATTTCAGATAATTGGCATTCAATACCGTGTTTTCCGTATCAAAGATCGAGCCGACTTTTTCCTCGGCATATCCGATATGATCCCAGCATTTATATATGTCTCCCAAAGGATCGATGATATAGCAATCTGCAGAAACAGCTCCGCAGATTGAAGGGTTAAAGTTTGGAAGATCAATAAAATTAAATCCCCGGGACAGATTTCTTCTGGCAAACTTAGTCTGCTCAACGGCAAATTCTTCATCCTTGTAGCAATTGGGTGCAGTACAACTGTCATTAACCTGATCCACCGGTGCGAGATACAGCCCGACCTTTCCACTCAGCCCGTATTCTTCCAGATAATCCAATACTCTGTCCGCCAGTTTCATATTGGTTTTGTCCACATTAACACGGATGTTTATGAACAAATGGTCTGCTGCCTTTTGGAGATTTTTTAAGATAACAAAAAATGTGTCCTCACCATTGGGAAGGCATCTTCTCTTGTTGTGGATCTCCGGCGGTCCATCAATTGTAACCTGAGCATATTTAACATTCAGTTCCTTAAGTTTTATGGCTCTTTCTTCTGTAAGATAGTATCCGTTAGTCACTATCTGAGCCTGATAGTTCTTTATATTTTTAATACCGTTGGTGATCTTTTCTATTAGATCCAGTCGAAGCAACGGTTCGCCGCCGTACCATACAACCGATACCTTGGATTTGTTTTCCGATGTTTTGTTTATGAAATTTATCGTCTCATTTAACACTCTCTCATCCATTGTATTGTACCTTTTACCGTTTTCGTAACAATAAGGGCATCTGAAATTACATTCCAACGTCGGAGCAATTGTATAAGAAGCACTCTCATTACCGAACCTGGCAAGCTTATTTTGAACGATTATAGCCTCAGCTTCATCTATATTGCTGTCTATGATCATATTTCCGTTTAAAAGCCCCTGCGAAAGATCATCTTCCGGATCGTATTCGAACTCTTCATTTTCCGTGAGTTTCTTAAACTTTTCCGTGTACTCGGCATTAAGTCCCAAAACGCCCCCGGAGTAAGTGTTGTAAATGGTCACCCCATCTTCACACCAATCAATAATGTTGTAGTTTGACAGTTTCATCTTCCTCATTTTATTACCTCTCCCTTTTTATGATAATTCTAAAATAATCTTCCAATGACAGCTCATAAGCTTCTGTTCCCAAAATGCCTATTCCTTTTTCCTCAAGCATTTTATAAAGTCTTTTCCGATCACAGGTTTCCGTCAAGATCATCTTATTATTTACAACCAGCACATCCTCTGCCATTTTCCTGATCTCATTCAAATCATCCCTGTCAGTTAAGATCATCTGCCCGTTTTGGCATATGCTCTTCAGATCTTTATCCGTTACTTCTTTCAGCAATCGACCTTTGTGCATAATTCCGAATCTCGTTGCAACCTGAGACAATTCCGGAAGATTGTGACTTGAAATAAGAAAAGTAACATCTTTCTCTTTTTGCAATGAAACGATCAATTCCCTCATATCTGCGATCCCCAAAGGATCCAATCCGTTAAGCGGCTCATCCAGGATAATAAAAGAAGAATCGTAGAGCAGGGCCAAAGCTATGCCCAGCCGCTGACGCATTCCCAGCGAAAAGTTCGAAAACCGTTTCTTTCCCGCATCCGAAAGCCCTACAAGTTCAAGCACTTCTTTTATTTTTTGATCGTTCTTTTCGCCATAGATCATTTGAAAATACTTTAAGTTGTGAAAAGCGTCCTGATCATTGTAAAAAGAATTGGCTTCGATCATTGCTCCTGCCCGAACCCTGTTATCGATAATCTCATCACCGAATCTTATTGAGCCTTCGTCAAGCGAAACTATTCCCAATACCATTTTAAGCAAAGTGGATTTTCCTGCACCGTTCACTCCGATCAGCCCATAGATCTCTCCTTTTTCGATCTTAAGAGATACATTGTCCACCGCCCTGTTTTTCCCATAGTTTTTGATTACATTTTTGCATTCCAATATCATCATCCTCGGCCCCCTCAACCTTTTATGTCTTTTTTGTTGAACACAACCAATCCCAATGTGATCGCAATAAGGTTATAAATCAGCATAACAACAAGAAATTCCGCATAATCCCTCGCTTTAAAAAACTGATTATTAACAGATGCCAGGAACCAATATTGAGGAAACATCCGTACGATAACACCTTTATTTGCATATATCTCAGCCGCTATAAAAAAGCTTCCGGATATGATGATCGAAAAAATGTAAACCGAAACCCAGGCCACAGAATTTTGGATAATAACAGCCAAAGCCAGATAAACGGAATTCAGCGTACTTATCAGCATTGAGTGGATGATCAGCGTTATTATGAGTCTGACAATATAAACCGAAGCCATTTCTTCCAGTCCGCTTCCGAAAAGCAACAGACAAACTGCCAGGGAGATTAAAATTGATAAAAGATATATTGTGCTGTTCAACAGATTTATGGTGATCAATTTACTTAAGAAATAGCTCTTCCTTTTTATTCCTCCGGCGATATGGTTCAATATGACTTTATTTGAAAAGTCTCTGCAATAAACAAGGATGTGAAAAGGAAGAAGCATAAAAAGATAATTCACTGCCGTTCCGAGTGAATAATAGATCCTGTATGCTCCTGCATTAAGATTAATTACGGGCGGATGTTCCAGACGACTGAAAAGTATAAAATCAACCTCAAATACATTGATGATCAATACCAGAAAAAAACAGACCGATAATGAAATATAGAACATCTTACTGTGTGCGATACGATATAGTTCTGCCAGCGAAAGTTTAAGAGCCATAATGTCCCCTCCGAGTTATTTTTCCAAAGAGTTATCCTATGCTAACTCGAATGCATATTATCACAGTTTTTTTGTTTTTTCAACATATAGTTAAAAATTAACCATGAAAATATGTCAATTGCGTGCAAACACCTTTCCGATATTACCGTCACTCAGTTGTGTTTCGATAAGAGACGGTTCAGCCGATATCTTTATCGCAAAAAAACGACCCTGACGAGCTGTTCTGCTCGCAGGGTCAGGTGTGAACATATTTTATTTTACTGCAGCCGCAAGTGCATCCGCAAGCTCATCAAGCTTTGCGAGAGATGCTTCGTTTAATGAAGAAAGCAATGAAACCTGAGGCTCAAGAACAGTCATGTTCTTCATGTTGGCGAGGATCTCGTTGATCTTCTTTCCGGCTGTGGGAGCCCAACTGCCGTTTTCAATGACACCTACGGTTCTGTTGGAAAGATTGTGGTTCTCAAGATCCGTAAGGAAAGTGTGCATGTGATCGAAGATCTCAGCGTTGTAGGTTGCACTCGCAAACACAAGTGCAGAATACTCAAATGCTCTTGAAACAAGCTCGGAAACCGTGGTCTTGGAAACGTCGTAAACCTTCACATCTCTGACGCCGCGCTCTGCCAGCTTAACCGACAGGATGTCGGCAGCATTTGCGGTGTTCCCGTAAACCGAGCCGTAGAAGATTGCAACGGAATTCTTCTCGGGGGTGTAGGAAGCCCACTTTGCGTAGCGATCAAGGATAAGGTTCAGGTCCTTTCTCCAGATGTGACCGTGAAGAGGCAGGATATTCTTTATCTCAAATGCGGAAGCTTTCTTTAAAACCGCTGTAGTCTGAGCGCCGTACTTTCCGACAATGTTTGCATAGTAGCGTCTTGCTTCGTCAGCCCAGTCTCTCTCCCAGTCAACTTCATCGGCGAAGATGTTTCCGCTCATGGCGCCGAATGCACCGAAAGCGTCAGCCGAGAAGAATATGCCCTCAGAACTTTCGTAGCTCATCATAACCTCAGGCCAGTGCACCATGGGCGCTGCGATGAAGGTCAGCTTGTGCTTTCCGAGATCGAGAGTGTCCTTTTCCTTTACGGTGATCGCGTCAACCTTCAAATGATAGAACTGGTCGATCATCTGAACAGCCTTCTGTGAACCCACGATCTTCATGTCGGGGTACTTCTGAAGAAGCTCCGGGATTGCGGAGCAATGGTCGGGCTCCATGTGATGAACCACCATGTAATCAAGTGTTCTGCCGTTAAGGACATGGTCAAGATTTTCCATGAACTGTCTTGTCACAGCATCGTCGATGCCGTCCATGAGGCAGGTTTTGTCGTCGAGGATGACATAGTTGTTGTAGGACATTCCGTCAGGTACGGGATAGGCATTCTCGAAAAGTTCGAGACGTCTGTCGGAGGAGCCGAGCCAGTATATGCCTTCTCCTACATTTCTTACATTAAACATAAAAACTCCCTTCTATACGAGAGGCCTCATCATGTTAAGCCTCTGCAGATAAGAATGCCGCAAATTTGTGGCATAAAATAATTTAGTTACAAACAACACCTCATTTTCCAATTTATAAGGAAAAAGTCAAGTAAAACAGGAAAAATGACACCATAGCCCCGTCCCCAAAGGTTCATTTTTTCGCTCTTGCGTTAATGGATTTTTTGTGTTAGTATTCTCCTTCTTATGATGATCGAAAGGATCGCCGCAATGATGATAACAATGCTGATCCACTGGGATGTGGAAAAGATCAGGAAATGCCCTCTCACGGCGTCTCCTCTGTAAAATTCCAGAATAAACCTGACAACAGAGTACATGATAAGATAGATCTCAGGAAGGTTGCTTTCCTTCATCTTTTCCCCGGGTGTCTTTATTATTAAGAAGGTAAGGACACCGAAGATGACAAGATCGCAGAGGCTTTCCGTCAACTGAACCGGGAAAAGAAGAACATTGTTGGGTGCGAACAAGGAGTCAGTGTACATCTTTCCGATGTGTCCCCGAACCGGGACGCCGTAGCAGCACCCCACAGTGTGACAGCCGAACCTTCCGAAGGCATGGGCCAAAGGAAGTGTGGGGATCAGGGTTGTCAGCATGGTCCTGAAATCCAGTTTGAAGTACCTGCTCGCAAGGAACACACCCATGATACCACCTGCCATACCGCCATAGAACACAAGTCCTCCTCCGAAGATTGCCTTCAGATAGCTGCTGAGATAATCCCCGCCTCTTTGAAAAGCTTCTATTATATTTTTTATATCAAGCAAAAGATAAAGTGCCTTGGCTCCAACTACTGCCATGATCCCGGCCCAGACATAGACGTAAACCGCATCGTCAAACACCAGCTTTTTGATCTTACAAAGGATAACCAGCGCAATGATCCCTGCGATAAAGCCTCCCACTCCGAGAAGGCCGTAAACCGAGACAATTCTTTCGCCAAAAAGTTTTATTACCATAATACCTCACAAAAAAACCTGTTCGAAAGAAGTGTTCTCCCGAACAGGTTACATTGTCTTTGATACAATTTTACAGGCCTGCTCCCGCAATGCCAATCGCTGCGATTCCAAGGCAAGCAAGGCAGCTGATGATGAACACAAGTGAACTTCCGATCAGACCGATGAGTGAACATACAAATCCGCCTGTACGCATGCCGCTCATGATGCCTGCGGCTTTTGCCTTTGATGCACAGATAAGTCCCGCAATACCGCATCCGACACCTATGAAAGCACCAATACTAAAAAGCCAGCTTATGATAGACACTACTCCAAGGATGAGACAAGCGATCTCGATGCCCTGAGGTCCATTGTTGTTGTAGTTTTCGTTTTCCATAATATCCTCCTGATAAAATGATTGGCAGGAAATCCCTGCTTCCCATGATTTGGTTGCTATCACATTACCATTTATGGCTTTTCATGTCAACATTTTTGTTCGGAGAAAAGCCCCTGCTTATTTCGCTGTTTCAACGGGATAACGGCATGGCTGCGATTTCCTTTTTCGGTCTTGCGTTTATTAAACTTTTGTGATAGTATTCTTCTGTTAACAAAGTGAATAAATTCATTTATATAAGGAGACATAGAAATGAAAAGAATTAAGACACTTGAAACAAGAGACCTTTGCGAAAGCGCTAAGAACGGCGGATGCGGCGAGTGCCAGACTTCCTGCCAGAGTGCTTGCAAGACAAGCTGCGGCGTAGCTAACCAGAAGTGCGAAAAGGCTACAAAGTAATCACTGCATTTTTCACAAGAGACTGAAGAGATGCCGCCCACAAATGGCGGCGTTTCTTTTGTTCGGAAAACAGAACGGAAAGATAAACATGGTACATCAATACAAATTAAACGGATACAATATTGTTCTGGACACCTGCTCCGGCTCGGTCCACAGCGTGGATGAAGTGGCCTACGACATCATCGCACTCTACCCCGACAAGCCGGAGGATGAGATCGTAAAGATCATAATGGAACGCTACGGTGACAGAGAGGATGTTACGGAAGAAGATGTGCGTCTCTGCATCAGTGACGTCAAGGAGCTGGTAGAAAACCACAAGCTCTACACTCCCGACACCTTCGAACCCCTGGCGGGAGAATTCAAGAAGCGCAGCGGAGACGTGATCAAAGCTCTCTGCCTTCACGTGTCCCACACCTGCAACCTGAACTGCGAGTACTGCTTTGCCGCTCAGGGTAAGTACAACGGTGAGCGCGCCCTCATGAGCTTTGAGGTTGGAAAACGCGCCATCGATTTCCTCATCGAGCACTCCGGAACAAGGCACAATCTGGAGGTGGACTTCTTCGGAGGTGAACCCCTCATGAACTGGGATGTCTGCAAGCAGATCGTAGCCTATGCCCGTTCCATCGAAAAAGAAGCCGGAAAGAATTTCCGCTTCACTCTCACTACCAACGGAATGCTGATCGATGATGATGTCATCGATTTCTGCAATAAGGAAATGAGCAATGTGGTCCTCAGCCTTGACGGCCGTAAGGAAGTACACGACAGAACCCGTAAGGATTACGCAGGAAACGGAAGTTTCGACCGCATCATCCCCAAGTTCAAAAAGCTTGTGGAGGCAAGAGGCGGCAGGAACTACTACATGCGCGGCACTTACACCCATCTGAACACCGACTTCACCAACGACATCCTGACCATGGCGGACATGGGCTTTACAGAGCTTTCAATGGAGCCTGTTGTAAGCAAGCCCGGTGATCCTCTCGCACTCACGGAAGAAGATCTTCCCATTCTTAAGGAACAATACGAGCTTCTTGCCAAGGAAATGCTGAAACGGGATCAGGAAGGCAGAGGTTTCACCTTCTACCACTACATGGTGGATCTGAAGTCAGGCCCCTGCATCTACAAGCGCATTTCCGGCTGCGGTTCCGGAACGGAATACATGGCTGTAACCCCCTGGGGTGACCTCTATCCCTGCCACCAGTTTGTGGGCGATGAGAGCTACAAGCTGGGTGACATCTGGAAGGGCGTCACAAACAAGGAACGTCAGGAAGAATTCAGAGTCTGCAATGCATATGCACGTCCCGACTGCAGGGGCTGCTGGGCGATGCACTACTGCTCCGGCGGTTGTGCCGCCAATGCCTATCACGCAACAGGCGATGTAAAGGGCATATACGAATACGGCTGCGAGCTTTTCCGTAAAAGGATCGAATGCGCCATTATGATAGCCTGCGCAAGAGACGAGCTGGGTCTTGAACCCGTGAGCGGAGCCACTGCGGGAAGCGAATGCGATTCCTGCGAAACCTGCGAAAAGCCTGAATGATAACACTCACATAAGCCGGGGCACATTAAGGGTCCCGGCAATATTAAAATCATGAAAAGATCTCCTTTGGGAAAATTTATAGAAGAATACAAAAACTCAGATCCGGTCAGACTGCATATGCCCGGCCACAAGGGTGCCTTCGGATACGAAGACGACATCACGGAAATAGCCGGCGCAGACAGTCTTTACGAGGCCTGCGGTGTTTTATCGGAGGCAGAAGAAGATGCAGCGCGTCTTTTCGGAAGCCGTCGGACTTTTCTTTCTGCGGAAGGCTCATCGCAGGTCATCAAAGCCATGTGCTTTCTTGCCCTCAAGCACTTCCGAAAAAACGGAGGAGAAGCAGAGCATCCCGTGATCCTGGCATCCAGGAACGCACACAAGTCCTTTATCTGCGCTTCCATGCTTTTAGGCTTCGACATAAGGTGGATGAGCCCGGAAGATACGGATTTCAGCCTTTGCAGATGCGAGCTGCATCCGGAGACTCTGGAAGCTCACATCAATGCTTTGAACGAAGAAAGCCAAAAAAAGAACCGCAAGTCGATGCTTGCGGCTGTTTTTGTGACTTCTCCCGACTACCTCGGCAATTTACTTGATATCCAAGCACTTGCTTCGATCGCCCACAGGCACGGTCTGCTTTTTCTCTGTGACAATGCCCACGGGGCGTACCTTAAGTTTTTGGGAACGGACCTTCACCCTCTTTCGCTCGGCGCGGACATGACCTCGGATTCAGCACACAAGACCCTGCCCGTGCTCACGGGAGGAGCTTTATTGCACATTTCCAAAAACGCTCCAGAAGGTCTTGAAGACGATGCCAAGAACGCGCTCCTTATGTTCGGTTCCACAAGTCCTTCCTATCTTATAATGCAGTCCGTTGCGGAAGGGCTGAAGCTCATCAACAGGGAAGGCTACGAAGAGACTGCCGAAGATCTTCGCGCTGTCAAAGAAAAGCTTGCATCCTTCGGTTACAGGCTTTACGGAAACGAGCCTCTGAAGATCGTGATCGATCTGAGGGGATGTGCCTTAAGAGGTCCCGAACTGTCGGATCTTTTCAGAAAACAGGGCATAGAATGTGAGTACGCAGATCCCGATTTTCTGGTCACCATGTGGACTCCTTACAATTCACCGAAAGACATGCTCCGTTTTACCGAAGCAGCAGAGAAGATCAGCGCTTCAACAGACCTTTCCCGGTCTTTGGAAGCGCAAAAAATACTTTTTAAAATTCCAAAAGTCAGATATATGCCCCGTGAGATCATGTATCTCCCCCACCGCACCTTATCTTCGGACGATCCCTCATTGATCGGGAAGACTGCCGCGGATGCTCTGATCGCCTGTCCCCCTGCCGTTTCTCCCATAGTGGGCGGTGAGGTCTTTGATGAAAACATCGTAAAGATCCTTCGCTATTACGGCTTTAAAACAGCTGAAGTTCTGCAATAACCAAAGCCCACCTCTTGAATCCCTCTACGTGTAAGCTTCCACATAAGCATCACTTTACACGTAGTCCCTGCCGCCATCTTGCTCCTATCTACGTGTAGGTTCCCACAGAAACCCCACTTTACACGTAGTCTCCGCCTCCATCTTGCTTCTCTCTACGTGTAAACTTCCCAAGAAGCATCACTTTACACGTAGTCCCCGCCGCTATCTTGCTTCCCTCTACGTGTAAACTTCCCAAGAAGCATCACTTTACACGTAGTCCCCGCCGCTATCTTGCTTCTCTCTACGTGTAGGCTCCCACAGAATAGTCCCTTTACACGTAGTAACAATAATAAAAGCTCGGTCCATATATGCTTTCAAATGCAGTATCGCCTAATCTTTTCCTCTATTATTCTCGAATCAAACTTGTAACCATTACATTCCATTGTAACAATGAGGTTATCCCCTATGCTGAATCCCGACCTGTCATAATCATTTATTTTTTGCAGATTCTTGCAAGCGTACTCATCGATACCAATCAGTCCTAAATGTTCCCAATAAATAGTTTTCCTTAGTCGAACATTCAAAATAGTGAAGTCAGGATAGACGACCCTACCGTTATTCAACGTCAACGCAGCTTCATATCTGTATGGTACGGAATGCTTTTCCAACAATTCAGCTATTATTTTCTCTGATTTCGATCTGACAAATATCCCCGAAGTCGTATATACAGCACCTTCTTCCGGATACGTGTTTTTTCTGTCCGGATGCTCTCTAAGCCATCTTTCAGTAAAAGCATCATCCGTCTCCATAATGGGTGTAACCATCATCTTTCTTGCATCAGACAGTTTTGTATAGGTATCAGTTATGCAATTAACATCGTATTCCTTCAAAAAAAGTGATAATATGGAATATTGTTCTGAAAGCTTTTTATGAAGAATGAATTCATAATCTCTCTGCAATATCTTTTCCACAAGCTTATATTGGCTTTTCTTAACATATTTCCACTTGCCGGTGTCATCGTCCTTCAAATAGTACTGACTGCATCCATTACTAACAGATGTCTTGATCTTATACCGTGAATAATCTTGCAGTCGCTCCAAATCTTTCTCAGCCTGTTTAAAAAGCGCTTCAAGCTCCTTAGCTTGTACATTCAATTCCTCATAATAGTTTTTCATCGTTTTTCTCCTCATAAGTCAATTTTCAAAAAACTTTTTACATGCGTTTCTGCATACCATTTCCTATGTAGCGGTATGCATCTCTGGTTTTGCTTTCTGATACATGTAAGCTTCCGCAGAAGCTCCACTTTACACGTAGCCAATTTCTCCCTCTCACGTCCCTCTACGTGTAGGTTTCCACAGAAGCTCCCCTTTACACGTAGCCCATGCTGCCATCTCGCTTCCCTTTACGTGTAAGCTTCCACAGAAACTCCCCTTTACACGTAACCCATGCTGCCATCTCACGTCCCTCTACGTGTAAGCTTCCACAGAAGCTCCACTTTACACGTAGTCCCTGCCGCCATCTTACTTCTCTCTACGTGTAAGCTTCCTCAGAAGCTCCTCTTTACACGTAGCCATTGTCACTCTCTTGCCTCCCTCTACGTGTAAGCTTCCGCAGAAGCTCCACTTTACACGTACAAAGGCTCAAACAAAAAAACAACAATTTTCAATTTTATATAAATCCGGGATTTCGCAGCCTGAAAATCTGCTTTAAACGAAACAAGATTTAAATAGCATTAACAACTTTTTGTAATATACCCCATGACAGTGCTTTTTGTCAATTCAATAGTTTTCTAATAAAACTAATACAACTGTACGCAAGACTGTCCTCAACAAAACAGTGCGTCGGCTTTCATGCCGATAAGCACACCGCTCCCACATAAACAATCAGCTAAGCTGAACACGACCGCCCGGCAAGGCGGAGTATCGCTTCAGTACAGGGAACTGCCCATTTGAGTGAAGCGGGTACGAGTAAATAACACCTACTCGGCATACTGTTTTATCACCTTCCAGGCTTCTGCCAAACCTTCGAGAGTCCACGCCGCATTCGCGGGGCTTGTGGAAGGAAGGCATATGGCCTCTATGCCGAGTTTGGGTTCTATGTACTTTTTGTAATACTTTTCCGAAGCTCTGCCATTCACAAAGATCTTTGAAACCATGGAATTATCAAGAATAATGTGCAGATCGTTGGGGACAACATTCTTTATGGAAGCATCGGAAGACCCCTCTATATCGCATGAATGAATTGTGTCCCAAAGGGCGAGATGATTCCTTAAAATGAAAGCTTTCTTTTCCGGAATGTTTGCCGGTACAGGCTCATCAAACACCCCCGCCACCACCTTCCAGAATCTGTTTTGAGGATGTCCGTAAAAGAACATGGCTTCACGGGATTTAACCGAGGGGAAACTCCCGAGTATCAACACTTTTGAGCTTTCGTCATATAATGGCGGTATGGGATGTACTATCATTTCATATCCTTCTTACAGATTAAATCACGTATAAGCCTGTCATGCATATACTTACAGTTTACAGTTCAGACGCCCGCAGCCCAATACAATGGGCCCCTCCCCTGCTCTTCAGCGGTTCTCCCGATTGTCATACATATTTGCAGAATAATTTCATACTCTGTTAATTGCTTCTCTTTTATAACCACATGATATATAGCTGCTCTACAACACCATCAGCAGCGTTCCCGCCGCGATCAAGACACAGCCGACAATTGATTTCGCCGAGAATTTTTCATGCAGGAAAATAAAAGCCATAACAAGCGTAAAGATGACACTCAGCTTGTCAACAGGCACAACCTTTGACACGTCGCCGATCTGGATTGCCTTATAATAGCAGAGCCAGGAAGCTCCCGTCGCAAGTCCCGATAAGATCAGAAAAATCCAGCTTTTACGGCTGATCTCGCCGATCCCTCCATGCGCATTTGTAATGAACACCATGACCCATGCCATGACAACAACCACCATAGTACGAATCGCCGTTCCCAGATGAGAATCCACATTTTCAATGCCGACCTTAGCAAAGATCGATGTGAGTGCTGCAAAAACTGCTGACAACAAAGCTAAAACAAACCACATGATCAATACCTCCCAAGAGTATTTTACAGTTCTTCAATCGCTTTATCATTTTCCGTCTAACATCGTCTAAAGGTACTTTACCACTTTTTATGTAAAAAGCCATACGTAGTATTGTATAAGTAATTTTTCTTTCTTGACAGCCCCATTTCCATCCACTATTCTAATAAGGAACTTTGGCATTGATCTGGCATTGGAATGCATTAAAACAGATTTTTAAAGAATAAATCAGATCATTTTTCAAACAAATTGTTGACTTTCCCCCTTGTGGAAGGTGTATCCTCAGGTCATCGATAGGCCAATCGAAACGAAGGTGCATTGAATGAAGATTAATCAGGTCGAAGAACTTGTCGGAATTACCAAAAAGAACATACGCTTTTACGAAGATCAGGGGCTCCTCTCTCCCGAAAGGAATCCCGAAAACGGATACAGGGAATACTCCCTTAAAGATGTGGACGAGCTGAAAAAGATCAAGTTTTTAAGAAAGCTCTCCATTCCTCTTGAAGACATCCGTCAGGTTCAAAAAGGAGCCAAGCCGCTGAGCATATGCTTTGAGGAGCAGTCGGAACGGCTTGCGGGTGAGATCAAAGCTTTAAATACAGCGCACGAGCTTTGTGAAAGCCTGAAAAAAGACGCCCTTGATTATTCCGGCATCAATGCTGAGGATTATCTTGAAAAAATCCAAAAGCTCGAAGAAGGAGGGCAGATTTTTATGGATGTTTCAAATACCGATGTAAAGAACAAAAAAGGAGCATTGGTTGCAGCTATTGTATTCTGCATATTGATCGTACTTTTTTTCGGATCTGCCGTTGTCGGAATGATCTCCGACGGAGTAGGCTTCCCGTTTCCACTGATCTTTATCATCCCGGGCATCGCCCTGGTCATAGGGTGCCTGGCAGCATTGCGTCAAAGAATAAAAGAGATTAAAGGAGGAGAAGAAAATGAAGCTCGTAAGTATTGAAACAATTCCCGGCGTAGAATTTGAAGCACTCGGTCTGGTGAAAGGAACCGTAGTTCAGTCGAAGAATTTCGGAAAAGACTTTATGGCAGGCATGAAGACTCTTGTCGGAGGCGAGATCAAGAGTTACACGGAAATGCTGAACGAAGCGCGTCAGATTGCCACAAAGCGTATGGTCGACGAAGCAACAGCACTCGGAGCGGACGCGATCGTGGGCGTTCGTTTCGGTTCATCCGCGGTAATGCAGGGTGCAGCCGAAGTCATTGCCTTCGGTACCGCAGTTAAATTCAAATAAAATAACAGATCCGATGAAAACAGGGCATCGCGTATCAAACGCAATGCCCTTTTTTTTATTATACATACCACACTTTTTGTTTTTCATACATAGAATAGAACTCGCCCTTTTGCGATAATAATTGTTTGAGATTTCCTTGTTCAACAATTTTACCATTCTTTAGAACAATTATCTTCTTTGCATTTTTCACACATCCCAATCTATGAGTAACAACCACAAGAGTGCAACTTTTACTTACTTTTTCAAATAAATCAAACAATTCATTTTCTTGAAAAGGGTCTATTGCAGCAGTCGGTTCATCAAGAACAAGAATGTCCGGCCGGGCATAACATCCTCTTGCAATGGCAACCCGTTGCCATTGTCCTCCCGATAGTTCCTCCCCACCAAATTCTTTTCCCAAAAATAGGTTCTCATTTTTTTCTTCAATTTTTACCTTGCTTATTAAATCACGAATCTTCTCTTCTCTATCAAACACGTTCGAAATACAAATATTCTCCTTAAGCGTCATTCGATATTTTATAAAATCTTGAAAAACCGCTGAAACAGATCCATCCGTTTTCCTTTTTACTGTTCCACTCGTAGGATTATACAACCCCAATAAAATTTTGGATAATGTCGTTTTCCCAGATCCATTTTCTCCGACAATTGCCACATACTCCCCGCGTTTTATAGAAATATTAACATCCGACAAAGCGTTTCTGTCAGTGTTGGGGTATTTGAAAAAAACATTTTCAAGTGCAATCTCGCAATCATTTGAACTTGGCAGAAGGTTTTGTTTTCCTTTTTCGCTCTTTATGCTTAAATAGCCTGTAAGATTTTTTATTGCACCTATATGTTCAGCTATAAGCATTAAATTTTTATTGATCATTTCATCTGCAAGAAACGCAAAAGACGAGAATGAAGCTAAAACAGCCGTGAACTCACCAATGTTTATTTGTCGACTTATTACAAGAAGAACAATAATCACAATCATCATGCTACTTCCCATCGAAACACAGATTTTTGAAAGGCCATCTAAAACGAGTGCTTTTATTTGTGCTTCTTTTTTCTTTTGAACATATGAAACCAACCTCGAATTCCATTTCAAAAATAGTTTCTCAAAGAACGCCAAATGTATATTTTCCTTAAAATAGCCCCGAGACGAAATACACTCATCAAGGTAATCCATCGCCCTCTCATCATTTGCTATTTCTTCAAAGTACCTTTCACTATTTTTTTCTTTTTTTCTTTCCACAAACAATGCAGGAATCGCCGTCAATAAAACACATAAACAAAGCAATGGAGATAATTTTGCATAATATACAAGTAATCCGAATAAGGCAGGAGCGTAAAAAAATATGATCCCATTAACAATAATAGGAATGAAACCCGCAGCATCAGTTCCGTCGTCAGCTTTTTTTATATAATCCAAAAATTTGCTATTTTCGTACGTCTCAACCGATATTTCTCGTTGTTTTAAACACAACAAAAATCTGTTATATTTTCTGATATATTTTCTAAAAACATCCGTGCAAAGATTTACCGTTCCATTCAGCAAACCATAAACAACAAGAAAAGCAATCAAAAAAAAGCAATTCAATATCAATTCTTCTTTTCCAAGATCTTCCTTACCAGTAATCAGATTAATAAACCATTCGGGGAATAACGCCTCAAAGATTATGCTAACCCCTGCCATAGCAGAAGTTAACACATTAAGAAAAAATAAAAGTTTATTTGCAAAAAAACTATTTTTATACACTGTAAAAATAGCGTTCATGCTACTTTTAAACATACCACTTTTTTTGTGTTTCATACATCTCATAATACTTACCACGTTTTTCATACAGTTCAGAATTATTTCCTGATTCTACCAAAGCCCCTTGATCCAACACCAAAATCTCATCACATAGTTTCGCCACGCCCATCCTATGACAAATTATAATTCTCGTTTTGTCCTTAATTTCATTAAGTAGAAGTGAAAAGGTATTCAACTCCGATACAGGATCAAGGGAAGCCGTCGGCTCATCCAGTATGAATAACGAACCATTTTGATACAAACTTCGACAAATCGCAATTTTCTGAGACAATCCTCCCGAAAGAGTCACATCATCTGTTGATAGTTTACCAAGAATTGTATGCTCATTTTCCGGCATAGATTTAATAAGATTCTCAACCCCCATAGCGGATAATGTTTTCTCAAATTTGTCTTTGTCCCAAGAAAACTCTGTAATAACATTATCCACCAAAGAAACCGGATATATGGAATAATCCTGATATACGACACTTATTGCAGCATGCAACGATTTTGCAGATATATTCCTTATATCAATGCCGTTCACTTTTATAGTTCCTTCATATGAATCATATTGTTTCAGTAGAAGTTTAAAGATTGTTGTTTTTCCAGATCCATTTTCTACAA
>JAEEGI010008731.1_pt1 | contig 22327 bp, 10 predicted proteins | sample 8958751 | NCBI WGS metagenome assembly JAEEGI01 (sample SAMN16246545, study PRJNA631951) | gut metagenome | biome: gut microbiome; feature: rumen; material: KS-attached | host: Bos | place: Iran: Karaj | collected 2018-10 | reverse complement strand
CTGGGGCATTTGTACTACGACCTCCACGACTACGCGACGGCGGAGGAATACTACCCCCAGGCGCTGGACGACGATCCTCCGCTGTTCACCCAGAATCCCGATGCCTTCCGCGCCGACCTGGCCATGACCCAGAACAATCTGGGGAATTTGTACGATGACCTCCACGACTACGCCAAGGCGGAGGAATACTACCTCAAGGCGCTGGAGAACAAGACACAACTGTTTACCCAGAATCCCGATGCCTACCGTGCCGACTTGGCCATGACCCAGTACAACCTGGGGCTTTTGTACTACAACCTCCACGACTACGCCAAGGCGGAGGAATACTACCTCCAGGCGCTGGAAAACTTCACCAATTTGTTCACCCAGAATCCCGATGCCTACCGTGCTAGTTTGACAAGTACATATAATCTATTAGCCTATTTATACGCTCACCAAAACAACTTCACCAAAGCCCTCGAGACCATCGACAAGGCCATTGAACTCATGCCCGAGGATGCCGGCTATTACGACTCCAAAGGCGAAATCCTGCTGATGAAGGGCGATGAGCAGGAAGCGGTGAAGATATGGCAGAAAGTGCTTGAATTGGACCCTGATTTTCTGAAGAAATATGAAGGTGGAACGGACTTCTACAAACAATTGAAAGAAAAAGGGCTGATAAACGATTGAACACCGCCCTGACATAAGCCCCCCTGCATCGTAAAACAGTACAACTAGAAACAGCAGAAGACACCACTCTCATTATGCCGAGCGAGAGCAAGTTCAAACCTATTCGAAAAGAAGAGGCCATTATCAAAACGGCTTCGCAAGTTTGCCACGCCAAGAGGCGGGGTGTTAGCAGGGCGAACGATAGTGGGAGCGTGTTCGCGGTTCTTTCTTGTTTCTTCTTTCTGACAGAAAGAAGGAAATACCTGAATATCAATTAAATATTCAACTTGAGAAAGTTGAATCAATAAAAATTCGTGAAGATTCGGGATATTACCTCCCTTCGGTCAGTGGGTCTTCGACAAATCTCGTGTTCGCATTGTCCTCCCGCCCTTGGTGTTTCAGACGAACACGAATTTACCGAATTCACACGAATAAATAATTCAAACAAGTTCAAACCTATTCGAAAAGAAGAGGTCATTATCAAAACGGCTTCGCAAGTCTGTCACGCCAAGAGGCGGGGTGTTGGCAGGGCGAACGATAGCGGGAGCCGTCGGTAACAAATGAGGCTTTTCGGTGTCGTCTCGGGCGAGGACTGTCTGAGCGGCGAAGCCGCGAGTTCCGCAGCCAGACACAGGAAAGCCCATTTGTTCGACGGTGGAGCGTGTTCGCGGTTCTTTCTTGTTTCTTCTTTCTGTCCACACAGAAAGAAGATAATACCTGAATATCAATTTTTAATTTTATTCTGATAGATTTCTTTTGTTCCGTGCTCTCTAAGGTAAAGTATAACCATTAAAACATTAAAATGATGACACGGTTTAAAAGATTTTTATTGGTAGCAGGTATCGTATTTGGATTCTTCTTGTTTGTCTCCAATGAAGTGGAAGTCAGTATGATCATGGGTCTGTTCGTCGGGCTCCTTTCACTGCCTTTTGATACCAAGGCAGAGAGGCTGGAAAAACAAGCAGCAAGAAAGGCCAAGGAAGAGTCGCGGAAAAGGGAGGAAGAGGCCCGCAAGAGAGAAAAGGAGAACAGGGCACGTTCACGCAGAGCACCGGGTTGTCATTCAATGGATAATGTCGATATCCTCACATTCAGCAGTTCCAACAATCTTTTCACAGCCGGTAACAACGCCATATCGATGAGGATACGCAACAAAAACTCGTATGATGTCATCGTCTCCATCAGGTTCAAATACTCTGATTCGGAAGGCTGGGATTCGTATACCCAGTCGTATGAAGTGGGCGGTAACAAGATACGCAACATCAATACTCTTGGAACAGCATGGCGTAAGGCAAAGGACGTGAGTATCGTGGCCGTGCACTAATCGGTCATGCGACCCCGTCACTCCTCACCTCCGTAGCATTCATGGTGGCTGCGGAGGTGATTCCGTTTTCGGATGGAATTACTGTAAAAAGATTAAAGATTAAAGATTAAAGATGAAAGATTAAGATGAAAAGATGGAAATAATAGAAGAAAGGATTAAATGCTGAAGTTTGCCGTCTTCTTATGTTGAATAACGAACACGAATCTACCGAATCTACACGAATCACAAGGACAACTATTCGGTTCATTCGGTCAATTCGTGTTCGTTTTTGTGGAGGTGGGAAACTTCAGTAAAAAAAGAACGATTTGGATAGATTTGGAATTTTATAATTCGGGATAAACAGATATCCGATGGCCACTTTTTATAACATGAATTGTCGGAAATTATCCGGGAATTATCAGAAATTTGCCGACGCTGCCGCGTCGGATTATCATTCATGGTAAATTCCTGGGCAATTTATGGGTATTCATGTAAATCTGACCAAATCGAACAAATAAAAAAAACTGAAGTTTCCCATCTTCTTATGTTGAATAACGAACACTAATTTACCGAATCTACACGAATCAAAAAAGATAAAAAAGATTTGAAAGATTTGGATAGATTTGAATGATTTCTCGCCGCAGGCGACTGGAAAAAGGAGTGCGCTTCGCGCAGAACCATCGGTCACTGTTCGCGAAGCGAGGGAAAGTAAATCTTACAAATCATTCCAAATCAAACAAATCAGTTCTGCCCAAAGGGCAGAAGCAATAATCACTGTTCACCAAGTCACATATCAAATAGAAAAGACTGAAGTTTCCCATCTTCTTATGTTGAATAACGAACACTAATCTACAGAATCACACGAATATTTTTACTACTATTCGGTTCATTCGGGGAATTAGTGTTCGTTTTTGTTGAGGAGGAAAACTTCAGTGAGTAATATTGTTTTTTCCCACGCGGTTTTGCCGATTCGCTTTTTTTGCTTAATTTCGCAGCCTAAAACAATATTCGCAGTTATCTTATGAAACGATTTGCCCTTTTATCTATCCTCGCCATGACCGTTGCCATGACCGCATCGGCGCAGGAAGTGGACAAGCAGATGAACATGCCCATCTTCCAGACCAAGTACACCGCCGACCCCTCTCCCCTCGTGGTGGGCGACACCCTCTTCGTCTATACCTCACACGACTCCTCACCCGAAGATATCGTCGACGAGAACGAGGAAGGTTCCGCAGGCTTCTTCATGTATGACTGGTTGCTGTGGACCACCACCGACATGGTGAACTGGACCGAACATGGTGCCGTGGCATCGCTGCAGGACTTCAAGTGGCGCTCGCGCGAGAACGGTGCCTGGGCCATCCAGACCGTGGAGCGCAACGGCAAATACTACCTCTACGCACCACTTCACGGCCATGGCATCGGCGTGCTCGTGAGCGACTCCCCCTACGGACCGTTCAAAGACCCGTTGGGAAAACCACTGGTGTGGGACCGGAGCAACTGGTATGACATTGACCCCTCTGTGTTCACCGATGACGACGGACAGGCCTATATGTACTGGGGCAATCCCTATACCTTCTACGCCCGGCTCAACAACGACATGATATCGCTCCGCGACAGTGTGGTGCGCCTGCCCTACCATATCGAGCACTACCAGGAAGGACCGTGGTTCTATAAACGCAACGGCCATTACTACCTCGCCTACGCCACCACCTGCTGTCCTGAGGCACTGGGCTATGCCATGAGCGACTCACCCACCGGACCATGGGAGCCGAAGGGATATATCATGCGGCCCACCGACCGCAACCGCGGCAACCACCCCGGCATCGTAGACTACAAGGGCCATTCCTACTGCTTCGGTCAGGACTACGACCTGATGCACCTCGAGACCTACGTACACCACGAGCGCCGCAGCGTGTCGCTGATGGAGATAACCTATAATGCTGATGGCACCATCCGCGAGGAACCCTACTGGCTCGACCAGAAACCCGTGAAGCAACTGCAGTGGTTCAATCCCTACCAGCGCGTGGAGGCAGAGACAATGGCATGGGGCAACGGGTTGAAGACAGCCAAGATGGGCATCCCCAACACCGGTGTGGTGGCGAAGATGCCTGAGTCGACAGGCCGCCGCAATATGTACGTCTACCATATCGACAACGGTGAGTATATCCGCCTGCGTGGCGTTGACTTCGGCAAACGGGCCAAGCGCTTCTCCATCACGGGGGCAGCCACCGGCGGTTGCACCGTCACCCTGCGTCTTGATGCCGTCGACGGTCCTGTCATCGGCACGGCAGTAGTAGGCAACACGGGCAGCGTGGATGTATACAAAGAGTTCAAGACCAAGGTGAAAGGTGCCTCGGGCGTGCACGACTTCTACCTCTGCTTCAGCAACGTCAGCGGAGACATCCACCTCGATTGGTGGCAGTTCTTCTAAGATTGATCCCGGGCTTCGCCCGATTGATCCCGGGCTACGCCCGATTGAAGATTATCTTCAGCCAAGAGCAACTTCACCGCGAAGCGGAAATCTTCAATTTTCAAAGTTGCGATTAAGCGAGAGCAGACGAAAACTTGTTTTCAGTATGCCGAGCGTGAGCAACTTCATGCGAAGCATAATTTTCAATCTTCAATTTTCAATTTTCAATAATAATAAAGTATGCCGAGCGTGAGCAACTTCACCGCGAAGCGGTAATTTTCAATTTTCAATTTTCAATCTTCAATAAAAAAATCGATGAATAAATTTGTTTTTTCTGTTTGCCTCTTCCTCTTCTCCCTGGCCGGCTTTGCGCAGGGGAGCACGCTGGTGGAGGCCGAGGAAGACAGCACCATCTCGGTGATTGCCTATTTCTGTAAGAACGATTCCCTGGTATATGATTACTGGCATGTGAAAAACCGCATCAGGGAGGCCGACACCATCACCACGGTGAATGTCACCACACGGTTTCTGGTGACCGTGACCGACTCCACCAGCGAAGGCTACAAGATGGTGCTCGTGCCCCAAAGCATAGAAAGGGGAGAGACCACCAACAGCAACGAGGCACTGAAGATGGAAGACCTCCTCACGATGCCCCTTGGCGTGAATTGCCGGTTCTCCACCGACGAGTTGGGCGTCATTCAGCATATCGACAACTGGATGGAGATACGCGACAGTCTGAAAGCCAATTACAAGAAAATCTTCGACGAGGTATATGCCCAAAACGCGGGACTCGACAGCATCCTGCCCCGTCAGCGCATGGAGAGCACGTTTCTGCTCCGCTGCTCCTCCGAGAGCGGCATCCTGCAAATCTATGCGCCCCTCGTGATGCTGTTCAATGTCCATGGTGGCTCTTTCGCTATGAAGAAAGACCATCTGGAGACGAAAAACGAACTGGGCTATCCCACCCACATCGATATCGAAGCCTTCTACACGGTGCCCAAGGAAGATACCGACAATGAGGGCGACTACGCCATTGTGGCAGAGACCACTACCGACATGAAGGGCGACGACCTGATGGACATGGTTGGCGGTGCCGTGGGCATGATGGTCAACGACTCGATAGCGGGAAAACTGAATGAGACGCTGAAGAGCGACGAGTTTGCAAAGATGGAGGTGCAGGGCCTGAACCACGAACTCTATACCTTCTTCTACAACGGATGGCCCAAGATGATGGTCAGCGAGAAGAAGGTGGGAATCGACGGTAAGGACGCACTGATAGAGGCGGCTGGCCTGGAATGGGTGAGCCTGCATTGGAATGAGTATGCAGAAGAGGAAGATGATGGCGAAAAGCAAGATATCTGACCCGAAAATATAGTGATGAACCCTTAAAACGGCCTTCGGATGCAATAAACCATCCCGAAGGTCGTTATTATATCGTATATATACATAAAACTTTTGAGTAAATGATAGAATATATCAGGGGCGAACTCGCAGACGTCACCCCGACACTGGCTGTTATCGAAGCGGCCGGGGTGGGCTATGCGCTGAATATTTCGCTCAATACTTTTACGGCCATACAGCAGAAGAAAGAGGTGAAACTCTTCGTGCACGAGGCCATCGTAACAGGAGGACGCGACGACTCCTTCACCCTCTATGGGTTTGCTACCCTGCAGGAGCGCGAACTCTACCGCCTGCTCATCTCCGTATCGGGGGTGGGCGCCAACACCGCGAGGATGATACTCTCGTCGTATTCGCCCAACGAACTTTGCACCGCCATCGCCAACGGCGACGAACGGTCGCTCAAGAGCGTCAAGGGCATAGGCTTGCGCACTGCCCAGCGCATCATCGTCGACCTGAAAGACAAGATTGCGGGCAGCGACCTGGGACAGCCGGCTGCCATGCCTGCCGGCAAGAAGGCCGACGACGTCAACCGCCAGGTGAAAGACGAGGCGGTGAGCGCCCTCTCCATGTTGGGCTTTGCCCCGGCACCTTCGGCCAAGGTGGTGGTAGAGATACTGAAACAACAGCCCGACCTGCCCGTAGAGCAAGTGGTGAAACTGGCGCTGAAGCAGATAAAATAGAATAGGTTGGAGGTTGGCCTTCGGCCGATTATCGGCGGCGCCTCAGCATAAGAACAAGTTCTTCTGCATTCGGCTTGCACGATAATTTGAGGTTTGAGATTTGAGATTTATCGTGTCTCTCAGATCTTTAAGGACTTAATTTTCAATTTTCAATTTTCAATCGGCCCTAGGCCGAATAGAATAATGCGAGGCAATACAAGGACAATAATACTTATGGTTATGTGGTTCGTCATCAGTGTGGTGGCGGGCTACGCCTTGTCTGTGCCTCAAGACGACCGCACCCGCCAGCGCCAGCAGCAAGACGACCGCACCCGTCAGCGCCAGCCTCAAGACGACCGCACCCGAAACAGGGGTGGCAATGCCTCGGCCACCGCCGGTGCCACCCAGGACGACAAGAACAAGGATGTGAAGGCACAACCCATCCTTGACGACGATACCAATATCCCCGACTCGCTGCTCAACCCCCGCTGGAAGATTCAGCGCACCATCCCCATCACCGACGACGACCTGCACCAAGGCTCTGCCGACCTGCAGCGTCCCGAGAACATGAAGCAGACGGTGGAGTATAACGACACCATCGACCGCTACATCATCGGCAACAAGATTGGCGGCACCTATGTGGGCGCTCCCATCATGATGAACTTCGATGAGTATTTCAAATGGAGTGAGCGCGAAATGATGATGCAGTTCTGGAAGAGCAAGAACGAAGAGGTGGCGGCTTCAAAGGGCAAGGAGAAGTTCGACTTCACCGACATGCACTTCGACCTCGGTCCGGCAGAGAAAATCTTCGGTCCCGGAGGTGTGAGAATCAAGACCCAGGGAACCGCGGAACTGAAGTTTGGCGCCACTTTCAAGAACATCGACAACCCCTCGCTGCCCATCCGCAACCGTAAGACCACCACCCTCGACTTCGACGAGAAAATCAACCTCAATGTCAACGGCAAGGTGGGCGACAAGGTGAACATGAACCTCAACTACAACACCGACGCCACCTTCGACTTCGATGCCCAGAACATGAAACTGAAGTATGAGGGCAAGGAAGACGAGATTATCAAACTCGTAGAAGGCGGCAACGTGTCGTTCCCCGCCAACTCCACCCTCATCACCGGTGCCAGCGCCCTCTTCGGCCTGCGCACCGACATGCAGTTCGGCAAACTGAAATTGCAGACCGTCATCTCACAGAAGAAGTCGTCGTCGTCGAGCGTATCGTCGAAGGGTGGCATGCAGTTCACCCCCTTCGAGATAGATGTTGCCAACTACGAGGAAAACCGGCACTTCTTCCTCTCGCAGTTCTTCCGCTCCCACTATGACGCCTCGATGAAGACCCTGCCCAACATCATGTCGGGCATCACCATCAACCGCTTGGAGATATGGGTTACCAACAAGAACGGTACGGTGAACAACACCCGCAACATCGTGGCGCTGCCCGACTTGGGCGAGGGCGGCGACGACCTGCCCCCGGCCAATGCCAACAACAGCCTTTATGCAGAGTTGAACTCCACCTACGCCTCAGCACGCGACATCGACCAGACCTCGACCGTGCTCGACACCCGCTTCGTGGGTGGCACCGACTACGAGAAACTGGAGAGCGCACGCCTGCTCAACTCCTCAGAATATACCGTGAACAGCAGCCTCGGATACGTGTCGCTCAAGACGGCGCTGCAGACCGACCAGGTGCTTGCCGTCGCCTTCGAGTATACCTACGGCGGTGTCACCTATCAGGTGGGCGAGTTTGCCAGCGATGTCACCGATGTCTCGAAGTGCCTCTTCGTGAAGTCGCTGAAGAACACCAGCAACAACCCTTCGCAGAGCAACTGGCGGCTGATGATGAAAAACGTCTACTACCTCGCCTCGTCGGTGCAGAAAGAGAAGTTCAGGCTCGACATCAAGTTCCAGAGCGACACCGCAGGTGTTTACCTCTCCTATATCCCGGAGCCGCAGGTGAAAGACCAGACCATCATCAGAGACCTTGATGCCGACCGTCTCGACGACAACATGAAGGTGCACTCCAATGGCTACTTCGACTACGTGGATGGATTCACCGTGAGCAACGGACGCGTGTTCCTGCCCAAGGCAGAACCTTTCGGCTCCTATCTCTACGAATTCCTCGTGTCGAAGGGCGTGTCGCCCCAGAACGCCGCCAAATACAGTTATACCGAACTCTACGACTCCACGAAGACCGTGGCGAAGCAGATAGCCGAGAAAGACAAGTTCATCCTCACCGGACAGTTCCGTGGCACCTCTGCCAATGTCATCTCCCTCGGTGCCTACAACGTGCCGCAGGGCTCGGTGACGGTCACCGCCGGCAGTGTCACCCTCACCGAGGGCACCGACTATACCGTAGACTACTCTGCCGGCGAGGTGACCATCATCAACCAGAGCATCCTCGATGCCGGGCCCAAGGTGAACGCGTCGTTCGAGAGCAACACCGATTACGGTCAGTCGCGGAAGACGATGTTCGGTGTCAACTGGCAATACGACTTCAACAAGAACTTCATGATGAGCGGTACGCTGCGCCATCTCTCGGAGCAGGCGCTCACCACCAAGGTGTCGATGGGAGCAGAACCCCTCAACAACACCCTCTGGGGCGTGAACCTGAACTGGAAGAAGGAGAGCCAGTGGCTCACCAATATGCTCAACATGGTGCCCTTCCTCCATGTCACCCAACCCTCCAACATCCAACTCTCGGCAGAGTTTGCGCAACTCATCGCCGGACAGGCCAGCGGCACCCAGGACAACGCCTCGTATCTCGACGACTTCGAGAACACCAAGAATGCCATCGATGTCTCCATGCCCACATCGTGGATTATCTCGAGTGTCCCCACGATGTTTGGTGAGTACAAGGACAAGACGGGCCTCACGAGTGGCTACAACCGCAGTCTGCTGGCATGGTATAACATCGACCCGCTCTTCACCCGCCGCAGTTCGTCGCTCACCCCGGGACATATCAAGAGTGACCTCGAACAACTCTCCAACCACTACGTGCGCGAGGTGTATGTGCGCGAACTCTATCCCAACCGCGACCAGAGCAGTTACAGCGGAGCCACATCCACGCTGCCCATTCTCAACCTCGCCTATTATCCCAGCGAGCGCGGACCCTATAACTTCAATACCGAAGTCAATACCGACGGTTCCCTCACCAACCCCGTCAGCAAATGGGGCGGCATGATGCGCAAACTCGATACCAACGACTTCGAGGCTGCCAATATCGAGTATATCGAGTTCTGGATGCTCGACCCGTTCATCTACTCCCGCGAGCAGGGCGATGCCCACGAATATGGTGGCGACTTCTACATCAACCTGGGCGAGGTGAGCGAAGACGTGCTCCACGACGGAAAGAAATTCTCTGAGAGCGCCATGCCCGAAGACGGCTCTTCCGCCTATACTTTCACCCAGTGGGGAAAGGTGCCCACAAAGACCAACGACACCTACTCCTTCACCACCACCACGGGCTCACGCCGTCTCCAAGACGTTGGCTTCAACGGTCTCAACGACGACGAGGAGCGCTCCTTCGATGCCTATGGCGACTATCTCCGTGCCATGCAGGCAAAGGTCAGTCCCGAGGTCTACGACAGCATCTCCAGCGACCCTGCCAACGACAACTACCACTATTTCCGCGGGCGCGACTACGACCAGATGCAGACCCCCATACTGCAGCGCTATAAACGCATCAACAACCCGCAGGGCAACACCCCCGACTCCAACGACCGCGAAGAGAGTTACGACACGTCATACAAGACCACGCCCGATGTCGAGGACATCAACCAGGACTTCACGCTCAACGAGTATGAGAAATACTACCAGTATCATGTCTCCATCCGTCCTGAGGACCTCGTCGTGGGCCGCAACTTCATCGTCGACAGCCGTGAGGGAAGCGGTACGCTGCGCAACGGCGAGCCCTACAAGGTGACATGGTACCAGTTCCGCATACCGCTCGACAGGTATGAGCAGCGGGTAGGCTCCATCAGCGACTTCACCTCCATCCGCTTCATCCGTATGTTCCTCACGCAGTTCCAGAAACCCATCGTGCTCCGGTTCGGCAGTTTCGACCTGGTGCGCGGCGAGTGGCGTGTGTATGCGCAGAACCTCACCCCCAGTGCCTCCAACTCGGGATATATGTCGGTGAGTGCCGTGAATATCGAGGAGAACAACGACAAGACCCCCGTCAACTATATCCTCCCGCCGGGCATCTCGCGTGTGCAGGACCCCACCCAGCCGCAGTTGGTGGAAAACAATGAGCAGGCCCTCGACATCGTGGTCAACGACCTCGGCACCGGCGAGTCGAAGTGTGTGTACAAGAACACCACCCTCGACCTGCGCCAGTATCGCAGGCTGCAGATGTTCGTCCATGCCAACTCGCTCAACGAGAACGTCACCAACCTCACCGACAACCAACTCGCCGTCTTCATCCGCCTCGGCAGCGACTACAAGAGCAACTACTATGAGTATGAGATACCGCTGAAACTTACCCCCGCCGGCCATTACGACAAATATTCTGCCACCGACAAGCGCATCGTATGGCCTGAGGAAAACATGCTCGACATACCCCTCAACATCTTCACCGCCCTCAAGAAGGAACGCAACCTCGCCAAGGGCAACGGCACCGCATCCTTCAACCAACTCTTCAGCGCCTACGACGAAGACAATCCATCCAACAAGGTGAGCATCATGGGCAACCCGTCGCTCGGCGAGGTGAAGACCATGATTATCGGTGTGAGAAACCTCTCCGGAGATATCAAGTCGGGCGAGGTATGGGTGAATGAGTTGCGACTGAAGGAATACAACAACGAGGGAGGATGGGCTGCCCAGGGCAATCTCAACGTGCAACTCTCCGACTTCGGCACCGTGGCGCTCACCGGCAGATACCTTACCGAGGGATTCGGCGGACTGGAGGATGGCGTGGCGGCACGCTCGCAAGACAACTACCAGAACTTCTCGTTCACCACACAACTCGAGTTGGGCAAGTTCTTCCCCGACAAGGCCAAGGTGTCGGCACCCCTCTACTACCATGTCGCCAAGGAGAAGACCAAGCCCAAGTACAACCCCCTCGACACCGACATGCGGCTCGACGATGCCCTCGACGCCATGGAGACGAAACAGGAACGTGACTCCGTGGAATCGATAGTCGTCACCAATGTCACCAACACCAACTTCTCGCTCTCCAACGTGAGGGTGGGCATACAGACCAAGGGGCACCCCATGCCCTACGACCCTGCCAACTTCTCGTTCTCCTACAGCCATACCCACGACCATACCACCGGCAATACCACGGTCTATGAGAACGACGACACCTGGAGGGCAGCGATGTCGTATAGTTGGACACCGGTGTACAAGGCATGGGAGCCTTTCAAGAAACTCATCAAGTCGAAATCGAAGTGGTGGGAGATTGCCAAGCGCTTCGGACTCAACTACCTGCCGCAGAACGTGTCGTTCAATACCAACCTCACCCGCCACTACTATGAGTTGCAGGAGCGCGACATGGAAGACCTCTCCGCCAACTCGCTGCCGGTGAAGTTCAACGAGCAGTTCCTCTGGAACAGGGACTTCTCCCTGCGTTGGGACCTCACCAAGAACCTGCACCTCAATTTCCAGAGTGCCACGAGGGCAGAGATAGAGGAGCCCTACACGCCTATCAACAAAGACCTCTATCCCGATGCCTATTCCGCATGGAAAGACTCCGTCATCACCTCTATCAAGAACCTCGGCACGCCGCTCGACTACAGCCAGCAGTTCTCTGCTTCCTACCACGTGCCGCTCAACCTCATCCCCATCCTCGACTGGCTCAACACCGACCTGAAGTACGATGCCAACTACACCTGGGTGAGGGGTACCGACACCGAAGACGGACTCTCGCTCGGCAATGTGATCACCAATAACCGCACGTTCAACATCAACGGCTCGTTCAACCTCCAGAAACTCTACGACCACATCCCGTTCCTCAAGAAGACCAACGAACGGTTCAACAAGGCGTTGTCAAACAAGCCGAAGAGCACCAGGGATAACGGTATCAAGAAGAGTGGCGACGTGAGAGACCCCAAGGGCAAGGACGGCGGTAGCGATGCTGACGACGGCAAGAAACAGGCTGCGCTGCCCAAGAACAAGAACACCTTCGAGAAGGAGATTGTCATCAAGGCCGATACCACGCTCACGGTGTCGCACAACAAGAAGAGCCGCCGGCTCGTCGTCACGGCAAAGGACAAGAATGGCAAGACCATCCCCGTGAAATTCAAAGTGGTCGACGACAACAAGATCAAGGTGTACAACAAGACCGACTCGGCACTGACGATGAAGATTTCGGTCACACCCAAGGCACCGCTCGACGACAAGACATGGTATAAGACGGCACAGGTCATCGCCCGGGGCCTGATGATGGTGCGCTCCATCAACTTCACCTACCGCAACCAGCGGCAGATGTCGATACCGGGATTCATGCCGATGGTGGGCGATGTCTTCGGACAGCGCAAGGGCGACCTGTTGAGTCCCGGACTCGACTTCGCCTTCGGCCTCAATGGCGACGACTATGTGGAGAAGGCACGTGAGAACGGCTGGCTCCTCATGAGCGAGAGCGTGGCCACTCCGGCTTCCACCAATCTTATCGAAGACCTGACACTCAAGATGACACTCGAACCGGCACGCGACCTGAAGATCGACCTCAATGCCAGCCGCACGGAGACGAAGGCAGAGCGCATACAGTATATGTATGAGGGCAATCCCACCACACGCTCCGGACAGTTCACCATCACCACCATCTCCATGGGGTCAGCCTTCGAGGGCATCGGCGATGCCAAGAACGGCTACCATTCTGCCACCTTTGAGAAGTTCTGCCAGTCGCTCGAGGGCTTCCGCCAGCGGGTGGAGGCGAGGTATGCCGGTGCCACTTACCCAAGCGGCAGCAAGTTTGCCGGCCAGACGTTCAACCCCGAAAACGGTGGCATGGGACTCTATAGCGCCGATGTCATGATACCTGCTTTCATCGAGTCGTATACGAGTATGGGAGGACATTCGCTCGACCTCTTCCCCACGCTGTCGAGGATGTTGCCCAACTGGACTATCCGCTATTCCGGACTGGGCAAGTTGTCGCCCTTCAAGGAACTCTTCAAGAGTGTCAACCTCAACCACTCCTATAAGAGCGTGTTTGCCATCGGCTCTTACGCCAGTTACAGCACATGGCAGTCGTACATGAACGACTTGGGCTTCATCACCGAAGCCACCACGGGAAATCCCGTGCCCAACAGCATGTTCAACATCTCCACCGTGAGCATCAATGAGAGTTTCTCTCCGCTCCTCGGTATCGACGTCACCTTGCAGAACAACCTCACCTGCAAACTCGAGTACAAGAAGACGCGTGTGCTGACCCTCAGCACCACCAGCGTGCAGTTGCAGGAGGCAAGGAGCGACGACTGGGTCATCGGCATGGGATACAAGATCAACGACTTCAAACTCTTCGGCGGTGGCAACAAGCGCAGGGTGAAGAGCAGCAAAGGCAAGGGCAACAGCGACAGCGAGGACGACAACAAGGGTAGCAGCAGTAGCAGGACGCAGTCGGGCTCAAGGGGCTTCAACCACGACCTGAACCTGCGTTTCGACTTCTCCTACCGTCAGCAGGCGAGTCTGATGCGTGATATCGCCACGATGACGAGCACGGCATCGAGCGGCAACACCGCATTGAAGTTCTCGTTCAATGCCGACTACACCCTCTCCCGACTCATGACCATGAGTTTCTATTACGACCAACAGGTGAACACGCCGCTACTCTCTGCCAACAGTTATCCCACCACCACGCGCGACTTCGGCCTAAGCCTGAAGTTCTCGCTCACGAGGTAATGGCTTCCGCCCCTTTTTTCAGTCGCCTACGTTCGGTCGGATTTGCAAACCGCGTTCGGTCGGATTTAGATAAACTGCTCACGTTCGGCAGTGTTCAAATGAATTTGCACTGCACTCACTTAATCGCAGTTTTGCAATCCGACCGTACTGAGTATAAGCATTTTCAATGCGCTTATTCGGATTAAACGGGTCGTTCGGTCGTTCTGTCGTTCGGTCGTTCGGTCGGATTTAGATAAACTGCTCGCGTTCTGCAGTGTTCAAATGAATTTGCACTGCACTCACTTAATCGCAGTTTTGCAATCCAACCGTACTGAGTATAAGCATTTTCAATGCGCTTATTCGGATTAAACGGGGCGTTCGGTTGTTCGGTTGGATTTGCAATCCGACCGTACTGAGTATAAGCATTTTCAATGCGCTTATTCGGATTAAAACGGTCATTCGGGCGGTCACTGTTTTTCAGTCGCCTGCGGCGAGAACCAATGGTCGACGTGCGAAGCGGAAGTCAAATCTTTCTGTTCAAATCTTTTTCTACTGAAGTTTCCCACCCCACAAAAACGAACACTAATTACCCGAATGAACCGAATAGTTAAACCCACCTAAAGGTGGCACGAATAACACGAATAGGAGAATCTAACATTTGACAAAACTGTCAACCAAAATCAGTATTGGGCAGTAGTAAAAATATTCGTGAGATTCGTTCAGTCGCTTGCGACTTTTGAAAGAACTATTCGTGTGATTCGGTAAATTACCTCCCTTCGGTCAGTGGGTCTTCGACAAATCTCGTGTTCGTTAAATAAAGAAGTGAAATACTTGTCTTTTTTATTTGTTTGATTTGGAATGATTTGTGAGATTTCTGCCCCGAAGGGGCACTCCATTTATTCACTCTCACGTCTATACGAAAATGCCATGGCATTTCCCTACCTTTTTCCCTATTTTTGCGTTCAGAATCAGCAAAATGCCTATAATCAGCAAAAATGGAAAAAGGATACATTACCCTTCCCCGTAGTTTCTTCCACTCCGAAGAGTGGCTACACTCCCGTGTGTTCAGCAAAGCCGAGGCATGGCTCGACATCCTCGCCTCAGTAAGGTTCTCCTCACAGCCCACCACCATCACCATCGCCGGAAAGACCGTTGCCTGGCAGAAAGACTGCTGGCCCGTATCGCAGCGCGCCCTTGCCCGCCGATGGCAGTGGACCACCCGGGGCGTGCGCTCCTTCCTCACGCTGCTGTCAGGAAGAGGAGCCATCAGCCTTCAGACAACAGAAGGCATCACCATCATCCAGGTCACCGACAAGGAGCAGGGACGCAATACCGTCGATGCCTCCGAAACGGGTAGCGTAACACCTCACGCAACACCCTGCGTAACACCTCACGCAACACCCTGCGAAACACCCTTCCCCGCATCATCAGCCATATCCCCGCGCTCCGGTGCAACAGCGTTTGCAACACCCGGCGTATCACCCGGCGAATCACCCAGCGTATCACCCAGCGTAACAAAACAGAATAAAGAAAAAGAAGAAAGAATAAACATCATCGACCCTACTGCACCTACGCGTGTGCGCGATGAAGTGTTTGATTTGTCATTGAACACCCCCTGGCGTGAGGCAGTGTGCATGCGCTATCACATCACTCAGCAACAACTCGACAAGTATCTCAACACCTTTCTCATCGACTGCATCGCCACGGGCCGCCTGGCGCATGACACCATCACTGATACCAAGTTCCACTTCGTCTACTGGCTGAAGAAACAACTCCAACCACAACCATCATCCACCAACCATTCCAACCTTACCGTCTATGCCAACCACACCAAACCAACCACTGCCGCCATCATCCAAGACGCACAGCAGTGGTGCATCGAAAAGTCAGAAGAAATACTCCAAAAGGCAGCACGCCGACATGGAGAAGTTCCACGCGCTCTTCCCTTCTGAGCACCATCTCCTGTCGTTCTTCGCACCTTGCAAGTGGGAGGGGGCTCTCGCCCATCCCGACAAATGCCTGCTCTACGACAGCATCACCCTCTATATGCTCGATGACTACTACATCACAGGCACGGCGAAGACGCTGGTGAGAAACAACATGGCAAGCCTTTTCACCCTCTTCCGTCCCAACGAGTTCATCAACCATCAGCAGTTGGAAGATGCGGTGAAACTCTTCATCGGGAAATACGGCCACGTGCTCTCACCTTTCGCCATGCTCTATTACTTCGCCAACTACACCACGGAGTACAAGAACTCTTACGGTCAGTTCGACTTCGTCGACGTGTTGCGTCAGTGCAGCAAGGTGTTCGTTCCCTGGTGGACCGCCCGTTGTGGCCGGAGCCATCAGAACCAGCAGCACGAAGAAGAAAAAGTCATTGAAGAGACGGGCTTCCCCGCCCTCTGTTCCTATCTCCGCCGGGAGTATGTGTCGAAAGGTCTCGACATCCGCACCTCTGCCATTTACCAGTGGGTAGACCTCACCCCCGACCAGATCCGTTTCATCGAGAGCGGCCAGGAAGTCCCGTTCTGAGGTGGAGTTGGTGGTCAAACACTTTTTTTACCACATATTTGCTTAAATGTATTCAAAAAAATGTATCTTTGCCGTAATTAAACAATCTATTCGAAATGATTACAGGCGAGATAAAAAACCGAATTGACAGCATTTGGGATACGTTTTGGACCGGTGGCATCACCAATTCCTTGACCATCTTGGAACAGATGACCTATCTGTTCTTCATGAAGATGCTCGATGATGCACAGCGCACGAAAGAGGCAAATGCCAATGCTTTTGGTGTGGCAGTGAAAGACCCAACCTTCAAACAGGGGCTATGGCATAACCCCGAAACCGACAGGGATGTGGACTATAACGACCTGCGTTGGAGCGTGTTCAAGAACAAGGAACCTGAGACCATGTTCCGTACTGTCAGTAAGGATGCCTTTATCTTCATCAAGACTCTCAACGAGGGCAAGGAATCGGCATACAGCCGCTTCATGGAGAATGCCACGTTCTTGATTCAAAGTCCACGCACACTGACCAAGATAGTGGAGGGTATCGACCACCTCGACATGAACAACCGTGATACGATGGGCGATACCTATGAGTATATCCTTGGCAAGATGGCTGCTTCGGGCAACAACGGTCAGTTCCGCACCCCACGGCATATCATCCGAATGATGGTGGAAATCATGCAGCCCACACTGAAAGACACCATTTGCGACCCTGCGATGGGTAGTGCTGGCTTCATCGTGGAAAGTGCCAAATACATCAAAGAGCATTATCCGAAGGAACTGTTGAAGCGTGAGCATGCCGACCACTACAAAAACGGTATGTTCCACGGTTTCGATACTGATTTCACCATGTTGCGTATCGGTGCAATGAACCTCATGTTGCATGGTGCTGACAATCCCGACATCCAATACCGAGACAGCCTATCGACCGACAACACAGACACCGGCCGCTATACGCTCTGTTTGGCTAACCCACCTTTTACAGGAAGCCTCGACTACGAGGCGGTGAGCAAGTCATTGCTTGCCATCACCAAGACGAAGAAAACCGAACTGCTGTTCGTCAGTCTGTTCATCCGTATGTTGCAGATGGGCGGTCGCTGTGCGAGCATCGTTCCAGATGGAGTGTTGTTCGGCAATAGTACGGCTCATAAGGCTTTACGCAAAGAACTGATAGATAACCAACGTCTGCAAGCAGTCATTTCCATGCCATCGGGTGTGTTCCAACCCTATTCGGGTGTTTCCACCGCTGTGCTGGTTTTTACCAAGACCAACGCAGGAGGCACGGACAAGGTGTGGTTCTACGACATGAAAGCCGATGGCTATACCCTCGACCAAAAGCGGACGGAGTGCCAGGAGAACGACATCCCCGATGTCATTGCTCGTTTCAAGAATTTGGAAGCCGAGGCAGACCGCACACGCAAAGAACAGTCGTTCCTCGTTCCTGTGGATGAAATCCGCAACAACGACTACGACCTCTCCATCAATAAATACAAGGAAGTGGAGCGTGTCAAAGTGGAATACGATGCCCCCGATGTCATCTTCGACAGAATCGCTTCTCTGCAAGAGGAAATCAACAAGGCAATGCAAGAATTTAAGGAGAAGTATCTATGAGAATGCTTGTAAAAGATATAATAACCGAATTTTCTGTAAGAAACAAAGAGGGGAAAGCATATCCTGTATATAGTGTCACGAATAGTCAAGGTTTTTGTAAGGACTATTTTGGAAAAGAAGTGGCGAGTAAGGATAAGTCTTCATATAAAATAGTTCCTTATGGATTCTTTGCGTACAATCCGTCGAGAATTAATGTGGGGTCTATTGATTGGCAGCATTGTGAAGAAAATGTAATAGTAAGTCCTCTTTATAACGTCTTTGAAGTTAAAACAAGCATTGCAAAAATAGAATACCTTTCATATTATTTCAAAAGCCATTTGGTTTCTGATTTCATTAACACATTTGCAAAAGGAACGGTCAGACTAAATATTCCACTATCTACGTTGGGAGATTTTCCCATTTCCGTTCCACCCCTCTCAGAGCAGCAGCGTATCGTTAATGAACTTGACCTTCTGTCGAGTATCATCGATAAGAAAAAGGAACAACTCAAAGCATACGACCAACTCGCCCAATCCATCTTCTATGATATGTTCGGAGACCCTGTGACAAATGAAAAAGGATGGGAGGTGAATTCTTTTGGTAATATAGCATCTTTTAAGAATGGTATAAACTATCATCCTAAAAACGAGGGTTATTCAATCAAGTGTATTGGTGTAGGTGATTTTCAAGATAGAAGAGAATTGCGAGATTTCAATTTAATTAGGGATTTAAATATAGACGAAGTTATAGATGAGAGTTATTATCTTAAAGATGGAGATATCATTATTGTTCGTTCCAATGGAAGCAAAGAACTTGTTGGCAGGAATATGATAGTATATCCCCAAGACAAAAAAGTAACTTATAGTGGCTTTTGTATTAGATGCAGATTAAACTCATTATCTATCCTGCCTATTGTGCTAAATCGCATACTTTCTGACAGGGGAACAATGATGGTGTTGAGACAAGAAGGAAGAGGATGTAACATCTCAAATATTAATCAGAAAATACTATCTTCACTTCCAATTATAATCCCACCCCTCTCCCTTCAACAATTCTTTTCTTCAAAGATAGAAGTAATAGAGCGACAAAAGGCTCTTGTTCAGCAATCCATCACCGAGGCAGAGACCCTGTTCAACAGCCGAATGGACTTTTGGTTTTCATGATGGCAACAGCAAAACCGCAACCAATGGCCAAGAGAAAAGAAATAAAACACAACGACAGTGACTGAAGAGGAGTTTATAGCCAAAAAGAAATACGCCGGAGAGAAAAAGACTTCGATGAAGCGCCGTGATATCCATCACGACTATACGACTCGGCGTATGTATATGATAACGCTGGAGGTGGAAGGACGACAACCTGTCTTCGGCCGTCTTGTTGGCAATGCCTTTGCTGAACGTGGTAGCCGAGACGAACCGCGTATTGAGTTGTCGGAACTGGGCAAGGCAGTGCAGAGCGAATGGCTAAATATTCAGCGCTACTATCCGCAAATAGAGGTAATGGCCGTACAGATGATGCCCGACCATCTACATGGCATCCTCTTTGTGAAGGACACTCTGCCCGTGCACCTGGGGCAAGTGATTTCGGGGTTTAAAACAGGGTGTCGAAGGGCACAAAAGGCCATGGAGGCTGCCCGTGTCTTGGAAACTGCGGTGGAGCCGCAGTATGCTGAGAACGAAGCACCAGCGAACGGCGCAAAGCAAGAGGCTGCAAAGCACGAGGCTGTCGGTTCTCAGCATGTAGCGGTTTCACCGTTACAACAGTCTAAACCATGTAGCCACCATCTCTTTGCCAAAGGCTATAATGACTTGATACTCAGAACTTTTGATGAGTTTCCCGTATGGAAGAACTACCTCCGCGACAACCCACGGCGTCTGATGATGAAACGCGCCCGCCCTGAATTCCTGCGGCCTTTCTTTGACCTGCGCATAGGTTCACATTGCTATAGCGGCATAGGTAACCGTGCATTGCTTGTTGCAACCAAGCGAATAGCAGTACGCGTGTCGAGGCGAAAGAATCAGAGTGAGATAGCCGAAGAGACTGCCCGTTATCTCGAGGTCGCACAGAAGGGCACTGTCCTCGTCTCACCAGCCATATCTCCTGGCGAAAAGAGCATTATGCGTGCAGCCTTTGATGCTGGCTTTCCTATCATCGTCATCATGGAAAATGGTTTCACTCCAATGTCGAAACCTCATGGTGAACAGTTCGATGCATGTGCAAGAGGACAACTGCTAATGCTTTCTCCATGGGAGCATCATAATGAGAAAAAGAAAATCACTGCTGAGCAATGCCAACAGATGAACCTAATGGCATTGGAAATTAGCAGATAATAATAACATGATTATGAGAAACTTCGACTATCTACAAGACTTAGGGCTGACCGAACTGCATCAGTTCTGTTCGGCAGCCGAGGAGTTGCAAGTAAGCAATCCCGACCTCAGTGCCATCAGCGCAAGAAAGGCATTGGAGTATATGGTCAGGTCGCTCTATATGATGAAGAACATCGAGATACCCGAAAGGGCATCGCTGTTTGAATTGGTAGATAGCGAGGTTTTTCGTGGTTTCATAGGTGATGAGCGAGTGATGATGGCTGCCCACTATGTGCGCAAGGTGGGCAACAACGGTGCGCATGGCACTCCTGTGAGCAAGAGAGAGGCTTTCTTCTGTCTGCTCAACATCTACAATGTGGTTGCGGCTATCCTGCACAAACTCACCCTTCTCAAAGAAGTCAAACCTTTTGACGAGAAATTGCTTCCCAAGATACCACAGGCACCGAGTCTGACACCGGCTACGGTGACGGTGACACCACAATCAACCATCGTACAGGCAGCCGACAAAGAGGCGGTGGATGACAAGACTCCTGTCGTTGAGATACTGACCGACATATCAGAGGCAGAGACACGCAAACTCTATATCGACCTCATGCTGAAAGAGGCAGGGTGGGATGTCTTGGACATCGAGGGCGCCATACAACCCTCAAAGGCTTGCATCGAGGTGGAAGTGGAGGGGATGCCACACTACAGAAGGGACAGTGGGGAACAGCACGCCAATGACGATGTGCGTTTCGCTGCCGACCACGGAGGAGTCGCCAGTGGCAAAGGCTATTGCGACTATGTGCTCTTTGGCAGCAATGGACTGCCCCTGGCGGTGATTGAGGCGAAGCGGACAAGCAAATCTCCTCTTATCGGCAAACACCAGGCGGAACTGTATGCCGACTGCTTGGAAAAGCGGTATGGCACAAGGCCCGTTATCTATTACACCAACGGTTTTGAGACGAATATCATAGACGGATTGGGCTACCCACCACGCAGGCTGTATGCCTTCCATACTGAGAGCGACTTGGAACTGCTGATACAGAAGCGGAAACGGCACGACATCACAGATTTCAGCGTGAAGGACAACATCACCGACCGCTACTATCAGAAGATGGCTATCAAGTCGGTCTGTGAACACTTTAATGGCAAGCACCGCAGAGGATTGTTGGTCATGGCTACGGGAACGGGAAAGACCCGTGTCTCTATCTCTTTGGTAGATGTGCTCACACGCAACGGATGGGTGAAGAATGTGCTGTTCCTTGCCGATAGAATCCCATTGGTCAGTCAGGCACACAAGAACTTCGTGAAGTTGCTGCCCCATATGACCACTTCTATACTGAGTGAGGACAAAGACCCAGACACCACGGCACGTATCACGTTCTCCACCTATCAGACGATGATTAACTACATCGACACCGACGAGAAAGCCTTTTCTGTCGGTCGGTTCGACTTGATTATCATCGATGAGGCTCACCGCAGTATCTTCGGCAAATACTCAGCCATCTTCAACTATTTCGATGCATTGTTGGTAGGACTGACTGCCACACCGAGAGACGAGGTTGACCGCAGCACATACGAGACATTCCAGATGGAACAAGGACAGCCCAACTATGCCTATGAGGTGGAGGATGCAGTGGCAGATGGCTATCTTGTGAACTACAAGGGCTTCA
>JAEEGI010008730.1_pt1 | contig 22327 bp, 15 predicted proteins | sample 8958751 | NCBI WGS metagenome assembly JAEEGI01 (sample SAMN16246545, study PRJNA631951) | gut metagenome | biome: gut microbiome; feature: rumen; material: KS-attached | host: Bos | place: Iran: Karaj | collected 2018-10 | reverse complement strand
AAGAAATTGTACAAACTAAAAATATGGAATTTATGAATAAAAGTAATAATCTAAATATAATAAATAATAATATTAAAGAAAATAAAAAAGAAGAGAATATATCCAATAATGAAAATGAATATAATAATAATATAAAAAAAGTTCAAATCAATCCTTTTAAAAGACCATCTTTAATATCTCAAGAAGATATAAATAATTTATTATAAAATTAATATTAACAAGAAAATAAAATAATATAGTATAAATTTCATATAAATTCCAAATAAAAACTAAATATATATTTAACTATTAACAGATATTTATTTTTAGATAATTTGAAAAAATATCAATTTCCAAATTATTATATAAAGGATAAGTATTAGAAGCAAGAATCCAAGTTCCATTATCTGACATTTTATCTTCAAAACCATCAGATAAAACCCATAAATTATCTTTAGTATTATAAGTTAAATTACATTGTATTTCAGAAATATTATTTTTTTTTTCTAAACATAAAGTACAATTATCACTTTTTCCTATTGTTATTGTTTTTTCCTTTTTTTCATATTCTGATATTTTATCTTCTTTTAAATTTATAATTTTAATTGAACCATTATTTAAATTTGGAATTAATTCAAGAATAAAATCACCAAAAGAAATTATTTCTTTTTCTTTAATTGGAATATTCATTTTTCCGATTAAACGAATTGAAATTTTTTTTGAGAAATTTTCATTAAATTCAATAAAATATTTTTTTTTTTCAATGTCATAAAAAATCATAAATATATAATAATCATTTTCTTCTTCTTTGTTTTTATTATTTATATTTAATATATAATCTTTATATTCAAAAGTTGAGTTTTGAAAAACAAAATATGAAATTCCATCTTTCTTTTCCCTTCCTCCTATTAAACCTCCTGGATTAATTATTAATTTATCTTTTTTTAAAATTGAACTTGAATAAATTTCTTCTATTGAACATATTGGACCACTTAATATTTCTTCATTTGAAATTTTTTTATCAGAAATTTTAATTTTTTTTCTCCCTTTTTTTTTGGAGTTTTCTGATTTGTAATTTGATGATTTTTTCGTTTTTGTATTTAAATCTTGTTCATTATTTGAATTTTTATTTTCATTATTATCTAATACTAAGTTATTATTATTTTCAACTATATTTTTTTCATTATTTTCTAAATTATTAGAAAGATTTTCAATATTTTCCTCATTTTCTCCTTTTAAATCTTTTGTTTCTGGAGTAATGCAACATTTCTATACTATATGTAATTATATAATCAAATTTTTACAAATAAATTAGCAAGTATAGACATTATAAAATTAAAAATTATTTTTTCAATATTTTAATCTTTATTAACAATATTTTTAAAAAATATATAATTTATATTTTTTATAATATATAAAAAAACTTTTTAAAAAATAAAGATTATTTTATTGATGTAAAGATGATTAATCTTTTATTTAATATATAAATAATATAGAGTATAAAAACAATAATAATTTAGTAAAATTATAATTTATAAAATATTATTCTGTTGTTTTATTAAATTATAAAATTATTGTAATAAATTAAGCTAATCTTGGAAAAATTCTCATTGTTAATAAAGTAAATATAAAAGTAATCATAACAACAATTATCATTAAAAGTTTTTTAAAAAATCCTAAAGTAATTAAACTATTAAACTCTTGTAATCTTTTATTTTGAGTTCTTGTTTTATCCATATCTTTATTTTGAATATTTTCAATTTGTTGTAAAAATTGATTATCTTTAACTAATTGATGTCCAAAATTTTTTGCTGAAATCTTCATCATTTTAGTATATTTAAAGATTTGATTATTTAATTCTTCTTCCATTTCTTTTTCAATTTCTTCATTATCTTTCTTTGAATTATAATTTGATTTTTCTCTTTTGTTTTTTTTAATGAAGGTAATTCATATTTTGATTTTTTTTGTTTTGGAAGTTCTTTATTTGATAAATTAACTTTATTATTTTCTATAATATCTTTTATATTTTTAAAAGAATATAAATTTAAATTTGAATAATCTCCTATATTATTTTCATTTATTTCCTCTAAATTTTCATCTTGCTTAAATGAATTTTCTATTGTTGAAATATCTCTTATTTTCTCATTTTCATTTAAAAAATAATTAGATATAAATTCGTATTCTTTTTTATTTGATGTAATTGCTTTTATTTTTTCTAATAGAACTTTTATTTTTTCATTTAATAATTTATCTTCAATTTTAATATTATTCTCTTCTTGTAATTCTAATAATCGATCTGACCATTCGTTTTTAATTTTATTAAATTTTTCATATTCTAATAATGTTATTAAATGAGTATCATTTAATTTATAACTTAAAGATTCCAAAAATGAAACAATATTATCATTATTCATATAAAAAACAATAATAATTAATCAAATAGATTAAAAAAAATAAATTTCTTAACATTTAATTTTTTCATAAATAATTTTTATATTCATATCTTTAAATCCAAATAAAAAAAAATAAGAAATAATATATTAAAAAAAGCAAAAAATTATTAAAAGAAAAAACTAATAGAAATATGATTTAAAGCAAAATTAATCAAGAGGATCTCCATGGCATCTATTTTTATTAGAAATATTTTGAAAATAGAGCATTTCAATAAAGATACAAGAACTTAAAATGAGGCATTTATCTTGGCAAGAAGCATTAATAGGAAAAGTGACTTCAACTTGTTCATAATCAGGTTTTCTTTTTTTTCCACTCATTTTGACTTTTTTTATTACTCCCAAAGCTTTAGCATCAGGATCATCACCAGCTGGATAAATTTCAAACACACAAGTATTACACATTCCACAACATAAATCTTTACAACAATAACCACATTGACTGCAACTTCCAGTAATTTTATATTTCCAACTCTTTGCTTTATTATATATATATAAAGTAGGAGTACATAATGTCCTTATTTCTACTATACTACCAACAAATTCAGTTCCTCCATTTATCATTACATATAAAGTTGGTCTTGAACAACATGCACATAGACATGAACATGCACATCTATAAGGTTTATTTAATGTTGCAAATCTTTTTCTCATAAATTTCTCTTCTAAACTAAATGCACGTAATTCCATATCAAATGTTCTTGCTTGATTTGGACAACAATCATGACTACAAACTGGACTATATTCTCTTGTATCAAATAAAAAATATGCATCTCCTTTTTCCTCATATTGAAGTGATATTCTATAATTATAATATAAAGGGCAACATACAAACATATCTGAAATTTTATAATATTGATCTATATATGCTTTTATTGCTGGTCCAAATTTTGCTAAATCATCATCTAATGTTCTAAATACTTTACTTGAATTTTGATTTGTTTGATAATTGAAATCTAGATTATTTTCTTGCTCTTTTAATTCTTTTTCTCTTTTCTTATCTTCTTCTTCTTGAAGTGATCTTTCTTTTTTTAATTTTTTTTCTTCTTCTGCTTCCATTTTCTTTTGTTCTTTTTCTGATTTTGTTATATCTACAATTTCAGGTTCAAATAATGTGCTTAATCTTTTTCTTCCTTTTTTTTTTAATGTATCTAATAATCTACTCTTATATGTTGCATCTAATTCATATGGAATTTCGGCATCAGCAATATTTTTTTGTTCTTTTAATCTATTTTTTTCTGCAGCATCTATTTTTTGATTATTTTGATTTTGATTTTGATTTTGATTTTGATTTTGATTTTGAATTACTGGTGTTTGAGTTTGTATTTGATTATTATTTAAGGAAGGTGATTCTACAGTCTTTGAATCTAAAACATTTTTATCTATGGTTAGTTTTTCGGTTTCTGGGACTTGATTCATTTTTTTATTTTTTTTATTTATTTTTGAATTTTTTTTTGGCTTATAAGTTTCTTGGATTTTTTAAATTTTTTAGTACTTTTTTTGAATGAAGAAAATATTTTTTTTTTTATTATTTTTAGTATATGTTTTTGTTCTTTTTTTAGATTTTTAAAGGTGTTTTGGTTTTAAATCTATTAAGATATATGGAAAAATTAGGGTTTGTTTATATATTTTTTTAATGAATACCTTACGTCATTTATAAATTAATTAATAATTATAATAGGGTACATAAATCTAATTGACTTTTACTTAATATCCTTATATAATTATTAATAATTATTAAAGATAATCTTAAAAATAATATATTTTTTGCATATTATATTGTGTTTTTACTCTTCAATAAATAAATATTTTCATTGTAAATAAAATTTTTGAAAATGATTTTTTCAAATTTTAAATAAATATAAAATAATTTAAATTAGAATAAAATTTTAAGTTTCTCCAATAAATAACGCCAATAACGCAAAATAAAATTGATTTTTTTCAAATGATTTTTATAAAAATATATTAGCATTAATAACCATTTTATTTAATACTTTTTTCTCTTTCCATCTTTCACTTCCAATTAATGGAGTTAAAGATGGTATTTTGTTCAATTTTTTTTCTTCTATTTTTTAGAAAAAATAAAATCTTAATTCCAAATAATACATTTATTTTATAAATCAAAATGGAAAATTTATAAGTTAATAGGAAAAATTTATTAAAATTCTTCAATCTTTTATTTATTTAGTATTTATTTAAATTTTATTTAATTATATAGTACAAGTCAATATGATAAAATTAATTTAGATTGATAAAGAAATCAATAATAATGAAAATTAACATATCAAACTCAAATCATTCAAAATTAAAATATTGAAATTACCCCTTTTAAAAGAATCATTTAAAAAAATATATATTTATATTTTGAAAAAACAATCATTATTGTAAAATAAAAATTATCGAAAGAATTTTAAAAATTCTTCAATAAAATTTAAATTTAAAAATCATTCTAAAAATTTTACTATTCTAAAATTGCAAATATCCATTAAATAAAAAAGAATAGAAAGAACATGAAAACTTTCCTCTTTTTGATAATAACTGATTATAAGATCGAAAAGATAAAAAAAAATTATTGGAAGATAAAAAGAAGATAAGAATGTTTTTTAAAATAAATAAAAAAATTAAAAAATTATTTATATTGATTATCGTATTATTATTTAAAATTAAAAGTATTTATTTCTTTTAATTTTATAATTCTAATTCTTCATGATATAAATAACAAATAATGAAAAGTAATAAATATGTTATAATTTATTTTATGTTTTTTAAGATAATATTGTTTTTAAATTTAAAAAATTAAATATATCTTAAATATTGAATTTCTATTGAGGAGATGAAGTAATTTTTTCTGAAAGACTTTTAATTTCTGTTTCAACATAGTCAAGAAAATTTTGATATTCAATTAATTTTTTTTTAAAATTATTAAGATTATCAATTTGATTTTTAATAAATTGAAATTTTTTTTCCCAATAATCACTGCTTTTAACATCTTTATAATTATTTTCTAAAGAATCAATTTCATTCGTAAAATCAGAAATAACTTTATCAGCCTCTCCTTTCCAATTATTAATCTTATTACTCTCATTATTTTGAATATTATTTTTAACTTTTCCTATAATATTATTAATTAAATTTGTTTCAATAACTTCATTTCTAATTTCAACTTCTATTTTTTTTTTTTTATCATGGTCCTCAATTTCCATTATTTTATCATATTTATTTAATAAAGAATCATTTAAATCTTGAATCTCAATATATTTTTCATCAAAAAGATTAATAAAATCTTTTAATTCATCTTTCTTTAATATTTTATTGGTTTCAGAAAAATATTTTTGGTATTGATCATTAAGTCTTTTTTCTTTATTTTTAATAATTGAAAATACTTCATTTATTTCATTATTATTTAATTCAATTGAATCATCATAATTTAAATTATCACACATTTTTTTATATAAATCATCTGATTTTAAAGTTTTAATATTTTCACATTCTTCAAGCGAAATAATATTTAAAACAGTGCTTTCATAATTTTTATTAGAAGAACTAAAAGCTTTAATTGTATTTTCTAATTGTTGAACATCAATTTGATGATAGTTTGAATCTGTGAATAATATTATTCTTAAAAATCTTCCATTTTTCGGTCTTTTTGAATTTTGCTCGTTTATTTCATTAAATAATAAACCTAAAGTATTTATAATATCAGTATAATATCTCTCAGAATAATTTATTTCAATTTGTTCTTTTATATCTCCACCTTCCAAAGAATCAATTTTTTTAATTTCATTAGTAAAGCAATATACATTTAATGAATTTTTATCAACAAGTTTTTTTAATTCTGAAATAAAATCTATAATATTTTCTAATATTAAAGATTGATTTTCTTTGTTAAGAGTTTCCCATTCAGGACAAGCATTATTTAATTTATTAGTTGCTTTTATTAATATTGCAATTTCATTATATAAATTATATGAATTTTTTACTATATCTTCTATAGTTTTGTTAAAAGAAAAATTTGATATAAATCCTTCTACACATGAATTTATTCCATAGAGATTTTTTACAGCTGTTTTTGACATTTATTGTTAATATGTTTATTTAAATAATCTTTTAATTTATATATTTTATTAATTATTAAAATTTAAAAATTCTTTTTAAGATAATGAAATTAATTTTTATATATTTTATTTGAAACAATGAAATTATTCACTCATAATCTTCTCATGTGTAATAAAAAAGGGTGTTCAATAAATAATTATCCTTTAAAAATTATTCCTACAAAAATAATAAATGTTCCTCATGAATACAATAAAGATTCTTTAATTAGATTTATTCAAAAAATTGATTTCAATGGATTAAAAAGTGCATGTAATGATTTAAATATACAATTAAAATGTGATTTTGAGCAATTAACTGATGAACAAAAAAAATCAAAAGAATTTTTAGATTATATGAATAATCTTTTATATGAAATTATTATTCAAGATGGAATTGTTAAATGTAATAATTGTGGAAGAGAATATCAAATTGAAAATGGTATTACTAATTTAATTTTAAATGATGATGAAATTTAAGTATTTTAATGTGGTTTATTTATATATTTTATATTCACATTTAAAAACTTCATTTCTTTGAATATTTTATAATATTTCTTTCTTTTATCAATTTTAATATTTTTTTTTCATTAATTTATTTTATTTTTTTCTATTTAATTTTTATTCAATTAAATTTATTTCAAAGAAGCAATAAAAATATATTTAAAATCAATAATATTTTGAAATTACTTTTAGTTTTTTATTTTTGAAATATAAAGTGTTTTTCAAACAATTTATTTTTTATCAATATAACTTAAAAACTCTAAAGAATCAAGAACAGAATTTAAAGCATAATCATATCTGTTTTTTTTAAATTCTCTTAAAGCATTATCATTATTTTGTCTAATATTATCAACTAACTTATAATAATCTACAGTTTTATAATGAACTGGAACTTTTAATGTAAGAGGATTTTTTGTTTGAAAATCCATATTTCCAGTAATTTTAGAATTTGTAACTTTTGCATTTCTTGGTCCTGCAGGAACATATGTTTTAGGTTTCATTTTTTTATAATTTTTTATTATAGAAAATAGTTTTATTAATTTAATTTTTAAATAATTTAAAATGATAAGTGACTTCAAAAATAATAATATTGATGATTTTATGTGTATTTCATTTAGAAAAAAAAATGAAATTTTTCATAAGAATTATGTAAATAAAATTCTATATTATGATAATATGAATTCATTATTGTCAAAAGACAAAGAGAATAATAATTATTTTTTTACAGGAGGAGCAGATTCAATAATAAAATTATGGGAAAATAATCATTCTGTTGAATTAAAACTTTTAAATAATTTTGAGCATCATATAAATAAAATATGTGATTTAGAATCATCAAAAAAAAATAATCTCTTATTGTCTTCTTCATACGATAAATTACTTTGTATTTGGGATTTAAACAATATAATCAATCAAGAAGAGAAAACACTTGTTTCATGCTATAATAAAATAAATCAAAATTATATTTCTTGTTTAAAATACTGTGAAGTAAATGATATTTTATATTGTTTAGATTCAGAAAATATTTTTACTATAAATTTAGATAAAAATGTAGAGAATAAAATATTTTCTCAAAATAAAATAATTTCATTCGATATTTCTCAAGATGGAAAATATATAATAGCATCTTTGGATAATGAGATTGTTTTAATTGACGCAGAAAGTCATGAAATTATTAATAAATTTAAAGGAAATGATTCTAAAATTAAAAAGATAATTATTAGTTCAGATGGAAAGAAAATGATTACTTCAAATTTAGATAATATAATTGAAATTTGGGATATTCAAGAACAAAAGGTTATAATGAACTTAAATAATATTGTTTCTGGTATTACAAGCTTATTTCCTTTTAAAGATTTTAATCAAATTTTAATAGGAAATTTAAATGGTGAATTATTAATTTATGATGTTAATCAACAAAAATCAAATTCAATAGATAATATATTTGTACCCATTATAGAAACTAAAATGAATGAAGAACAAAATCAAATTATTTTAAGTACAGAAAATGGACTTTTAAATATTTATGATTTAATTTATAAAAAAATAAATTTTAGCTTCAAGAATGATAATATAGGTAAAATTACTTTAAAAAAAGATGTTTATGAAGTTAATTTAGATAGCAATGAAAAATATAATGTTTCAAAATATACAGGAGAAATTGTTAAAAATAAAATAATTAACTATGAATTAATGAATAATAAAGTTTATTCAATAATTCAATATGAAGATAGTAATAAGCTTGATATTATAAATTTATTACAATTAAAATATTTTGAAGTTAAAAATGATATAACTTATAATGATTTAATTGATAAAATAAAAGAAATTAATAAAGATTCCTTAAATCCATGGAATAAAGAAAACATTGAAACTGGAATCTTTAATATTTCTTTGAATAAAAGTGATTGTGAAAAAAATAATACTTCAAATATGAACTTTAATTTTCTTGAAAACATTATTAATAGAAAATTTTTTGTTAATTCATCTTCAGTTCTATATTATGAAGAAAATGAAAATAAAGATTTAAAAGAAAAAAGTTTTGGAAATTTTGTTTTAAGAAATATTATAGGGTATATTTTGAATGAAATCTTTAAATCATTAATAGAAAATTTTAAATATGAATTTGAACGTTTAACTAAAATTCAATTGGAAGAAATTTCAGATTTATTTATAAACACAACTGTGAATGGAAAAAATTATAGTTTTTATTTAAAAGATAATTCAAAAAAAATACTTCCTAATTTTTCTCAAAATTTATTTAAAGAACCTTTTAATTTTAAATTTCATGATTTGAATTTTGAAGAAACAGAAGAAAAAAAATGTCCAATTCATGTGGAATTAACTGAAATAAAGAAATATTTAAAAGAAGAATATAAAAATAAAAATAAAAATTTTTTGAATTGTGAATTAAAATCTAAACATACTTTTAAAGACTTATTAATTATTATTTTTAGAAAAGTATTGAATTTAGAATCAATAAAAAATGACATTCAAGAAAAACATAAAGAAGATATAAAAGGCAATTGGAGTGAATCTATTTTATTTAATTTTTTTTATTTTGGAATTCTAATTGATGAAAAAAATTGTTTTATTTTAAACAAAAAAGACTATTATGATTATAAAGTATTTTTTTTAATAGAAATTTTAAATGTGCATAATAAATTTAAAATATTTTTAAAACCAATTAATTCAGTAGTAATAAAATGAAAATGTTCCCAATATGATTAAATAAACATTTAAACATTAAAAAATTGAATTATTATAAAAAATAACCAAAAAAAAAAAATTTTTTTTGGAAAAAAAATTATATATTTTTTTAAGGTTATATTTAATCTGTAATTATATTATGGTAATATTTAAATATTTTAGTTAAACAAGTCATAATCACCCAAAAAAATATTCATTTACAAAATAAATAAATTTTTTAATTTAATTAATTAATTATTTATTTCTATACAACATTTAATTAAATGAAAAGTATTTATTATTTGATGATTAAATTTCATTTCATAAGTCTTTAGATAATATTTCTAATATACATACATTTAATTACATTTTATCTTTTTTAATTTTAACCTATTTTTCATTTTATATTGTTTGAAAATATATTTTCCAAAACATTTATTCAGTTTTCTTATATTAAATATAGATGAATGATTTTGATTATAATGAAAAGCATTTTTTATTAACCAACAAATTTATTTATTTTAATATTTATTTAAATATGTTTTTTATAAAAACAATTATTGGTAAATGATTTTTTTATAATATAATAGTATTAAAACATTTAATGATATAAATTATATTTTATTTAAGCAAAAAAAAGAATATTAATAATTATATCATAATTTAATATATTAATTCATTTTAATTAAAACCAAAATCTTTTTCTTTTAATCATTAAATTTTAAAAAAAAAGTAATGAATAAAAAAACAGGTGAGCAATTTTCTTAAAATAAATTATTTTTTTATCCAAAAACAATTATCATTTTTTAAATTAATTTCAATTACTATGATAAATAAATTCCTTAAATTTTATATTCAAAATGAAAAGAACAATATCAAAAACAGAGGAACCAAATAGAATATCTTTAATAGATATAGAAAAAGAAAATATAGAAGAAATAAAAATGTTATCAAATGAATTAAATGATGAGGAAATAGCTTTAATAAGAGAAAGATATAATGAAAAAAAAAAATTAGATGAAACAGCAATTTTAGTTAAAGATTATTTAAATGAATTAAAAAATGATTTGGAACTTGATAATGATGATAATCAAATTCAAAATAGAAGAATATCAATAGAATCAAATAAAATTAATATTCGTACTGTAAACACACACCATTTAAAACTTTATAATCAAAAAAAAATCCCAGAGTCTTTAACAAAAAATGAGAATAATTTATTTTTAGATAATTATAGTGATAGAACTAAAAGATCAAAAAAAAGTAAAAATTCAGATAAAAAATCTATAAATTCATTATCTAAAGAAAGTGAAAATTTCCTGAGAAAAAAAACATCAGGAAATATTTTTTCATTGAAAAAAAGATTAAGTATTCAAAACGAAGAAAATATTATATATGGAGGTAGGAAAAGATCATCAATTAGAAGTCATAATTACATTTCATTTAATAGTATGAAACCTAATTTTAATTTTCATTCTAGTGCTAGTTCTACGAATATCAGAAATTCATTAACTAAAGGTAGTGAGAATGAATTTAAAAAAAAAAGAAGTGATAATTTTTTCCAATTTAAATCTGCTTTTAAAAGAAAAGGATCTGAACAAAAAAAAAAAAGAGTTGCATTTCCTCCTTTATTTGATTTTGAAAGACGTGCAAGTGAGAATAATATTAATGAAGAAGATAATATAAGTTTTTCAAGGAGGAATAAATTTAAAATGTCAAAAACAATTAAATCATTAATTTCCCTGAAAAATGCTAATTTTAATAATAAAAAAACTTTTAAAAGTTCTCATGGAAAATATGATTTGAAAATAAATGATGATTTGGATTATGATTCAGATAAAAATAATCAAATATTAATTGAACAAACTGGGATTTCTAATGAAAATTTATTAAAATTAAATGATTTAAAAAAAGAAATTAAAAACTCTTTTATTGGAGAACGTCCTTTAATATTTAAAAATGTTAGTAAAAAATTTATTGTTGAAGATTATAATGAAATAAAAAATAAGGAAGATGATAAGGATATTATATTTATAGAAGAAAGATATAGAAATTTACAAAAAAAAGGTTTTGTTTATGATTCATTTGATGATGATGAAATTTTTGAAGATCAAATAAATGTTTTTTATTTAAATCCTGATTCAATATATGTGATTTTCCTTGATTTTTTAGTTTGTATATGTGCTTTTTATAATATTTTATATATTCCTTATTTTTTAGGTTCTAATAAAATATTTTGCAAAAGTAGTTTTTTTAATAAAGAAAATATAATAGGATTATTTATTGATCTTATTTATATTTGGGATTCTATTTTACCTTTTTTTGTTGCTTTTTATAATTTTGATGAAGTTTTAAAAACTGATTTACAAAGTATTGCTAAAAATTATTTAAATGAATGGTTTTTTTTAGATTTAATTGCTGCTATTCCTTTCAAAACTATAATATCTTTGTTTGAAGTTAAATGTAATAATTTTGATTTTATGATCAATCCTTTATATCATAATAATTTAATTTATTTACTTTGTTTGATTAGATTTGTAAAAGTATATAAAGTGTTATGTAAAAATAAATTTTTAGACATAGTTTCAAATTTTTTAAATGAAATAAGACATTTCAGTGATTATTTAAAATTATATTCAAATATAATAACATTTCTAATTGCATTACATATAGTAGCAAATATTTTTATATTTATAGGAAGAAATAATTACCCAAATTGGGTAATATTTTATAATTATGAAGATAAAACTTATCTACAATTATATATAATTTCAATATATTATTCATTAGAAACTTTAACAACAGTAGGATATGGAGATATAGTTTGTACAACAGTAATGGAAAAAGTTTTTGGATTATTTATGGAATGTATTGGAATTTTTGCTTATTCTTGGGTAGTTACTTCAATGAGTAATTATGTTAAAGTTTTACATGAAAAAACAGAAGAATATGAAAATAAATGTGTAATATTAGAAAATATAAGACAATCATATCCTAAATTATCTGATGATTTATATGAAAGAATTAAAAGATATTTAAAGTATAAACAAGATATGGAAAAATTAGATAAGAAAATAGTTATTGAATCTTTACCTATTGGATTAAGCAATATATTACTTTATGAAATGTATAAACCAATAATAAATAATTTTATATTTTTTAAAACATTTGATAATATTGATTTTATAGTGAAAGTCTTATTAAATTTTAATCCAATTATTGCAGATAAAAATGATATATTGATTAAAGAAGGTGATTTAGTTGAAGATATAATATTTGTCAAAAGAGGAAGATTAAGTTTAGAACTTCCATTAGATTTTAATATAGAAACAGCAACAGCAAATATTGATTTACTTAAAAAACAAATATCTGAAAACCAAACTACCGTTAAAAAAAAAGGAAAACGATTTAAAAGATTTTTTCAAAAATTTAGAAGGAAAAAAAATACTCTATCATTAATCGAAAATAAAAATGGATTACTTCAAAATTATAAAATATTAGAATTAAGAAGAAATGAACATTTTGGTGATATATTAATGTTTTTAAATCAAAGAAGTCCTTTAAATGTAAGAGTAAAAAGTAAAAAAGCAGAATTATTTTTTTTAAATAAAAATCATGCATTAAAAATATCAACAAATTTTCCTTCAATATGGAAAACAATTAGTAGAAAATCTTTATTTAATTATGAACAAATAAAAAGATATATTAATAAAATAAAAAAAATATTTTATGGAGCAAAAAATCAACCAAAATTATTTAAAAATAAAACAAGATGTTCTCAAAATTCAGAATTTTCAGAAAATTATGATTATTATAATGATAGTGAATTAAAATCAATTCCTTCTTTTTCTCAATTATCAGATGAATTGTTAAGAGATTTAACTATTGAAGAAAGAGAAGAAATAAAAAAACAAAAAACTAAAAAGAAAGCTAAAGAGTTAAAAGTAATTAAAGAAGCAACAATAAATGAATCTTCTTCATATGAATCTTCTTCATCAAATAATTATAACAATAAAACAAGTAGTAAAAATGAGGGAATTTCAGAAAAATCAGATAATGAATTGCCAAGTGTAGATAGAAAAAATAGTGAAAATACTCGATTTCAAAATTTTAAAAATATAAATTCAACAATTAAAATGACTGGAATGACTAATAATAATTCTTGTGATATTAAAAATACTCCTTTTGAACCAGAAGATATTAATGATGAAATTTATCCAAATGAAACTTTTTTTGCAGGAAATTCCACTTATGAAAGTAATTATAATAGGAATTCAACTAAAGAATTAAAAACTAGAATTAAAAACGAATATAAATTAAATAATAATTATTATAACAAGAATTATACTTATTCAGATATTCAAAATGTTAATGATATTAAAATTAATATTTCTATTTGTTCAACTGAAATTTCATTTTCTTTATATTCAGAATATGAGAATATAAATGAATTAAGTGATTATAAATATTCAAAAGATATTAATTTAAGGGAAAAAGTTTCTAAAATTTTAAAAGAAGAAAATTTAGATGAAAAAGAAGCAGTATTAGATAGAAGTGTTAAATATATATCAAGTGAATCTCTGACCAATAGTGAAAAAAGCAAAAATTTTGAAATTAATAAATTTAAAGAAAGTAAATCTAAAATATTAAGTAAGAAAAGTGATAAAATTAATAATAATTTATTAAATAATTTTGCTGTAATGAACAACAGAAGAAGAAGACAAAGTATTTCTTTCTTTCAAAATAATAGTAGATTTTCTTCTTTTGCAAAAATGAATCCAGATGAAAAAAATTCGGAAGCTTCTCAATTCAAAGATAATAAAAGTATATCTAAAAAAGATTATAATAAAAAAGTATTACCAAAGAAAAAAAAAAGCTTATTAAGAACTTTAAGTAAAAATATTGAAAGAAATCAATTGAATTTAAATGATCCTGATTTATTTTATTCTAATTATTTTCATTCTATTCTTGAAAAAAATAAAAAAGAAGTTGAAAGTTCTTTGAAAAAAGAAGAAAAAGAATTTATGAGTAAATTAGAGAGGAAGACTACTTTACAAAGAATGAATTCCATAAATTTATTTAAGAATTTTGAATCAAATAAATGACATAATATAAAGTTTTTGTTAATAGCAGTTTTTTTACCTTCAATTATGTAAATATAATATATAGTTAAATGATAAATAAAAATTTTATTTTATTATTTGATAAATAAAATAACTAATAATTGAATTAAAAGTATACTAATTGAAATTATTTAAAATTTTTTTATTACTTGTTACTTGAATAATAAAATAGATAATAGATAATATATAATAATTTTTATTAATTAATTTCAAATATTTTAATATTTATATTAAATAAATAATTGTTTTTTTAAAAAAGCAATGTACTAAAAGAACAAAAATAAATTATTAAAAAGATTAAACTTTAAATTTTAACAACAATTACTTGAAGATTGGTTGTTATATTTTGTTAATGTTTTCCCATAATTTTTCTTTAAATTATTTTTCATAAATTTATCATAATAATCTTGACTTAAATCTAAAATCATATCTTCAATAGAACTAAATTCTTTTGCAGAAGTAGAAAAAACTTTAGCATTAATAGTCTTACCATAATCAACAATATCTTTTAAATCAACTTCTTCTTTTTCTAATAAATCACTCTTATTTGCAGCAATACCAATAATAATATTATTAACATTAATAATATTATTAAATGTATTAAACCATTCATTTAAATTATCAAAAGATTCTTTTTTAGTAATATCACAAACCATAATAGCAATATCAGAATTTTGAATAAAATTTTTAGTCATTGTCCTTAATCTGACTTGACCAGGAGTATCCCAAATCTGTAAATTTATTTTTTCATTATTTATTTCTATTTCTTTAATATTATATTCACTTCCTATTGTTGATAAAGTTGTTTCACAAAACATTTTTGATATGTATTGTTTTATTATTGTAGTTTTTCCTACTCCTGTATCACCAACTAATATAATTTTTATTTTTTTCTTTAATTTTTCTGACATTGCTTATTTTTACTTAAATATTTTATTGAAAAAATGCAACAAATAATAAAATAATTTTTTTAATTTTTTAAATGGTAACTTTATTGATTCATTATATTTTCTAGTCTGAAAAAGAAAATGATTCAAACATTGAAAAAGAAATAGAAAATAATATTAATGTTCATAATTCAAAAAATGAAAAAGAACCAAAAAAAATAAGAAAATGTGTTCCTTTAGAAATTTATCAACAAACTTTTAGAGAAAATAAAAAATTAAGACAAGAAATAAGACAAATATTAGAAGAAAAAGAAAAAAATAATGAATTAAAAGAAAAAAATGAACTTATAAAAAGTTTAAAAGAACAAATTAAAAATTTATCTTTCGATAAATCAAATTTAGAAAAAATTCTTTTAAATCAAGAAAAGTTTGTTGAAAAGCAAAAAAGTCAATTAGATATGATAAACAAATTTATTGATAAAAAAACAGAAACAATAAATAAAAAACAAAATGAAATTACAAATTTAAATGAAAGGATAAATATGTTAAATAAAAAAATAATTCTAATTAAAGAAGATTTCCAAATTTCAGAAAATAAAGAAATTGAAAAATTAAATAATAAAATTACTCATTTAATAAATGAAGTAGAAATAGGAAAAAATAAAATAGAATTCTTAAAAAAAAATCATAAAATTTTACAAGAAAAATTTCTTAAAGTTTCTTCTGACTTAAGAAAAAAACCAAATGAAGAATTATATTTAAAAGCAAAACAAATGAGAGAAGAAAAACTTAAAAGAGTTTTTTCTAGTAGTACAAATACTACAGTTAAAACTAATCAAGATTATATTATAAATAATGATATAAATAATGAAGATAATAATAATAATGTTAATCTTCCTTTAATTAAAACAAATAATATTAAAAAAGAGAAAGATAATTATAATGATGAAGAAGAAGAAAATGAAGAAGAAAATGAAAATTCATAAATAATAATTTAGTTTTTAATAAATAAATAAACATTTTAAATAAAAATTAGGTATTATTAGTTTATTTTATAAAAAGAGATAGTTAATATTAAAGAATATTTTTAAATACTTAAAAATTATAAAATTTTAATATTAATTTTTTAATAAATTTATGGGATTTTCTTTTAGAATTATTATATTTTTTTTTTTATGTAGTTTTTTAGTCTATCATCAAGCTTCAACAACATATCATAGAATATCAAATTATCAAGGAGGAAATTTATTTTGGAGATTTATTTTTTGTTCATTATTTGCTTATGGACTATTTTCTTTATTAACTAATATTTTAGAAGGAGTTTTTATAAAAAAAGATTATAGATATATTCGACTTTTTGAAAGAATATTAGAATTATTAAGATTAAAAAACAGTAAAATTGATTTTGAAGATTTAGAAAAATATGAAAAATTTATTGATAAAAATGATAAAGGAAGTAGTGCAAATTAAAATAAAATATATAGTTTTAATGACTTATTAAATATCATTTTAATTAAATTAAAAATTATTAATTTATATGTTTATGATAATAAATTTAAAATTTATTGAAAGGGCGACAATATAAATTATATTTCTTAAAAAATTATTATTGATTCATTTATTCCTTTTTAAATAGGTGAAAGATTTAGAATTCCAAAAGTAATATTTAATTCTTTTTCAATATAAAAAAATATTATAAATCAGGAAATAAAAGAATTTATTTATAAAATTATAGAAGAAAATATAATTAATTAATCATTTTCTCAATCTTTTACTAGAAAATATTTATTTTTTCTTTTTGATCTATAACAATAATTATTTGTCTTATGTCGAATTTGATGAATATTCAAATCTAACTTTTATAAAGCAATAATTTATTATTTTAACTTTTGATCAATGAATTAATTCAATTTAAAAATCTTTTATTATTTTTTCAAACAAATTTTTTATATTAAAATTTAACCTTTAATTCCAAAGTTCAAATAATAATATAATAATATAATATTATTTATTTTATATTATTTTTAATTATTCTTAATCCTACAATTTATAAACAACTATTTATTACCTAAACTATTTTGTCTTTCTATTGTAAATATTTCAACTGGATTATTTGCACTTTCTCTTCTTTTTTGTTTCATTGAACTTTTTTTATCTATATAATTTTTTTTCCTTTTTTCAGAATTTGGTACAGTTAATAAATTGTTATTTGAATATTTTTTAGATTTAAATTTTCTATTTTTTCCAAACATTTTAAATAAATTTTCATCTTTTCTTCTTTCTTCTAAAATTTTACTTTCTTTATCATAAATTCCTTTTTCTGATAATTGTTTTTCTGAATTATTTATTTCATTTATTGGCTTTTTTAATAAAATATCAATTTGGTTTTTTATAATATCAACATGGTCAAAATCTTTTAAATCTAATAAATTATCATATATTTTATATTTTTTCATAAATTCAATTGAAAAATATTCATAACAATTTTCAGCAAAAATTAAATAAAGTCTTCTATGAAAAAAAGAATTATTTTGACAATATTGTTTATTAAATAAATTTATTATTTCTTCCCTTTTAATCCAATATTTCATTATTTTTATAAATAATTTTATTACTTCAATATTAATTTCAAAAGATGATATTTCAGGTAATAAATATTTCTTTCCAAAGTTATAAATATGAGAAATAAAAGTTTCATATTGTTCATATTTTGTATTATAAAATTTTTTATAAAGAAATTCAATACAATCACCAAATGCTTTTAAGATTTTAATTATTAAAACATAATGTTCATTTGTTTTATCTTCTTGAATAAAATTTTTTAAAACTTTTTTAAAACATTCAAAATTCAGAAAAAAATTATAAAAAAAATCTACACAATTGATTGCCTTTAAAACATTAAAAATTTCATCAATTTGATATATTACTTCTTTCATTTCGTTTTTTATACTATATTCTTTAACAAAAGTTTTTTCATTAAATTTTTTACAATTATTTTTTTTCTTACAAGAATTATCTTCTGCAAAATTAGAAATAAAAGGAAATATATTTTCTAATATTTCTTTGGGTAAAAGATTATTGTTTAATTCTCTTATAATTGTACATAAATTATCATAAAATAATTTTTTATAAATATTTTTTAAAGAAATAAAAGTTTTCCTAAATTTATTGTTGTTATCATTAAAATCACTTTGACTCATATAAAAAGAATTACTTGTAAAATTTAAAGTATCATCCATTTCAAGAGGAAATAAACTTTGAGTATAAATATGATTAAATAATTGATTTAATAAATCATTATCTTTATATTTTTTAATGACTATTAAAACTTTATCAAAAATTTCAAAAAGAAAAGAATAATCAAACACTTTTTTTCTTTTGAATAAAACAAAATTATTTATAAAAATTCGATAACTTTCAAATAAATTTTTACTAAGAATTTCAACTCCATAATCTTTTAAATAATCAGTTAAGGCTTTAAAAATTAAAATTAAATATTGATAATCTTCATCAAGTAAATAAGTATCATCTTGATTAAAAATGATTTTAATATGTTTATTCATAATTTCAATTAATTCTGTATTTTCAATTATATCGTCTTTAATACTAAAAAATATACTTTCAATAACAATACTTCTTAAAGAAATTTCCATATCATCTAAATAACTTTTATATATATCCTTTATAACTTTTAATTTGTCATATTTAGTATTTTTATCATAATAAAAATTTTTAATTGATTCATATAAATATCTTAATTGAAAAGCACATTCATATTTCACCATTCTTTCACAATCTTCAGAAAGTAAAATTATTCTTTTATAAATATCATCATTATAATTATTGTTTAATCTTAAAATATTTATTGAAAGATATACACAATATTTTCTTTTAACAACATGTTGACCAAATTTTCCTAAACCAGTAGTAAAATCAATAAATTCATTTGAAAATTTTTTTAAATGAATATTCAAACTTAATATATTATTTAAAGCTTCTATAAATATTGAAGCTCTTTTATCATCTACTTCTGGAATTGTTGTAAATATATGAATAATAATATTTTCAAATAATGAATTTATTTTATCACTTATTTCAATATTTTCTTTTTTTATTTTTTTTGAAAATTCAAAAAAACTTTTAAAAAAGATTGAATAAGTATCATCATTTCTTGTTTTCTTACACCAATCAATTCCCATTTTTACACATTGAGAAATTAAATCTATTTCTTTTTCGTTATTATAATTGCTAAAAATTTTGTGAAAATTTGTTATAATGTAATTTTTTTGTTTTTCATCTCCATTTTTTAAAAGATAATTAATTTTATTTCCATTATCAATAATATTTTCATCTATTGTGTATTTTTTAATTTCTTCTGCCTAAAATATTATTAAATATAATTCATATACTTTAGTGTCAGTTAAAACTACTTCTACAATAAAAGAATTCATTTTTATATTTTCTTAATATTTAATTTAAATCTATTTAAATAGTAATATAATATTACACAGAGAGAAAACAATTAAAGAAGAAAGAGAAATCATTAAAACAATAATATAAATCAAAGTAGGATTATTTTTTAGAACATAAGTAGAAATTTTATTTCCAATGAAAGCACCAATTAATGAGCAAAATAATATAATTAACATAAAGACAAAATTACATTCTTTGTTGAAAATAGAATAAAAAAAAGAAAAAAAAGAAGTTGTTAAACCATATAAAGAAATTGAAGAACATATTATCATAATGTTAAAATTTTGTCTCATTAAATATGATATTATCATCATTCCAGGATCAATACATGCTGTACCACAAATTAAACCTGTTAATAAATTATAAAATTGTAATTTATAAATAAAAATTTTAGAATATTGAATATCTTTAGCAATAAAAGGATAACCACTTAATAATTTCTTTTGATATTTGTAAAAAACCACTTTTGAAACAATAAAATTATAAATTACTTGTATAATTAAATAAATTATTGTAATAATATAAAAAGTTTTTGAATATTTAATTATATTTTTTGAGTTAATTAAAACTGAAAAAAGCATTAAAAGTAATAAAGGAATAAAAATATATTGAATTTTTTCATATTGAATAATTTGGTTATCATTGAAAATTTCTTTTCGGATAAAATCAGTATCAGTTAAGACTCTTTTATCTCTTTCAAGTGAACTTTCAGAATTAGTTTCAGTAACATTATAAATTCCATAATCCATATTAAACTGAGAATAATAAATAGAATATGAATATCTTAAAAAAGAATAAGTTAAAATAAATACACAAGTAAACACAGCTATTATTTTATTATTACGATTATCAAAATCATAAGAAGAAAAAATATCTCCTATTAAAAAGCCAAAAGTAAAACAAGGAATTGAAATTATTGTTATATTATAATCTAATGCTTTAATTTCTGGTTTATAAGGGTTTTGAATTTTTGAAGTAAAAAAAAAATTTATTGAATAATTTATAAAATATGATAATAAACAAATTGGTTTAGCTTCGTTATAATAAAAATTAATTATAAATCTTAAATTCGCTATATTAATTGATCCTGCACTTATTGAACATATTGATGATATTGTTGTAATAAACATTGTTATAAAATATCCAATAAAATTACTTTTAGTTGAAAAAAAATTATCTTTATCATGTTCACATATTTTTTTTTCTAAGTTACAATAATTAAAATAACTACAATCATAATTTGAATAACATTTTGACATAATTTTTTTTTTAAATTTAATTATAATTTATTTTTCTATTAAGTAATTCAATTTAATTATTTATTTATATTATTATAATAATTATATTGTTTAACTGATAAAACTTTTTGAGTTTTATTTAATTCATTTCTTAATTCAATAAGTTTTTTAGTATTTATCTTATCTTTTTTTTCAAGATCATCAATGCTTTGTTTTAAATTTAGTATTTCTTCATTTAATTCTAAATTTTCTTTTCTTGGCTCAGTAATATAAATTTCTTTTTTTGAATCTTTGAATGATATTTTTGCTCTTACTTTTGATAATTTTTTTTCTAAATTATTTAATATTGTTTTTTTTTCTGTTAATTCTTTTTGTAATTCAGAATATATTTTAGTTTCTTTTTGATATTGTTTTGTTACTTTCTCATTAAATATAGATAAACTTTCATTTTTTAAATCATTTTCTTCTTTTAATTTTGAAATTTCTTTTATTACATTTATATGTTCTCCAATTAAGTTCTTACAATCTTTTAAATATTCATTTATTTTTTTATTTTGTTCTTCTGTATAATTATTTTTTGCTTTTTTTTTTATAAATTTAGAAAAAGAATCCCAATTTATCCTTATTGAGGATTTTAAATCAAAAGCATCATTACATAATTGATTTGTATCTTGAAATTCAATAGATCGAATACTCATATTTTGTTTATTTTTTATATTAAATATTTTCAAAAATAAAAAACATATTTAAAAATTGAAAAGTTTTTGAGAAATTAAGAATCAACAATTTTTCTATTTTTGACTTTTTTCTCTTTCTTTTATAATTATCCTAAAATTAAACTAATATGTTCATATAAATAATGAATTATCTATTAATGAATCTTCTTTTTTTTAT
>JAEEGI010008728.1_pt1 | contig 22328 bp, 18 predicted proteins | sample 8958751 | NCBI WGS metagenome assembly JAEEGI01 (sample SAMN16246545, study PRJNA631951) | gut metagenome | biome: gut microbiome; feature: rumen; material: KS-attached | host: Bos | place: Iran: Karaj | collected 2018-10 | reverse complement strand
ATCGCGTTGGCAGTCGCCTGCCTTGCTTCATCTTCCGTAAAGCCGTCCGGCGTATTGCAGGGGTAACCGAACATCAGGATCGTCTGCAAACCGGCGAGTGTGTTCGTGCCGAAGACCTGAGACGGAGGTGTCGCGGTATAGGACGCGCCGTGAGGGTTTCCATCCGTGTGTTCGATACAGTAACAAACCTGTCCGGTAGATTCGATCCAATGCTTCGGAGTGTTCAGGTCTTTCCATTTTCCATTGGAGTAATACTCCAAGTAATCGAACGCGCTGTTGGTTTGGCTCTGAATGGTTACATTCTCCGGAAACGGTTCTTCGTCCGCAAAAGCAGGCGCGACAGGCACAAACGCAAGCAGCGTGAGCAGGCACAGAGAGAGTGCCAGGATTCGGGTAATTGTTCGCTTCATGATTGTTTCCTTTCCTTTATAAAATGACTTCCGGCCTGTGGTCGGAAGCGTTTTTCTCATATTGGCATTCGCAGAATCTGCATCTGCCGGTTTTGGTATTGAATCCCTCGCAGCCAAAGCAAGATAGGTCTTTGATCTCGCGCGGCTGCTTATCAAAATTCGGGATCTGCTGCATGAGATGTTCGTAGTACATATGGTTTCCTGATGTAAAGTACATGGGTGTTCGCCGTCACTCTAAGGAAACGGCTCTCCTTCCGTTGTGGAGGCGAGGATGTTCATGTGATCCACCGTGATACGAAGAAACTCTCTCCACACCTCCGTGTTCGATGCAAACGCCCGAATATGCACCGGTATTTGGACGTTGCACACCTCGAATAAATGTTGAATAATCGAATAGCAGGCGTCGTATTCTCCGGCTTCTTCGCACGCGATAAAATATTGCCGAAAATCCCGCGAAAAGGAATCCGTCAGGTTGACGGCAAGCTCCACCGCTTCCCCGCGAAGCCGAAGGTTGTTCGGTTGTATGCCAAGCAAATACTCCTTTGCTCTCAGAAACCGATCCGCTCTTTCCCGATCCATGCGATCATTCACTTTGATCTTTTTTGCCGAATGATGGCGCATATCTCACCTCTCTATATCCGCGTTTCGTTCCGCTTCCCATTCCCGCTGATACCGTTCCAGTAAACGGATGATGGTTCTCTCGATCTCCTGCCCCGTTGTTCCGTCCGGGAAGAAATGCTCGATCTTATTCCTGCGGAATACGATGGTCTCATACATGGGCTTCTCGACCGTCAGTACCTTGTCGATTTCCCGGTCATTGATCTTGTTCGTGTCCGAAAGCTTCCGAAGCTTCTGCGCCTGAGAAAGCGACGGCGAAACCTGATCTCGCTCCAGTATCTCCTGTACAATCTCTTGGTCGGCTGAATCAAGATAGGATATTTCCACGGCGGGAGTAAGAGCGAGCTTGCCCTCATCTACCATATCCATAAGGGCAGGAGAAAGATTGTTTAAACGGATATATCTCTGTACTTGTGCCGTGCTCTCACCCGCTTCTTCGGCTACTACATCCCTTGATGTTTTTGTATCTAACTTCTGTTCATCATGAACAGAAGTTAAGTCGGTTCGTTTCCCTTGTCTCTTGATCGCTTCGACTTTCATCTTGTATGCTTTTGCTTTCTCGCTCGGCAGCAGCTTGTCCCGCTGTCGGAGATTGCTGTCCACCATCAGGATGATGGCGGTATCATCGTCGATTTCGCGGATGATCGCAGGAATCTGATTCATGTTCGCTCTGCGGCAGGCTTCCACGCGGTTATGGCCGGAAATGATCTCATACCCCTCTCCATTCGGATTGGGACGTACAATGATCGGTGAAATGACGCCGAACTCCATTACGCTCTCCACCATCTCCCGCATCTTTTCCTCTGTGTACAGGCGAAACGGCTGCTTTGGAAACGGATGCAGATCGTCGATCAAAAGCTTGATCGGCGTCCCGGCTCCCTGCTGTCCGCCCTCTCCGAAGATGGAGTTGTACAGCGGCAGCGGCATCTCGGTTGCCTTTGGTTTTTTAGTGCTCATTTGCCTGCACCACCTCATTCACGAAGCGTGCATACGCTCTTGCCAGTTTGCACCAACGCTGATATGCAAACAGGCTCATGCCCAGATCGGCACTCTCAGTTGCTCGGACCGAGCTCGGCAGTTCGGTCTGATAGACCTTGATATACTGCCCGTAGGTCTGACGCAGTGCCAACACAGTATCGCGCTTGTAATGAGCACGATTATCCCTGCGGACGATCAGAATCCCCTCAAAGCCAAGATCGGAGTTTGTATCCTGCCGAATCGCATAGATCATGCGCAGCATGACTACCAATCCCTGCATTGCGAAGTAGTGCGGCTCCACAGGAATTAGCACGCTGTCGGCGGCGACCAGCGCGTTGCGCGTCAGAACGCCGAGACTCGGAGAGCAGTCGATCAGGATATAATCGTAGTTCTCCCGTGCAAGGCTTACGAACTCATCCAGCAGGTACTCGTTTGCTACCGCATTTCCGAGCCCGCCTTCAAAGCCCTGCATCCGCACATTGGAGGGAAGCAGCGCGATCTTTTCATTGTTGACCAAGATACCTTTCTTAGGATCAATCGGCTCGCCGCGCATAGCGAGCGTCATGGCGTTGACCACGGTGTATTTGAGTTCATCCGGGTATTTATACCCGAGCGCCATGGTGAGATTGGCCTGGGTGTCCATATCGATCATAAGGACTTTATAGCCCTTGCGGACAAGCCCTGCCCCGAGGTTGACGGCGGTGGTCGTTTTACCGACGCCGCCTTTCTGATTCACGATTGCGATTACTTTTGCCATGGTTGGATCTCCTTGTATTGAAAAATGTCGATTGTTTCAAATGCTCCCATTAGGAACAAGTTGCTTTCCGTCGCCTGATCCGACCGCTCTTTGATTGTGAGCGCATATCTTTCGATCCCTGCTATCTGCCGAGCCGCGCAATGCTGTGAAGCGTTCAACGCGGAAGTATCATGTTCCCTGTGTGCCGTCATCGCGTCCCCGAAGAATCGCTTCGGATTGTTGCGCCGTTTCGATCGCCAGTCGCACGGTTCGCCGCTCTTGCACACGGTATGTATCGGATAGAGCCGTATGAAGTTGTGAAGGTGCCCGATCCGCCTTGCACATGGCAAAACAAAAAGCCGGATGCACTGACAGAAGGGTGTTCACGGATCGCTCTCCGCCCTGTCCTCTCGGACAAGCTTCGAACGGTTCTTATGAACATCCGCTGCCGTATGCATCCGGCTTGGGATCGGTATTGGGTTGTCAAGGTCGGAACTGTGGTTTCCTCCGTGCTTTAAGGCTTTCGCGCAGTCGCTTGGAGCGGTTCTCCTGTTGACGGACTTATCTTAACAAGAACATTCTTCAAATAACAGTTCAGGATTTGACACAATCACTTTGTAAACAATGTGCATAAAAGCATCTGGAACAAGCGTATAGTCCAGGTTCTTGTGCATAGTCGAAGCTTTTTTGCCGAAAAACGGTCTCAAAAGCTTTCTTGTCAACAGGGAGAGCGGTCAAAAAGTAGGTCATGTTTTGACCTAATCGATTTAATCGCAGCAAAAAAAACTTTGAAAAAAAACTCCAAAAATGAAAAGACCGACCACTCGTCTGAGTGATCGGCATGATGTATCGGCGGTTATTCAGATGTGAAGCGGCTCCAACCCTTTCCCTGTCAAAAAGTCATTGGCAGCTGCGATCCCGTCATTCCATTGAACACGCAGGATCCATCGAAGCGCAAGATGGCGTCGATCCGCAGTGCTCAGGCACTTATGCGCCCGATCCAGCAACAGTTCGCTGATCCAGTCCGGGAGCTTCATCGCAAGCGCCGCCGTAACAACGAAATCAATCGTGATGCTGTCGTCCGGCTCCTTGACCCACCGTTTTAATGTGCTGTCCGATAGATTCATCAGCTCTGCGGTTCGCTCAATGCTCAGATTGTTCTGCTTCCGAATTTGGTCAAATGCTTCCTTGAACGTGTCCGGAAAACTGTCTTTGTATTTTTTCGTTGCGATCAGCTCGTCCACGGGGTTTTTCGCTTCGCCTTTTCCCACATAGAACAGGGTTTGCTTGACATAATCGACGTCGTAGTTCATTCTGCCGAAGACGTACTTTCCCACGTCCTTCTGAACATATTGACGGACAAACCGAACACAACACTGATCCACATGCGCATTCGCCCAAGTAGAAAGCTGCGGTCCATGGACGCCTTTCCTGAAAAATGCGGGATCGTTTTTCACAATATGCCCATCTGCATATGTATATTGCCCGCTGTCAATCAATTCGCGGAACTCTTCGTCCTTCTCATACAGCTTCCATGCGCCCTCTTTGTCGATCACAAAGGTTTGCTGATCCCGCTGCCATGCGTTGAAATCGAACGCAAAGGGCTCAATCCTGTGATGATCTGCACAGTTCAATGCTCCTCTCGCTGCGATATGCCCGAGCTGAATCAACCGTGCGCGAACACGAAACCACGGCAGTTTCAACTGCTCCGCGATCTCCTCTCCTATCACCTGATAACGATAGCCGGAATGGAAGCACTGTGTCGCCTTGTCCATTTCCGATTGAATCCAATCCCGCATATAGGTTGCGGGCATGAGCAAACCGTATGCCCCGCGATTCGCCTGTTTTTCCATCCAGTACACCGGATCATTGATTCGCTGATCCTTCGACACCCTCACTTTTTCAGTTTTGATCGCTTGGGGATCGTTATTACCCATCTTTTGCAACCGGTAAAACAGATAATGCTCCTCAAAATGGATACACTCATGGTAAATCTGGAAGCCGGAGTATCGCTCCTGAATCACATTCGTGTTGATGACGATCGTATTTGCCGGGATCGTCACGTTCACCGGTTCCTTCTTATCAGCATCTTCCGCGTGTTCGTCCCACACAGTCAGCTCGCCCTGCTCAAAGAACAGAATGCTGCTTGTATCCTTATGACGATAGATCGGATGATGCTCAATTGTCAGACCCATCTTCTTTGCAAGCGCCAAAGCGCTGCGCTTATCCGGTTGCTGCAATGCTACCGGCAAATACTTTGCCCAGATCGCTTCGCCTTCATCGTCCATCTGCCGATTTGAGAAGATCGGGACAAGATAAGAACTGAGCATCGGAAGATTCTCGTCTTCCATCTCCTCGATCGAACCCATATATTCTACGGAGCAGGAAACGGTTTCGCCCATCTGAAACCAAAGGCTCAAAAAGCCCTCCCACGTTCTGTTTCCATTCGACGTATCCAAGCACAGGGTAACTCGTACATTCGCTATAAAGGTTTCCCGGTTTACACGCCAGAAGGTCGGATTGCCAAAGCTGCTAACATTCCGATCTATTACTTTGTTACTGATACGGAAGCCGACGATGTTTTCCAGATTGCCGCTTTTCAGGCTGCGGTTCAGATAACTATACATCATCAGCCTGTAGCTTTTGAACAGGTACTTAGACATGCTCGTCAGAACAGGCACAAGGATTTCATGCATTTTGCCATCTTCATATGATTCCACAGCGCAATCAGCAGGTACTAGCCCAGTACTGCAATTCTCTTGCTCCGGCTCACCGCTGTGCTGTAAATACGTTATATAGTCTTTTTCCATCTTCCGCTACTCCTCTCTTTTCACTTCGATCGCGCAAATGCCGCTATTCCTCATTCAAGTTTGTGCTGTACAGTCTGTGCAACGTGGCTGTTCAGCGTTTACGACGGCACTGTTCAACGTCTGCGACGCAGATGTTCAGTTTCAGCGATGCCGCTGTTCAGCTTGATCGACCGAGGCATACCCTGCCGATACCGAGTACAGGTGTCAATTCTCCGTATATGCCAATACCCGAACCTCCCGTGCTTAGATACTCTATCATATTATTAACAATTTGTAAATGATCAGTTTTCATGTTATAACACATATTTAATGTGTTTTGGTCCAAAAAAGAAATGCACCCGTGATTTGGGTGCATTTATGTCACAAATGATGATGTGTGATCCTTTATGTCGAATGGAATATGAACCGATAGAACGCTATCTCAATCTATGTTTTCAATCCAACCCGCTGCGAACTCTCAGTTCTCTTGCGACTTCGGGATTGTTCCGCAGCCATTCGATCAACTTTTCGTCCACAAGGTTTTGCGGCGCGGTCATTTCTCCTTCACCCGTTCTGATCCAACTTGCACGAATGCGGCATTTCAAGGCAACGGCTGAAATGAATTCTTCCGATGGAATCGACTTTCCTGTTTCCACATTATAAACCTGATTCTTATGGAATCCGATTTGATCGGCAAATGCCTGCTGACTCAGCTTCGTTCTGCGTCTGACCTCTTTGATTCTTCCCCCGATCAAAGATTTATCGATCGCCGCTGATGGAGTCAGAAGCATTTCCCCGATTCCATCCCTCAGATATGCCTCCTTTACGCCGAAAACTCTGCAGATCGTCTCAACGGTTTCTTTCGACAAGCCACATCTTCCGGTCTCCACCGTTGAAATAAAGCTGCTGGTTTTATTGATTCTTTTAGCAAATTGCTCTTGCGTCAGAGCGAAATGTGCTCGAATCGCTTTTATTCGTTCTTTCATTTGTTAATAACCTCATTACAAAGGATTGACACGCATCATAAAACGATGTATTATAACAATACTGCCATTGTATTGTTATTCACATAAGGATGACTCCTGCGATTCTGTCTGCATATTACAGACTCGTTCTCCTCAAATGGAATAAAGCTTCATTCGTATGATAACAGTACAAGTGAATCCAAAAATGATTCCACTCACAGAACGATTCTCTCGAGCAAAGAAACAAAATAAAGATGAAAGGAGCGCTTTTCCATGCTTCCTCCGTCCGATTCTCTTGCCATCCGCAATTTGTTCAGTACCGGGACCTATACCAAAATCGCACTTGCGCGCTTGTTCGGATGCTGCACCGATACAGTTACCAATGTTCTCAATCGTACCGCAGAAAAGGATGTTTACGTTCGCACAACCAATCCAAATAACCTTCTGATCATGCCATACAGAGAACTGATCCGTGAATGGCTTTCTCGTGAAGACCTTAAAACCGAAAATGTATATCAGAAACTGATGGCGCTTGGCGCGACTCTTTCACCTGCTACGGTCGGTCGTGCTGTGAAAGCAATAAAACACGAATTGGACCTGTCAGCTATTCGCTATGAAACCGCACCCGGTCAGCAGGGGCAGGTTGATTGGGCGTCCTTCCCCGGCTATAAAGCCGTTGTTGAAGGAATTGAAAAACCGCTTTATGCGCTCTTTCTGGTCCTCGGTTACTCTCGCGCCAAGTATGTGGAGTTTACAACCGAAATGAGCCGTGATTCCCTGATCCTCTACATCGAAAACGGCTTGCGATACTTCGGTGGAACTCCAAAAGAGCTCTTATTTGATAATATGCCTCAGGTCGTAAACCGTTGTCTCCGAGAAGGCAGCTCACACCTGCTTGAAAGAGAACTCGTACCGGAATTCACAGATTTTGCAGACTATTGCGGTTTCGACATTGTACTTGCTCGCATCCGCCGTCCGCAGGAAAAAGGAAAAGTCGAACGCTTTATCGGTTTTTTCAAAGACAGCTTCATGCCCCTGATCGGAAAGAAAACCGGTCACGATTTATCCGAACTGAATCGCATGGCGCTCTCCTGGTGCAACAGGGTGAATCATCTGGTTCATGGAACGACAGGTGAAAGGCCGTTCGACCGTCTTCCGTTTGAAAACCTTTCTCCGCTGCATGAAACAGCTTACAGCGACTGCGATACCATTACTGTACACAAGGACGGAAGTGTATATTTCCGTGGCTCTGTTTACTCCGTTGACGAGAAATACTCCGATTACACCGGAAGGATCATCCGAAAAGGCAACTCTATCTTCGCCATTCTAAACGATGAGCTCGTCATCCTCGGAAAACGAAAGCTGCCGGTATATATACGAAAGCGTTACAGTCGTACAAATCAGTCCGTAAAAGGTCGTAAGCGATCAAAACCAATCCGGACCTCGTCAATCGCTCAATGGATTCCGTCTGCATACGGTCCCATTCAGATCACAAGGAGGTTTATCCATGAGCATTTCGCAGGATGTTCTTCATTCGGGATCGCCGGAGTTTGACGCGCTGCTGCAAATACCCGAGGATCTTATAAAAAGGCTCAGCACTTTTCGAGACAGGCATCTGATCCATGTGCTGCAAAAAGTCTATATTTCTTTTCCGGATGCAAGATCCTTTCTTGAAGAGGAGGTCATTAATGCAATGGAAAGCAGAGATCATGACCGTGTTCAAGCTCTGCTGGATAACGCAAATCTTCCGCTTTACCCATATCATGCAAAGCTGGAGGACTTTGATCCATCATGCCTGAACGAGCAAGATCTGGAACAGTACCAAAAAATGAAAACGCTCGATTTTCTGTATAATGACTGTCCGAACATTACGCTGTTCGGGCCCAAACACTTCGGAAGCGAAAAACTCGCATCCGGTATCGGGGATGCGATCTGTCGTTCGCTTCATAGCGTGCGCTATACAGAATTCGGGCGGTTGCTTTCCATCCTTATGTTGCACGGTATTCATTCCAAAGATAATACTCTTTATGAAGAACTGCTGAAAACAGATTGTTTGATCATCGAAGACTTTGCGGGCAGTTCCATCCATGACAGAGATCTATTGACAGCGCTTGAAATCTTTCTCGAAGCCAGAATCAAAGCGCACAGAGAAGCTTATGTCAGTGCAAGCCGCAATCCCGGCAGAATCAAACCACGGGCTGCGATCATAACGACCTGCCGCTCCTATGAAGAGTGGTATCAAGTATTTGATTGTGACCAACCGGTTGCCATCAGCATCATCAGCCTGTTTCATGGATACGGCAATATCCTATACATCGACGAAACCAACAAGCCGAATCAGGAAGCCGCAAAAAGCGAATAAAGAATCCGCCAATATCTGCTGCTTTCCCAGCTGAGAGCAGCAGATAAGATAACCTCAGAACACAGTATCCGCTGCGAATAAACATGGAGTTCTTGGGAATATTGACACAAACAAATTGGCTGTTTCTATACAAAATGTCGTATAGAAGCAGCCGATTTCTTTGCTTGAAATGCCGAATTTTCGATGAGATTATTAGCCGAATTTTGAGTGATTGCTGACAGTAATGATCATAATAGGTTTCAAGTATCTTATCCTTTTCCATCAGCACAGCCTCCTTTCCATGGGATTAATACGACTATTATATCAGTCCTTGTCAAGCTACCTCGCAGCCCCTTCCAGAGCATTGAAAGGCACACATACGGTTTCAATGCGGGATTAGTTCGTTGGGGTTGCTCCTTTCCCTGTTCGTACTTCCTTACTTTCCCAGTATGGATTCCCCGCCATAGGCAGCAAAGTAAGACATTTGGGAGCTGGCAAATCACCCCCATGGCGGCAGTTAAGTTGGGTATTTGTTTTGTGTCATGGGGGATTGTGGCGCAGATGGCTTGGAATTTCAGAGTTATCAGACAATTTATTATACCATTTGGATGCCTGGAATTCAATCTGTAGTAGGCACTTTAACGCCGTTCCATGCCAGTACAAGTTCCCCATGCTTCTCCAGCAGCCGAACGAGGAAATCACAAATCCGTTTTTTCATATCGCCACCTCATTGACCTCCAGAGCCAGAGAGGTTACTCCCTGACCCTGAAGGATTCTCAATTACTTTATCCCCTTCTCTTCCCTATACTTCTTGGCATCTTTGAAGAAGCTCCAGATCATCAGGATCATGATAATGCCAATCGGGAATGCGCTTATAATACTCACACTCTGGATGTTGTTCATACTGCTCTCAGAAAACACCAGAGCGATGGGCAGAACGATCAGCAGCAAGCACCAGAGTAATGTGATTATTGTATGGGGCTTTTCGTTCTCTCCCAGCCTCTTATAGCTGTAGCAAGCTGCTGTATAGGCAATGCTGTCGAAGCTCGTCGCATAGAACAAGATCATACAGAGCATTGTTATGATCAGAATAACGGGAGCCGCTGGCATTGTCTTAACAATGCTGATGATCAAGCTGTACAGATCGCCGCTTTCAGCATACTGGGCAATAAAATCACCCTTTCCAGCAATCTGAGCACCAAGACCGTAGTTGCCAAGGATAACAAAAGAACTGATGGTTGAACCGACACCAAACACGTAACCACCAAGAACAACTTGTTTAATGGTACGACCACGAGAAATATTACCAATAAAGAACGGTGCGCAGATGCACCATACCATCCAGTAAGCCCAGTAGTAAATTGTCCAATCCTGCGGGAAATTATTTCCACGTACCGGGTCCATATATGTGCTGAGACCGATGAAGTTCTGGAACATCTTTCCAAGGCTCTGCACACCATTCTCAATAATGAATCTGCCCTGTCCACCAATCAACAACACGAGAATCTGTAAGCCAAAGAACAGATAGATGCAGAGCTTTGCCAGGAAACTAATTCCTTTGAATCCATGAAGAACCGCATAGGTATATACCGCACAGGTGATGAGCAAAATAATGATGGTAACTGCTGTACGGCTGATGCTGATTCCAAACAGTGTAACGATAATCTCAGCCATCAGAGGAGTGGCTACAGAGAATGTTGTGGCGGTCCCTGCTAACAGCGCGAACAAAGCAAACAGGTCGATTACACGTCCAAGAAGTCCATGTGCGTGTTTCTCACCAATAACCGGCAGGCAGGCTTCAGAATAGCGCTGCTTGTCTCTTTTGCGGCAGTGAAGCATAAAGCCAAAGGCTACAGCAAGTACAAGATAGAACGCCCAGGGAATAAAACTCCAATGGAATAGTGGGAATACACCAGCCCATTCCACGATTCCTCCTTCCATCTCTGCGATGTGGGGGTTTGTTGCGTACATTGTCCATTCTGCGAAGCTATAGAACAGAATATCTGCAGCAAGGCCACAAGTGAACATCATGGAACCCCATGTAAAGAAATTATACTGTGGCTTCTCATTCTGCTCTCCAAGAACGATATTCCCATACTTTGAGAAGCAAAGGAAAAGAGAGACAATCAATACACCTATACCGATGATAATATAATAACTGCCAAGCGTATCACCAAAGAAGAAACGCACCTGGCTGATGACACCATTCGCCTGTTCGGGGAAGATGAACAGATAGACTGCCAGTCCCATGATAAGAATGAAAGGCACAAGCGTGATCATCCAGTCGATTCTGCTCTTGTCCGCCGTTTTTAATTGTTTTTCGCTCATTGGTTTATACCTCCATTATTTTGCTTGTCTTCTGCGTTATGCAGATATGATTGATAAGTATGGTCGATTGCCACAAGTTCATCTAATCCATCAATTTCGATGATATCAGAGCTCTTCATCTCACGGATGCCGAGCCTGTAATCCTCGAAATGACAGAACATCGCAACGTCGTCCCAGTAGATTTGCCGGTTGCCTTTGTCAAACTCGTATTCCAGGTGTTGCTTCAGCTTCCAACCATCTTCCGCTGTCCACCGGGAAATGGAATATAGCTGCCAACCATGTGAACCTCCGGTTCTAGAGCAACTCTTCACGACTCCATCCTCTACATTCATCAGCCATTCGTTGGTCTCACCTTCGCACCAAACAGCGTTGTAGCCAGAAAGGTTAAAGTGTGGATCGAGGATAGCCGGATTGTAGATAATCTGATCACCATCCAGGATGATGCAGTCTTCCAGATGTTCACGGGCAATGTAGAGTGAAGAGATATTGTTGCAGGTATCATAGTAGGGGTTTTCTATGATTTCTACGTCCCCACGCTCCGAAGCCCATGTATGGAACTGCTCTTTCAGATGACCTACAACCACGTAAATCTCACTGATTCCGTTGGTCCGCAGCCCATCGACAACCGTGTCGATCATTCTCACGCCATTCACTTTGACCAGAGGTTTAGGCGTTTCAAAGGTCAAAGGCTGCATCCTCTTTCCAATCCCCGCTGCCATAATGATGGCTCGTTTTACAATATGAGTTTCTTCTGCCACTCCTCATTCCTCCTGACCGGAGCCTTGCTCCTTAATTGCATAGCGGTAATAGTCTTTAGCAAAGCGATATTGGCGAAGAGAGTACTCTCCGAACTCCACGCCAAGGTTTCGCTTAAACTCACACCAGTTAGACCATAGGAGGCCACACATAGAGATATAAGCATAAATCTTAGCTCTGGTGGTCCTATCGCACTGGTTCTGGAAATAAATATCTATTAGCCGGTCAACCTGCTTTTTATTGTAGAGACTGTAAATACAGAACATGGCAATGTCTACATGAGGGTCCTGCATCCCCGAGTACTCCCAGTCTGTGAGCTGGAGGAGCTCTTGTTCCTCTTCCTGCGGCTTATAGAACAGGAAGTTGTCCGGGACAGCATCTATGTGGGTAAGTGTCCAATCCTTATCCAAACCGTCGATAAAGGGTTTTAAACTGAGCACATTAGCCTTGGTTGTAGCATAATCCTTATACATCGACGGCTGGCCTTCCCAAAGCGTTTCATAAAACTCAATCTGGCCAAAGATATCGAAGGTATGTGGAACTGAGAGTTTCATCTCATGGAACTGGCGCAACTTCTCCATACACCTTCTTAAATCCGGTATGCTATCAGCATCACATACTCTTATACCTTCCAAGTATTTTGTGATTTTGTAGCCATTCTTGGGGTTTATATACACCGGATCATCGCAGAGACCATGACCGCTGATTGTCCTGAACACCTCTGCTTCCTGCGCGCGGTTAATCAGCTGGTCTGTGCCTTCTCCAGGTATTCTCATGATGTACTTATCACCGTGAACTGAAAAGAGGAACGAACGGTTTGTCATGCCCTTTTTCAGAACCGTAATATCAACGATATCATCATGCTTTGCATGGAAAACATCTGCAATGACATCCAGTGCATCGGACTTCAACTGATTGGACTCTCCGTCCAACTCTCTCAATTGCTCATAGGTGTTAATCTCCACTACGTTCGATGCATGGACTACCCTGGCGGGGACCATCATTTTCCCGTTATAGTATAAAGCCACTTCCCAGAAGTCCTCATCATATTTTCCAGAAGCATTTAGCTTCTTTATTACTTCTCGAATAACACCCGCGTCCTCCTCCAACAGATAGGAGATACCAACCATGGCATTTCCACCATCGCGTTCTCCAACCTTGACCAGCTCATTTTTACGATTGACACGGACATCGCTTTCATTTTCAAATATATCGCTCACCATGTACCAGGAATACATCTCATGGCTGTTGAAAGGATTCCTGTCGCACCAGATATCTGAGGGAACGATATAGGTATTGGAGATGTGGTCGGCAACAAGTGCCAATGAGGAGAGGTTATTCTTCGCCGCGTATTCGGGATTTACAACCAGCTCCACGCCATACTCATCTATCAGGTAATCAAAGCTCTCCTTCATAAAGCCGACGACAATGCTGATGTCCTTCACTCCAACCGCATGCAGCTGCTTGATGATTCTTTCAATCAAAGGTTCCCCATTTACCTCCAAGAGGGCTTTTGGTGTAGACAGGTTGATAGGAACCATCCGCATACCAAAGCCAGCAGCTAGGATGATTGCGTTTTGGGGGGCTTTCGTATTGTATTCATGAAGAGCTTTTGTTGTGGGCTGAATCTCTTCAGTCAGATAACCTTCCGCTATCAGAGTTTTCAATGATCTGTTCACCACGCCTAAGCTGTGTCCCGATGTTTCCGACAGAATGCGCTGATTGATAAACGGCTCCACGAAGAGTGTTCGCAGAATGTCCGCCTCTTGTTTGTTCATGAACTATTTAATTCTCCTTTCTCGTGAACTTGAGGGTAAAAGATAAACCGGGAGATTGGGAGTATTCTCCCGGTCGTAGTCTTAGACTATTTCAAAAAAAGTATCTGGATGACTGGCATCAAAGATCTCGTTCGCCCACATAACAGTCACCAAGTTTTCTGTATCAGAAAGGTTAATAATGTTATGGGTATATCCCGGTAGCATGTGTACTGCTTGGATTTTTTCTCCGCTTACCTCAAACTCCATTATTTCGTCCGTCCCAATCTTTCTCTCCTGGATCAAGCCATGCCCAGCAACCACAATAAAGAACTCCCATTTTGTGTTATGCCAATGCTGTCCCTTGGTAATACCAGGTTTAGAGATATTCACACTGAACTGGCCATGATCAGTTGTCTTCAGTAGCTCTGTAAAGCTGCCGCGATCATCACGGTTCATCTTGAGATTGAAGGCTACCTTCTCTTTCGGCAGATAGCTCAAATACATGCTATAGAGCTTATACTCAAAGGATGTCGGCGGGATAGCGGGCATGATCAAGTTTTCGGGCTGATCGTGGAACATATGGAGCAACTCCACAATGCGTCCTAGAGTTGCTTTATGAGTCACACCTACACCACAGTACTTACCATCATCGCTCCATTTGGGCGTCAGGCCATCGTATTCCACACCATTGATAACCTCTCCAGCTTTGGGATATTCACAGTGAAGAGGATGCCCCTCCATTGCATTGTACATTTCATCGATCAAGTCATCAATAAACAGAAGTTCGAGTTCAACAGATGGATCATTCACGGTGATGGGAAGATCGTTAGCTATGTTATTGCAGAAGGTTCCGACAGCAGAGTTATAGTTCGGACGTACCCACTTACCCACGAGGTTCGGGAAACGGTACACATACACGTCAGCTCCGGTCTCCGCAGCGTAATCGAAAAACAAGTTCTCTCCATCTCGCTTGGAAAGGCCATATTCACTGGTTCCGAACCTTCCCGCAAGCGTTGCCTGCAGAGATGAACTCAGCATCACCGGGCATTTGTTTCCATGTTGTTTCAGAGTATCAAGAAGCGTAGAAGCAAAACCATAATTTCCAGCTTTAAACTCTGACGGATCTTGAGGGCGGTTCACACCCGCAAGATTAAAAACAAAATCACAGTCGCGGCAGAAAGCATCCAATTCCTCAAGACTGTTGTTTCTGTCGTACTCAAAGATTTTATCGATTTTGAGCCTTGGCCTGGTCTTGTTTCGGCCATCTTGCAGAGTCTTTAGGTTCTCTACTAGATTTCTGCCAACAAAACCGGCTGCTCCGGTTACAAGTATATTCATTGTCCGACTCTCCACACCATCTTATTGACCACGCCAACATACCCCTGAATGATACGAACTACCTTCATGGAAACTGTCTCGTCCACATAATCAGGACAAGGCTTTCCAAGAACGCCCTTCTGTTTCATTTCAATTGCCATCGAGGTAGCATTCAGCAGTTCATTCGTCGTTATCCCAGCAAGGATGAAATCTCCTGCCTCCAAGGCTTCTGGACGCTCTGTGCTCGTGCGGATGCATACGGCAGCTATTGGATGTCCGATGGACAGATAGAAACTGCTCTCCTCGGGTAATGTACCCGAGTCAGAAACGATAGCCAGTGCGTTCATCTGCAGCTTGTTGTAGTCGTTGAATCCCAGCGGCTCATTAACTCTCACACGAGGATCCAGTTTAAAGCCGGTTGCCTCCAATCTCTTCTTGCTCCTCGGATGGCAGGAATACAGGATCGGCATATCGTACTTTTCAGCCAGCGCATTGATAGCGGTGAAAAGAGAAGTGAAGTTCTTCTCTGTGTCTATGTTCTCTTCACGATGGGCAGAGAGTAAGATATACTTATTCGGCTCAAGCCCAAGCCGATCCAGTACATTGGACGCCTCGATCTTCTCCAGGTTCATGCGCAGCACTTCTGCCATGGGGGAGCCTGTCATATAGGTGCGCTCTTTCGGAAGACCAGTGTCTGCGAGATACTTACGGGCAAACTCCGAATAGCAGAGGTTCACATCTGAGATCACATCGACAATGCGCCTATTCGTCTCCTCCGGCAGGCACTCGTCCTTGCAGCGATTCCCTGCTTCCATGTGGAACAGCGGAATGTGCAGGCGCTTTGCGGAGATTGCGGACAAGCAGCTGTTCGTATCGCCGAGAACAAGATACCCGTCCGGCCGAAGCTCACTCAGCAGTTCATAGGACCTTCCGAAAATGTTGCCGCAGGTGACACCAAGATTCTCACCAACGACAGGCACAAGAATATCTGGGCCAATCTCGCCGTTAGCATTGTACAGTTCAAAGTCTTCCCAAAACACGGTACTAAGGTTCGGATCCCAGTTCTGATTATAATAGACGATGCAAGTGTCGAAGTACTCTCGGCAGCGCTTCATCACAGCCGCGAGTCGGATGATCTCAGGGCGGGTGCCGCAGCCGATCATTATCTTAAGTCTGCCGTCGTTTTTCCATTGGAATTTATGTTCTACCATCGCTTACGCCTCCACTGCGTGCGGGCGACCTTCCAGCTCTTCCTTTACATAGTCAGTCGCCATAATCTTCTTAACCACGCCGTCAACGTCGAGGCGATTGGTGTTATGAGAAGTGTACGCTTCGTCGCCTTCAGTATGCACAGTGCCCTGAACATAGAACTTATCGTAGTTCAAACCACGCGCATCCGGAGCAATGCGATAATAATGACCCATATCGATGGAGCGAAGCATCTCTTCTCTCGTGACTAGCGTTTCATAGAGCTTCTCACCATGGCGGGAACCAATGATCTTTTTCTCAGTCTCACCGAAGACCCTCATCACGCCATCAGCAAGGTCTCCTATGGTAGAAGCATCCGCCTTCTGAACAAACAGATCGCCCGGCTCAGCATGCTCAAATGCGAATGCAACTAGATCGACTGCTTCGTCAAGATTCATGAGAAATCTTGTCATGTTGGGATCCGTGATGGTGATGGGAGCCTTCCGTTTGATCTGGTCAATGAAAAGCGGGATGACGGAACCGCGGGAACACATGACGTTACCATACCGGGTACAAGCCAGCACAGTACCACCTCGCTCGAAGGCCTTCTGTGCCCTAGCCTGGACAACCTTCTCGCCGACAGCCTTGGTCATACCCATGGTGTTGATCGGGTATGCAGCCTTGTCAGTGGAGAGGAAAACTACTCTTTGCACACCAGCCTCAACCGCTGCTGTAATCACGTTATCGGTTCCGATGATGTTAGTGCGTACAGCCTCCATCGGGAAGAACTCACAGGACGGGACTTCCTTCAATGCGGCCGCATGGAACACAAAGTTGGCTCCATACATGACATCACGAACGGAGTCAAGGTTTCGGACATCACCGACGTAGAACTGCACCTTGGAACAATACTCCGGATACTGGGCTTGTAATGTATGTCTCATCCAGTCCTGCTTCTTTTCGTCGCGGCTTATGATCCTGATTTCTCCGATGTCAGTGGTCAAGAAGTGCTTGAGGACGGTTGAACCGAATGAACCTGTACCACCAGTTATAACTAATGTCTTTCCCTTGAAGGCTTCAGTAATATTGTTCATAACGAAATTGGTTCCTCTCTTTCCAGCTCTATTATTTATCCAGCAATTGAGCTGGAATTAAGGTTGAATTCTATGTGTAGATTTTTATTCTAATACATCATTTCGAAGAGCTCTGTCACTTTTGTTTTTTCTTCAATCATTCTCACAAAATCCAAAATTCCATTTTTCTTAATACCATCAATTGACGTGATATTTCCGTTGAACTTTTTAATTATGTTTTCAATCTTTGCGGGATTTTCAACACACCCCGTTTCAAAAGGTTGTTTTCTCTCAACAATATTCCCGTTTTTGAAAGAAACCTTTATCCATCCAGGAAAATGTCCAGGCACCTCAGCAGAAGGATCGATCGTAATCTTAACTCTATTGATCATTGCCCTAATCTCTGTGTCTTCCATCATATTAAGATTGATCTCATTTAGTGTTAAATATCTGCGAACAGCGGCTACCGCCATAGCGTAATAAAGGCTAAATCGCATCTGATACTCTGTTTCTGGATTTTTTTTTCGCTCTGGAGGTTCAACCACAGAACCTGCGCCTCTTGCATCGATAAAGCACTCTATTTCTTCAATATCCTTATATGTAGCTCTATTCTCGTCAAGTATATCAAGCAAGAGATCCATATCAGAATGAGTCCAATGACAGGTAGGATAGAATTTAAACGCTATTTCTCTCGTCCTCCATGATGTTCCGAGATCGCTAAATACTTCGAATAAACCATCAGTTGTTCCCAAATGCGTCTGGTAAAAGCCATAACTTCCTTCAAATACGTCTTTTGTACCAAGAAAGCCTTCCTTCGCTAATGCAAGAGCATATAAAGCACAGTGAATTCCCCAACCCGGATGCAGTTTTTTATTCCATGTTCCATCATGGAGGTATTCTTGTATTGCAGCAGCCTGACTTCCGCACAACCCAAGGGCATTCACGAGCTGTTCTTTAGTAGCACCTTGTAGTTTTGCAGCAATACAAGCAGAGGAGAAAGACGAGATTATCCCAGTAGGATGAAATCCGATATCGTGAAACTTTCCATTACCTGCTGCTCCCAGACGTACAAGTATTTCATATCCGAGAATAGCGGCTTCAAGTATTGCTTTGCCTGTAGAGTGTTCGTGTTCCCCAATTGTAAACGCCGCAGCAACGACTGAGGCACTTGGATGAGTTATCGCCAGAGCGTGCGTATCATCATAATCCAAGCCGTGGATTAGGCCACCATTATGAATGACAGCATCCTCAAGAGAAGCCTTTTTGTCAGTTCCCCAAAGAGTGCTCTCTTCATAGCTGTGCATCTTTTTGAAAACATTTCTCATCATCTGTGCATGTGGCTCATCAACAGCCATGACAGCACAGCCTATTGCATCCATAATATGGAGCTTTGCATAATCAATTACATCCTGCGGAACATCATCTAAATTGAAGCTGAGCGTCCACTCAGCTATGATTTCTGATAACGATTTATTCATGTTCGAACCTCCATTAAATAAGGCCATACCAAACGATGATAGATGCTGCAGTCACTATCCACATAATAACACTATACAAAGTACCAATTGTCAGGTAGTTTTTTACGTTAAGGCCTCCAGCCATGGACATTGAAACCGTTGCACAAGAGATAGGAAGCGAAATTCCGCTACAGCTTCCCCACATACAGGCCATAATCAGAGGTCTTGGAGAACAACCCGCAGCAGCTGCGACACTGACTGCTAAAGCTGAAAAGATAGCACATGCACTTGAATTCGAAATCACATTTGTAATAATACCAGACATGAAGGTAAAGATTATTACCCAAAGCGCAGCATTAGAGGAATTATCACCAAGCGCAGAAGTAAGCCAATCTATCATCTTTACATCAAGCCCTGTCGCAACAAAACCGTTCGCAAGGCCAGTCGTACATGCCAGAAGGATGAGTACACTCCAGTCAAGATCTTTGATAACTTTCTTGCTATTTATACAGCCCGACGCCATGAGAATACATGCTCCGATCAGTGCAAGTATCCCAGACTTGATGCTTGTAACAAAAATAAAACTTAATGTGGTAGCCACCGCAACCGCAGCAGAAGCCCACATCTTCCATTTAACGATAGTCTTTTCTTCTGTTTTCCCAACACCGGCAGCAATTAATGCTGGTATATCATCAGTCTCTCCATTTGGATAAAACTGTCTCTCGCTCAGCCTATGGATAAAAAGAGGGTAACATATTGAAACAATGATCAGCACGGGTAGTCCAACACATACAGGCTCGAAGAAACTAAAGGATCCACCACCGAGTTCTTCTAATATGTTGCTTGCGATACCCGGAGAAGATGATCCTGCTAGTGTAGCACTGCCGCCAATTAACGTACCAATCATAGCGATCATGTATAGAGTTTTTCTTTTTAATGAACCGTTCGATTTCACAACGTATGCATCGATGATTGCAAAGTATACAACCAGCATAGCCATGTTCTGTAGGAACGCGGAAAGAACAGCGGAAGACACAAGGATCGCAATCATCAGAGCCATTGGCCGTTTGTTGAATTTTTCAAAGATAACCTTTGCAATAATGTCGGCAATCCCGTTCTCAATCAGAGCCAAACCTATAACCATCATGCCTGCAATAAGCATTATAGTATTATTCGCAAATCCAGAAAATGCTTTTGAAAAGTCCAACACTCCAAAAGCCGCTAAAGCTACTACTGCCATCAGGGAAACAAGAGCAGGGCGAAGCTTGTTGATCACGAACAATACAACTGTAATTGCAATGATTATCATTGCTATGACTTGCGTACTCATTCTCAATTTCTTCCTTTCGAGTTAATGATTGTTGGATAAGTCGTATAGTAGGGCAAGGCTCTGAAATCCAAGCGCTCAAGCATCATATCATTTCCGTTTTCGTCAAGAATGTGAAGTTCACTATTAACTCTATCAACAAGTTGAGCTAATGCCTCAACATTCTCTCTCATAAGATGCATCCTTAAGCATACTTGTCCAAGCGATCCATCTTGAGAAATCACATCGCCAACATCGCAAAAACGAGTTACATTGAGTACTCCCTCCATTGCGCGAACTTCTTCAACGCCTGTCATAACAGTTATAGTTCCTGGCTTCAAAGGTATGTAATAACTTAAACAAGGTTGTTTGAAAAACGGATCATCTTTATTTAATTCATCCGGAGAATCTGCCATCTTTCCAGTCAAAGCTTGGTTAATGATCAATTCCAAAACATTAATGCCCGTAAGCTTCTCTGTGAAGAAATACATCTGTTCTCCACCCACTCGATATCCTGCTTCATAAAAATAATAGTTTTCCCCATCGGTAAAACACTGGATATTGATGGCACCGTTATTAATTCCCGCATCCTTCAAAGCGCATTTCATCTTTTCGTCAACAAGGCTGACATATTGAGGAGTATAAACTGATGGGTACGTATAACCTACAGCCATCCCCGTAAAACCGCCTTGCGAGAAATTTAAATGCCTGTCAAATGTGCAGGATAGACTCACCTCACCATCGATAATGGTATAGTGAATAAACATGTCTGTCATACCAGAGATATATTTCTCTACCACCGCTGTATTGGTCCATGATACAGCACAAGCTCTGGAGTATCCTTTTTTCAACTCGTCAATATTGTTTGCAACACTAATTCCGCGAGCCCCGCTTCCATCAACGGGTTTAATAATCACCGGAAACACAACATGCTCAAAGTCTTCGTCTTTACTTATATTGAATTCCTCTGTGATGCCAATTCCATGGCATTTCATAAGATTCTTAAAGCTTCTTTTGTTTGAGAGTAGCTCCCATAATTTCTGATCTGTGTAATAGTGGATACCCGTTCTTCTGGCTATTTCTATTGCAGGTGGAATATTAACTTCAGAAGCTCCCACAAAAATTCCATCACATTTTTCTTTCTTAACTATATCTTCTACTGCATTTACATCTTGAGTACTAATTACATAGGAAGCATCCGCAATTTTATGATAAGGAGCATCAGGAACATTTCCGACTGCAACAATACGAAATCCTGTGCGATCGGCGTATCTCTTTATTGATTGTGCATACGCAGATCCGCCCATCAAGAGTAGTGTCTTACCATTTAAATCCATTATGCTGCCTCCTTGTCCTATTTACAGATTTGATATGAAAGACTTTAGGTTCATGGAAGAAGAGATAAATCGTTCATACTCAAATTCAGACCAACGCTCTTCTAAACGTCTCTCAACACCATTTACTCCAACGATAGAAGGAACGCTAAGTGAAACTCCGCTCACTCCATACTCACCATGTAGCACAGAGGTTACAGGTGCAATCGTCAATCGTTGATTTAATATAGCATCAGCGATATAACAGACACATGTGGCAATTCCGTAGTGAGTCTTACCTTTCCCGGAAATAATCTCAGCGCCAAGGCCGCGAACACGATTCTCCATATTGATACGAATCGTCGAATTCCATTCAAGCCCAACCGTAGCACAATACTCCTTTATTGGAACTCCCGCGATTGATAGACTGCTCCAGATTGGGATTTGCCCATCACCATGTTCTCCCACAATATTTCCTCGGATCATTTCAGTGTTCAAACCAGTGTAATCTGAGACAAGCCTTACAAGACGTGATGTATCTAATATATTCCCGGTTCCAAATACTCTCCCATCAGGCAAATCCATTAGTTCCGAACACTTATATGTAAGTATATCAACAGGGTTAGCCACCATGAGAATAACCCCTCGACTATAATAAGGCTTGAGTTGTGCTACAACGCTCTCTATAATACCAACATTGTCTTTTGCTAAATCAAGTCTTGTCTCGCCTATCTTCCTATTTCGACCTGTAGTAATAATAATCAAATCACAATTTGAACAATCCGAATAATCTCCTGCTCGAACTGCAGACATTCCCATATAGGGTATTCCATGCTGTATGTCGAGCGCCTCCCCCATAGCCCTACTCTCTGTTCTGTTGATTAAGACTATTTCTCTAGCGAGATTACGAATTGTAAGTGCATACGCAATAGAAGCCCCTACATTTCCGGTGCCTACAATTGCAACCTTTCAGTTGTGAATAGAAGTAATATCATT
>JAEEGI010008714.1_pt1 | contig 22341 bp, 19 predicted proteins | sample 8958751 | NCBI WGS metagenome assembly JAEEGI01 (sample SAMN16246545, study PRJNA631951) | gut metagenome | biome: gut microbiome; feature: rumen; material: KS-attached | host: Bos | place: Iran: Karaj | collected 2018-10 | reverse complement strand
AAGTGAGCCAGCAGCAGGTGACTAATCCTCTGGAGGCCATCAATGGACGCGTTGCAGGCGTGACCATCCAGAAAAGCAACAACGGCGCCGCAGCGATGAATGCCGTGCGTGTGCGCGGCACCACATCGGTCACGGGAGGCAATGACCCGTTGATTATCGTTGACGGCGTGTTCGGCGACCTGAGCACACTATCATCGATTTATCCGTCGGATATCGAGAGTTTCACGATTCTCAAGGATGCCAGTGAAATTGCCCAGTATGGCTCGCGTGGCGCATCGGGTGTCATCGAGGTGGTCACCAAGAAGGGCGACGCCCATCGGGCCACCGTTACCTATAACGGCAAGGTGGGACTCACCCACGTGAGCAAAAACCTCAAGATGCTCAACGCTGACGGCTACCGCGATGCCATCAGAGCCAAAGGCGACATGCTCATCGACAAGGGTTTCAACACCAATTGGCAGAAGGCTATCCAGCAAACTGCGTTCATCCAAGACCATCATGTCGCATTCATGGGCGGCGGCAGTCATTCAGGCTACCGCGTGTCGCTCGGATACATGGACCATGACGGGGTTATCCTGCACGACAAGTTACGCAACCTGACGAGCAACATGAACATGTACCAGCGCATGTTCAGCGACCTGCTGACCATCGAGGTGGGCATGTTCGGCAACGTGCAGAGGGGGGTAACGGCTGTTTACGATGTGCAGAAGACCTTCTACTCGGCACAAGCATGGAATCCCACCTTCGGGACCGAGCGAAACAGTGCCGGAGGCTGGGACGGTTTCACCTATGCCAACCAGATTAACCATCCGATGGCACTGATGGACAGCCGCACCCAGGACAAGACAACCCACCTGAGCACCCATGCCAAACTCACATTCAACCTGACGCACGACTGGACACTATCGTTCTTCGGTGCCTACAGCCACAACGAGGTCGAGACGTCACAATTCCTGCCGACAAGCATCTGGAGCGGCGGCAAAGGCTACCGCAGCAGCGCCAAGGCCGAGTCTTGGCTTGGCAATGCCATCGTGACATGGGACAAGACGCTGGGGCGCAACCATCTCAACGTGATGGGCCTTGCCGAGGTTGAGCGCAACATCCACACGGGATTCTTCACCACCACAACCGGTTTCTCTAACAACGACATCGGCATTGACGCGATCCAAGCGGGTGCCGTGACACTATGGGAAGGCACAGGCAGTTACCGCAAGGCGCCGTCGCTGGTTTCATTCATGGCACGAGTCAACTATGACTACGATAACCGTTACTCATTGACCATCGCAGCCCGTACCGACGGTTCGTCAAAGTTTGCCCGCGGCAACCAATGGGGATTCTTCCCCTCGGTGTCGGCTTCATGGAATATCGGCAATGAGGCGTTTTTGAACGATGCGGGCTGGCTCGATGACCTGAAGTGGAGCATCGGCTATGGTCTGGCGGGTAATCAGGGCGCCGTGGACAGTTACATGGCGCAAAACGTGCTCACGCCTGCGGGCATCGCTCCTGTGGGCCAAAACATGGCTGTAACGCTCGATATCCTGCTCAATGCCAACCCCGACCTCAAATGGGAAGTGAAGCACAGTTTCAACACCGGCCTGAGTGCAGCTTTTTTGGGCAATCGCATCATCACCTCGCTTGATTTCTATATTTCCAAGACGACCGACATGCTCTACCTCTATAATGTGGGCGTGCCGCCTTTCAGTTACAACAAGTTGCTCGACAATCTGGGGTCGATGCGCAACAGCGGTGTCGAGCTGGCACTGGGTTTCTCGCCGCTCACCACACGCGATATGGAGTTGAATATCAATGCCAATATCGCCTATCAGTCCAACAAACTGCTCTCGTTGAGCGGCTATTACCTGGATTACTGGCTGGAGGCCCCCGGCGAGGTGGACCTGGTCAACCTGAACGGAGCAGGTTTCCACGGTGGCAACAATCACATTGTCTATCAGATGGTGGGACAGCCCCTGGGTGTGTTCTACCTACCGCATTGCACGGGCCTGAAGAGTGACGGACGTGGTGGCTACGTGTATGACATCGCCGACCTCGACAATTCGGGCGACATCAACATCGCCAATGGCAAGGACCGCCGCGTGTGTGGCCAGGCAATGCCTAAGGTGTTGCTGGGCAGCAACATCAATTACCGTTTCAAGCAGTGGGATGTCACCTTGCAGATCAACGGTGCCTTTGGACACAAGATTTACAACGGCACAGCCTTGACCTACATGAACATGACCAGTTTGCCGGGTTATAATGTTTTGGCCGACGCCCCCGCCCGCGCAATCAATGACCAGACGGCAACCGACTACTGGCTGGAACGCGGCGACTATATCGACTTTGACTACCTCACCCTGGGCTGGAACGTGCCCCTGGGCAAGAGGCTGATGCGCACCATCAGCCGCCTGCGTCTGGCGCTCACGGTCAATAACCTGGGCACCATCACGGGTTACTCGGGTCTGACACCCATCATCAACAGTTCATCGGTCAACGGCACCCTGGGCATCGATGACAAGAACATCTATCCCGTGACTCGTTCTTATCATCTGGGAGTTACCTTAACCTTCTAAATTGAGATCATCATGAAACGATATATCACTTATAGCCTGTTGATAGTCGCTGCCGCATTGATGCTGGCTTCATGTGACAAGTTCCTCGAGGATAACCCCACCGACCGCCTGCCTGAGGACGAGGCCTACAACACGGTTACCGACCTGTGGAATAATGCCTTGGGCAGCATCTACCTCAACATTGGCGGTAGCGCCCCCTCCCAGGGGTTGCAAGGCACCGCACGCGGCGTGTGGGACCTGAACACCTTCTCGACCGACGAGGCGATGATTCCCACAAGAGGTAGCGACTGGTATGATGGCGGCATCTGGCAGAACCTGTTCCTGCATCGCTTCGGCAATGTCGATTTCACGGGTGACACATGGAATTACATCTTCAAGGAGGTGCTCGCCTGCAACCGGGCCATTGAACGCATCGATGCGTTTGCAAAGGCACATCCCGACAAGGACGTCAAGCAATTGCGCGCCGAGGCTCGCGCCTTGCGGGCGATGTTCTTGTTCTACGCCATGGACCTTTATGGCCGTGTGCCTGTCTTCATGAGTTCCAACCCCACGGTGCAGGAGATGAAACTGCAGAACCGCTCGGTAACATTCAAGCACATTGTAAGCGAGTTGCAAGCTGCCGAGGGTAACCTTTCACACGAGCCGAGCCGCAGGCTTGGGGAGTACTACGGTCGCATGACGTCCTCAGTAGCGCAGTTCCTCTTGGCAAAGGTGCTGTTGAATGCCGAGGTCTATGCCGATGATGATTGGACCGATGCCCAGCATCCTGATGCCTCGACGATGATGTGGGAAGTCTATGGCAAGACACTGAACACCTGGCAGGCGGTGGAGCAGTACTGTGTTGCCATCTCGAGCAACGGGTTTGAGTTGGCAACTAATTTCAAGGACAACTTCGACATCAGCAACGAGGAGTCCCCCGAGTTGATATTCACCATACCGATGGACATCTACAACTATTCCAACCGCTTCACCCAACAGTTCCGCTCGTTGCATTACAACCATGCGGCGGCACTGGGACTGAATGGAGAGAACGGCCCGTGTGCCACAATCGAGGCGATGAAGACATTCGGCTATGGCAAGGGTATTGATACAGACATACGCCTGTACTGGACGTACTATTTTGACCAGGTCTATCATGACCAGACCGGTAAGCCTGTCACGCTCGATGACGGATCGCAGTTGGTTTACTACCCGATGGCGGTGAAACTCGACCTCTCTAACGACCCGTATGAGAAGACGGCTGGAGCAAGAATGAAAAAATATGAGATTGACCTGGCAGCGTTGAGCGATGGACAGTTGCGCCGCAACGACATTGTGCTGTTCCGTTATGCCGACGTGCTGCTGATGCAGTGCGAAGCCATGCTGCGGGACGGCAGAGCAGGGGCCGAAGCCGATGCTTTGCTCAATTGGGTGCGTGGCCGTGTCGGCATGGCGTGGCGACCCGCTACGCTCGACAATGTGCTCGAGGAGCGCATGCTGGAACTGGCCTGGGAGGGATGGCGCCGCAACGACCTCATCCGCTTCGGCCAATTCACGCGGTCTTACACCGACCGGCCGCAAACCGATGCCGACCGCATGGGCTATACCCTCGTGTTCCCCATTCCCGGTGAGACGCTCAGTGCCTGCGGCAGTGCACAGAATCCGGGATATTGATGAATGAATGTGAGATGAAAGACGAGAGTAAATATATCACCAGGCTGGAGCAACACGACGTGAAACCCACGGCGCTGCGCATCCTGCTGCTGCGCACGATGATGGCCCACGACGACGCGTTCTCGCTGCAGAGCCTGGAGGACGAACTGGACACGGTGGACAAATCGACCATCTACCGCACCATCACGCTGTTCCTGACGCACCACCTCATCCACGCCATCGACGACGGCACGGGCATGTTCAAGTATGCCGTGTGCAGCCCCGACTGCCATTGCGGTGAGGACGACGGCGCCATCGACCACATGCATGCCCACTTCAACTGCGAGCGCTGCGGGCGCACCTTCTGCCTGCAGACGACGCAGGTGCCGCTCGTGGCCCTGCCGGGCAACTTCGAGATACACAGCATCAACTATGTGCTCAAGGGCCTGTGCCCCGACTGCGCAGGGAAAACACACTAATAATTGAAAAAAATATACGATTAAAGCAATATGAAAACGATAACACGCTGGCTGCGGAACATACTGATTTTCTTCTTCACCTCGACACTGCTGGCCGTGGTGATTCTCAAGTACATCCCCGTGTACATCACACCGCTGATGCTCATTCGCTGCGTCGAGGCGATGATTGACGGCGAGACGCCCGAAATCAACCACCACTGGGTGCCGCTGGAGCGCATCAACCACAACCTGCCGCAGGCCGTCATGGCCAGCGAGGACAACCTGTTCCTCAAGCACAACGGCTTCGACCTGGAGCAGATCCAGAAGGCCCAAATCGCCGCCCAGGAGGGCAAGCGCCAACGCGGCGCCAGCACCATCAGCCAGCAGACCGCCCGCAACGTGTTCCTGTGGCAGCACCGTTCATGGCTGCGCAAGGGGCTGGAGGCCTACTTCACCTTCCTTATCGAGAAAATCTGGGGCAAGGAACGCATCATGGAGGTCTATCTCAACTCCATCGAGATGGGCCGCGGCATCTATGGTGCCGATGCTGTCGCGCGCATCAACTTCAACACCACGCCCGACAAACTGACCAAGTCCCAAAGCGTGTACATCGCCGTGTCGCTGCCCAATCCGCTCGAACGCGACAGCGCCCACCCCAATGCCAAGATGAAGCGCCTGCACGGCATCATGAGCAAGCGCATGAAACAGATCGACCAGTTCCCCAAGGAGCTCTGCGCCCAGTGAACCGGTCCCTGCTGTTCTAAATATTACAGGATTACCACGATGACAGGTTGTCGGGGTTGGTGAAGTCAGGAACCTCGGGCAACTCAGTAGCAGGCAACGTCTTAGGCCTGATGATGACGGCATCGCCATATATGCAGTGATAGCCGTAGCCGGCCGTCTGCTGGATGTTGACCACAGCATTGCATCCCAGTTCCTCGGCTTTCTTGATCAGTTGCTTGATCTTCCCTTCTTCGCCCTTGAACGCCGAACTATCCTGTATCAGCCCCCGGGTCTCGACAATCTCATAACCGGGAATCTCCCTCAATGTCGTAACAAATCTCCTCTCAATCATAAACAATGTGATTATTATCTAAGTATTTCTCCACGCCATAGAGCGCCAAAAAACTCAACAACCGGCCATACCTCTATATCTCTCATTGTGCGACGCGCAGTATCCAATGACACAATAATCCTACGGGATGACGAATGTTCCTCAGCAAAAGCCTTAAGTCCCTTAAGATGACGCGTCTGCACCTCTTGTGATGATTTAATCTCAATAGCCACCTCGGCATCGCCATAAACCAAATCCACCTCATGCCCCGATGCCGTACGCCAATAGGACAGTTGTTTTCGCTGACGCGTATATGACAGATAGGCTACCAGTTCCTGCACCACAAGATGCTCCAGGGCATGACCAAAGTCGGTTGAACCAGGCTCCATATGGCGACGATTACACAAGTAGTTGACTATACCCACATCAAAGAAATAGAACTTGGGTGCCTTGATTAAACGCCGTTTTTTCACTCGTGAAAAGGCTGGCAGCATATAGCCTATCATCGTCTCCTGCAGGATATTGAAATAACCTTTAACAGTGACCGAACTCATGCCGCATTCACTAGCAATATTGTTATAATTCAACATTTCCCCACTCGACAAAGCGGCGACCTCAAGAAAGCGGGTAAAAGAGCCCAGGTTTCTTGTCAAAGCCTCGGCCTCAATCTCTTGCTGCAAATAATTGCCAATGTATCCCTCCAAACGATACCACGGATCATTAGCAAGATAGTGGCGAGGAAGCATCCCATGATTGACAGCTCGAATCAAGTCAAAATCAGGAATCTCAGCACTCACAAGAGGAAATAACCGGCGAGTAGCGGCACGCCCACCAAGCATATTGGAGCCCAAACGCCTGAGTTTTCGGGCACTGGAACCGCAAAGCAAGAATCGCACACCACGATTCACAATAAGCCATTGAACGGCATTAAGCAGACTCGGCAGCATCTGCACCTCATCAATAACAACAAGGTCATCGGCCGTATATTGCTCTAATTCTTCAATCAGCAATTCTGGACGGCGTTGCATTCGGCTATAGACATCTGGTAACAACAAGTCATAATACTTGATGCTGGGATAGAGCATTTTTATCAACGTGCTCTTGCCTGTCTGCCTTGCTCCCCACAAGAACACACTATCTTCATCCAATTCTGGAATTGTCAACAAACGTCTCAGTATCATACGTTTAATTCAATTATAATTGTTTGACAAACAGGTCATAAAATTCTGACAATCTAAATATCCACTTTAAATTATCATGATATTCTAAAGCGGCGGTTTAAATTATCACAGCGCAAAGGTATAAAAACAAAAGAGAATTAGCAAAAAATTAGAGCACAAAAATGCTGATAATTTAAAGTTGGACTTTAGAATATCATGATATTCTAAAGCGGCGGTTTAAATTATCAGCATTTTTTACCATGGCAGCATCATGGCACCAGGTGTAGTTGCCCATGCAATTCCCCCTATTGTCTGAGGGGGAAAACGGGTTAAATGTCGGCGGCGCGGATCAGCGAGGCGATGGTCTGCCAGAGGACGGCGAGCGTTGCGACACCCATCATCATGTTATAGACGATGTCGCGCACTGTGATGGCGCCCCAATCCTGGCCACGCCACATCATCAGCCAACACAGCGCACACGCCACCAGGGCGATGGCATAGACCACTGTGGTGGCCCATGAGCCATGGGAGCGCTTCTCGGGCAGCTTGTTGAGCACGCGGCGGGTGAACCAGGGATTCTCTCCGGGGTCATGCGCGCCCTGCTTGAGCACCTGCGCCAGTTTCTTGTCTTCTTCGTTGGTATTCATATCCTTATAACGATTTAATTATCGATAAATTGTTTCATCTTGCCTTTTGCCCGGTGGATGAGGGACTTGACCGACCCTTCGGGCAACTGCATGATTTTGGCCACCTGTTTGAGGGGCTGGTCCTCGATATAGAACAGGGTGACGGCGACACGCTCGTTGTCGTTGAGGCGCGCCAAGGCTTCCTGCACCGTCATCGAGGCATCGATAGCATCGGCAGCGGCCGTGCTGACGTCGCCCAGGCGGGCGATGTCCTCGACATGCTCCTCCTGGTGGCGGCGGGTGTGGTTATAGAACTCGTTGTAGGCAATGCGGTATAGCCAGGTGCCGAAAGACGAAAGCCCCTTGAACCCGCGGATGCCCACATAGGCCTTGATGAACGTCTCCTGCGCCAGGTCGTCGGTCAGCATCTCGTCGCCCGTGGTCAGGTTCAGCAGGAACCGGCGCACGCGCGGCTGATAAGCCTCGACGAGCCTGCCGAATGCGTCCCGGTTGTCGGCCAGGGCGCATTGCGACAGCAGTCTTATTTCATCAAGCTTGGATAGCATCACACACTCCGTTTTAGTTCAACACAACCAACGGTGCATCAATAGGGCTGATAAGGCTGGTTCTCGTCATCGGAACGGTAATCCTCGTCCATGGGTGGGGGCACGGGGATTCCTTCACGCATCGGCTCCCGTTGGGGCTGGGTTGCGCGTTGCTGCTCAGCACGTCTCCATGCCTCTTGCAGCGCCTTCTGCTCCTTGTAGATAATGAAGCCCTTGCACAGTCCTACGAATATCAGTGCCAAACCTATCGGAGTGAAGGGATTTGAACCATCGATGGCAATACCGCAGAACAGTGCTGCTGCACCCCACCCCAACCATGTGATGGCTGGTCTCATAGCACGCCAATTGACCATGTCCGTCATGATGATGGGCTGCTGGGGCGCCATGCCCTCAAGAGGCGTACCCACGGGCACCTGGCCGGGCTGCACAGGAGGAGCAGCGGTAACGACAGGCTGCTGCACATAGATGGCGCTGCGCTTGACGTCGGTCAGCGAGAGTTCATTGAGGGGATAATTGTTCTCGATAGCCTTCTCGATGACACGGTACTTGTTGCGGCGGTTCAAGAAGCGGAAGAACAGCACCAGGGCTACCAGTCCAAGCAAACAGAAAGAGCCGCTGATGGCCCATTGTTTGGCCACACTAGCCCACTGGTTGCTGATCTCCTTGATGTCCTCGGGAGCAAGTTCGCCCTTGTGGCCATCGATTTCCACGGTGGTGCCGCCCGATGTCAGGGTATCGTCCAGGGCCTCGTTGATTTTCTCATTCACCTTCTGCAGGTCCAAGCCGCTCACGGTAACCGACTTGTCGCCGTCGGTCACGACTACCGAGTCGCCTTTCATGGCCACATGAGCCTTGCTGGCAGGTGTCGCCTTGATGGTCGGTGCCGCCGTGGCGGCGAGTGCCATCATCAGCATCATTGCGAGTGTCAGAATCGTCTTTCTCATTGTCTTATTTCTTTTAAGTCGTTGTTAATTGTTTTGTGGCTTTAAGCCGTTTTCATGCATTAGACGTTACACTACTTCAAAAAAGTTGCACAAAGATGAAAAAAAATCTGGAATTATTCTCTAACTTTGTGCGTGATAAGCAGAAAAATAATTTCCAACCTCTAAAAAACATCTCAATTATGAAACGAATCATCATGTTACTCGTCGCCATTGCTGTGACAGCAGGTTTGTGTGCCAATGCCGACGAGGCACGCAAGCGCGAGATGCGTGCCGCATGGGTAGCCACCGTCTATCGCATCGACTGGCCCACGTCGGTGAACAATCCCACCGCCCAAAAGAACGAGCTTAATGCCTATTTGGACAATTTCCAGGCCCAGAACATTAACGCCATCTACCTGCAGGTGCGCCCGATGTGTGACGCCCTGTACCAGTCCAGTTACGAGCCCTGGTCGAGTTACCTGACGGGCACCCGCGGCAAGAATCCCGGTTATGACCCGCTAGAGTATGCCGTCGAGCAATGCCACGCCCGCGGCATCGAGTGTCATGCTTGGATCAATCCCTACCGTTGGAGCACGGGCACCGACTGGAACACGCCCCAGGACCAGGCACTGAAAGCCTCGGGCATGCTGCTCTCCTACACCAACGGGAGCACGACAACGACCATTCTCAACCCCGGCCTGCCCGAGACCCGCCAACGCATCTGTGACATCATCGAGGAGATCATCACCAACTATGACGTGGACGGCATCGTCTTCGACGACTACTTCTACCCCAACGGCATTCCCACCACCAACAAGGCCGAGGACTACAACCTGTGGAACAACTCGAACGTGGACATGACGTTTGCCGATTGGCGCCGCAACAACGTCAACATGATGGTCAGGGATGTCTATAACATGATTCAGGAGACCAAGCCCGAGGTGCGCTTCGGTATCAGCCCTGCCGGTGTTGCAGGCACGGCCAGCACATCGGCCTATCAGCATGGCGTCACGCCGTGTCCCACGGGCAGTGACTGGCAGTACAACGGCATCTTCAGCGACCCGCTGGCCTGGCTGGAACAGGGCACCATCGACTACATCTCGCCCCAACTCTACTGGAAGACCACCCACTCGACCAACCCGTTCGGCCCGCTGACGCAGTGGTGGAGTTACATCGCCAAGCACTACGGCCGCCATCACTATGCCAGCCACAGCATCTCGTTCCTGGCCGAGGGCAGCAACACGTCCAGCAGTTGGGCCGAGATTGTCAAGCAGATCAACTATTCCCGCCAATACACCGAGGACAACGCACCGGGTGTCGTGCTCTATAGCGCCAAGAACATCAACGGCAACAACGGCGGCGTGGGCGGACTGGGCAACTACTTGCTCGCCAACGCTTTCCAGCATCCCGCGATGATTCCTGCCGTGACCTGGAAGACTGCTCCTGGCTATGGGGCTCCCGCTAATCTGGCCCAGGACGGCGCCACCCTGACCTGGTCGCTCCAGAATGGCACATTGGTCAAGTACTCGGTCTATGCCGTTCCTGCCGACATCACCGTTGAGCAGGCCATGAGCACCGCCTATGACGGCATCAAGAGCGACTACCTGCTCGGCGTGACCTACAAGCCCGAGTACTTCCTGCCCAGTGCCTACCAGAGCGGCTACTGGTATGCCGTGTGCGTCATCGACGGCTACGGCAACGAGAGCGAACCCGCCTATCTGGGCATTGACGACAACCCCGAGCAGCCCACACCCGTGACCTACAACCTCGAGAAGGTGTGGGAAATCAGCAACCTCGGTTTCCTCACCACGACCGACGCACGTCAGGGCTTCGGCATGGACGGCAAGTTCTATATCAATGACAAGGGCACCAGCACCATCCTCGTTGTGGATGAGAACGGATTGACAAGCGAGACCTTCGAAGGCGGCGCCAACGTGGGCTGCACCCGCGATGAGGCCGGCAATATCGTGGTGAGCAACGCCATCTTCCCCGACCCCTGGTCACGACGCGAAATCAAGGTCATCAACCCCACCACGGGCGACATGGCCACCTATACGCTACCTGCCGACGTCACCAGTTTCGGGCGCTGCGACCTCTTGGGCTTTGCGCGGGGCAACCTGCTGGAGGACGGTGAGTTCTTCATCGTGGGCGGCACCAGCGGCTCCTCCATCAGCCGCATCACCATCACCGGCGGTGAACTGGACGCCGACAACACCTATCTGGCCAACTGCGACGGTGTGACAGCCACTTCAGGCACCGTGCTCAATGCCTACACCGATGCTGCCGGCAACGAGGCCGTACTGTTTGTGAACCGCTCCAGCGGGTCGGTTGTCAAGATGCTGCCCGACGGTGACAACTTCACCGGAACGAGTTTCTCGCTGCCCAACAAGGGCAACTGCAACGGAGCATTCCCGTTAGTGTGGGGAGGCAAGGACTATGTGGTCTATCCCACGACGAACAACTATCGTGACGGATTTGCCGTGGCCGAGCCCAATGCGGCTGAACCCATCGCCTACGTTCAGCAGACCGCCACCGCCGACATGAACACCTATCAGGCCAACTGGCTCAACGCCGAGGTCATCGACAAGCGCAACGTGGTCATTTACCAGTACTATCCCGGCGGTCACCTCACCGTGTGGCGTCTGACCAAGCAGGGCGGCCTCCTGCGCGGCGACGTCGATGAGGACGGCGAGGTAACCATCACCGATGCCTCGGTACTGATTGACTACCTGTTGACCGGCGACACCGACGCCATCAATCTCGACAATGCCGACTGCGACCTGGACGGAGAAGTCGCCATCGCCGACGTCACCTGCCTCATCGACTACCTGCTGAGCGGCACCTGGCCCGAGTAACCTCAATTGTGGCACAAACGAATCGCCGCCCGGAGAACGTGCTTGTTCCTCGGGCGGCAATTCTTCTATGTCAACAGGTTACTTGGTATCTTCCAGGTCCTCGATTTGCTCAATGATGTCGCGGTAGCAACGCTGGGTCTTGAGGTGCACTTTCAAGCCAACTAATGCGCCGATGATGACACCCACAATGCAACAAGGTACTAAATACTCGCTCTCACCTGTCTTCTGTGCCATCTCATAGACAGCCCATGAGGCCCATAGGATAGCCATGGGGATGCCAAACCACAGCCAGTTGGCATCACGCTTCTTGGCAAGCGCCACTTTGCGCTTCACCTCCAACAGGTTGCCACCCATCAAGTTGTTGTCGCGCAGGTCACGGCTGTTATAGTACATGAACCCCACTACAATGAGCATCAGAGCACACATGGCGAGCCACAAGCCCACAGAGAGCCCATTCAGCATCACAAAGGCCCAGTAGCCATAAGGTATCATCACCAGGGCAATAATCCCCAAAACCAGATAGCGCTTGTTGATGGTACTCACGCCGTGCTTAATGGAGCGACGGATGAAGCGGTCGTTCACAATCGTCTGTTCCTCGAGTTTATCTTTCAATATCGCCATCTGCTGGCGCATTTCGTCAAGTTCGTAGTCCATAATCTTAAAACTGTTTTTTTAATCGTTCATTTTTTTGAGTTGTTCTTTGATACGGAAAAGGCGGGTAGCCACTGCGGTCGTCGATATGCCGACCACTTGTCCGATTTCCTCGTAGGGCATGTTTTCCAGCCACAACAGCACGATGGCCCGGTCAAAGGGTTGCAAGCGGCTGATGCGCTTGTGGAGCATGTCCACCTGGCGGGTGTCCTCGTCGTGGTCCTCAAACAGGTTGATGTTCATCGACAGCGGCTCGGTGCTCGTGCGGCGCTTCTTGCGCTCCTGCGAGATGCAGGTGTTCAACGCCACGCGATAGATCCACGTTTTCACATTGCTGCGGTTCTCGAATCCCTCAAAGCCCCGCCACAGGTTGATGACCGCCTCTTGAAAGAGGTCGTTCACCTCGTCGGCATCTTTCGAGAACATGTAGCACACGGTGTAGATGGTGCTCTTGTTCTGCTTGATGGTCTGTGCAAATTTGCTTTCCAGTTCGTTCATTTTTCTAGCGTTTTAAAACTTTCATTTGCCCGTTAGACGCACTTAACTCAAAAAAATCACGCAAAAATAAAAAAACTTTTCGGAAAAACGATTGACTTGGGCTGGCTGTCGGAATCATATCGAAAATGAAAAAGTTGGCACGCAATTTGCCAATGTGGGTGAAGAGTACTAATTTTGCAGTTTGAATTCACATCTTATATTAGAACAAGAATGATTATCATCAACAAGGTCAATGAGTTGCGCGAGGCCGTAGAGGCCTTTCGTCAGGCAGGTAAGTCGGTAGGTCTGGTGCCCACGATGGGCGCTTTGCACGAAGGGCACAAGTCGCTCGTGGAGCGCGCCCGCAAGGAAAACGACGCCGTTGTGGTCAGTTGCTTCCTCAACCCGACACAGTTTAACAACAAGGAGGACCTGCGCACCTACCCCCGCACCGCCGAGCGCGACGCCGCCCTGCTCGAGGGCTGTGGTGTGGACGTGGCATTCATGCCCACCGTCGAGGAGATTTATCCCGAGCCCGACACCCGCGTGTTTGACCTCGGCCCCGTACAGCAGGTGATGGAAGGCGCCATGCGCCCGGGTCACTTCAACGGCGTGTGCCAGATCGTGAGCAAACTCTTTTCATGGGTGATGCCCGACCGTGCCTACTTCGGCGAGAAAGACTTCCAGCAGATTGCCGTCATCCGTGCGATGATCAAGCAGCTGGGCTTTGACATCAACATCGTGCAGTGCCCGTGCATCCGTGAGGACGACGGCCTGGCCAAGAGCAGCCGCAACGTGCGCCTCACCCCCGAGGTGCGCAAGGTGGCCCCGCAAATCTACTCCACGCTCCAGCGCAGCCTGGAGTTTGCCAAGGACCACACCGTGGAGCAGACGCACGACTGGGTAGTTGCCACCATCAACGCCTGGCCCGAGATGGATACCGAGTATTTCTCGATCTGCGACGGCATCACGCTGCAGCCCGTAACCGACTGGAACGAGAGCGACTACATCGTGGGTTGCATCACCGTCTACTGCGGCGACGTGCGCGAGATTGACAATATCACCTATAAGAGGCGTTAGGCTTTAGGCTTTAGGCTTTAGGGCATTAGGTGTTAGGCGATAGTAATCGCACTTAAAACTTACAACTTAAAACTTACAACTAAGAAGAGATATGTACATCCAGGTCATGAAATCCAAGATCCACCGCGTGACGGTCACCGATGCTAATCTCAACTACATCGGCAGCATCACTATCGACCAGGACCTGATGGATGCCGCCGGCATCATCGAGGGCGAGCGCGTGTATATCGTTGACGTGAACAACGGCGAGCGTCTGGACACTTATACCATCGCCGGTGAGCGTGGCAGCGGCACCATCTGCCTGAACGGCGCCGCCGCGCGCAAGGTGGAGGTGGGCGACATCGTCATCATCATGGCTTATGCCATCGTCACCCCCGAGGAAGGCCGCGAGTTCAAGCCGCAGGTCGTCTTCCCCGACACGGCGACCAACCGCCTTATCAAGAAGAAATAACAACAGAGATAAAAACATATATACTTAGCGCCCTTGCGGCTTAGCGTGAGGCTTCCCGCACCGGCAATCTGAGCTGTAAAAAAAACCGCCAAAATAATGTTTGAAAATTTATCAGAGAAACTCGAACGGTCATTCAAGGTCCTGAAAGGACAAGGCCGCATTACCGAAATCAATGTAGCATCCACCCTTAAGGAGGTGCGCCGCGCCCTCGTTGACGCCGACGTGAGCTATCCCGTCGCCAAGAAGTTCGTCGATGACGTCAAGGCCAAAGCCATGGGCCAGAACGTGATCAATGCCGTCAACCCCAGCCAGTTGATGGTGAAAATCGTGCACGACGAGCTGGCTGAACTGATGGGTGGTGAGGAATCCACCTTCAGCATCGAGGGCAACCCGGCCGTCATCCTGATGTCCGGTCTGCAGGGTTCCGGTAAGACCACCTTCAGTGGCAAACTCGCCAACCGCCTGAAGAGCGGCAAGGAGAAGCGCAAACCGCTGCTGGTAGCCTGCGACGTCTATCGTCCCGCCGCCATCGAGCAGTTGAAGACCATCGCTGCACAGATCGACGTGCCCGTCTATAGCGAGCCCGAGAGCAAAGACCCCGTGCGCATCGCCCTCAACGCCATCGAGCATGCCAAGAGCCAGGGCTTTGACCTGGTGATTGTCGATACCGCCGGCCGTCTGGCCGTCGACGAGGCGATGATGACCGAGATCAAGGCCATCAAGGATGCCATTCACCCCAACGAGACGTTGTTCGTCGTTGACTCGATGACCGGTCAGGACGCCGTAAACACGGCCAAGGCCTTCAACGAGCGCCTCGACTTTGACGGCGTCGTTCTCACCAAGCTCGACGGTGATACCCGTGGCGGTGCCGCCCTGTCGATCCGTGCCGTGGTGGACAAGCCCATCAAGTTTGTCGGTATCGGTGAGAAAATGGAGGACCTGGACCCCTTCCGTCCCTCGGGCATGGCCGACCGCATCCTGGGCATGGGCGACATCGTGTCGTTCGTGGACCGCATGCAGCAGCAATATGACGAGGCCGAGGCCGAGAAGCTGGAGAAGAAAATCAAGCAGAACAAGTTTGACTTCGACGACTTCATCAAGCAGATCAAGCAAATCAAGAAGATGGGTAACCTCAAGAGCCTGGCATCGATGATTCCCGGCGTGGGCAAGGCCATCAAGGACATTGATATCCCCGACGACGCTTTCAAGGGCGTGGAGGCCATCATCGGCTCGATGACTCCCAAGGAGCGTGCCAACCCCGACATTATCGACGCCAGCCGCCGCAAGCGCATTGCTGCCGGTAGTGGCACCAGTGTCGAGGAGGTGAACCGCCTGATGAAGCAATTCCTGTCGATGCGCAAGGTCATGCACCAGGTATCGACCAATCCCATGCAGATGATGCGCAGCGCCAAGGCCCAAGCCAAGGCTGCCAAGCGCGGACGTTAATCCATTAGGCTTTAGATTTTAGGCTTTTGGCCAAACTGCTAAAACCTAAAGCCTAAAACCTAAAACCTAAAGCCTACAACCTAAAGCCTACAATGAAACTGCTCTCCATATTACTGCTGTCGGTCGTGTCGCTGCTTCAGAGCAACAACACGGTGAACCTGACGTTTGTGGGCGATGCCATGCAGCACGCGCCGCAGATCACCGCCGCCCAGCAAGCCGACGGCACCTACGACTACAGCCCGTGTTTCCAGTACCTCGAGGACGACATCAAGTGGGCCGACCTGGCTGTGGTCAACCTGGAGTGCCCGCTGGGAGGCAGGCCCTACACGGGATATCCGTGCTTCAGTGCGCCCGACAGTTATGCCCAGCAACTCAAGGACGTGGGCTTTGACCTGTTCCTCACGGCCAACAACCACTGTCTGGACCGCCGCGACAAGGGCCTGGTGCGCACTTGCCACATGCTAGACTCACTGGCCATCCCGCACATCGGCACCTACCGCGACCAGCAGGAGCGCGACCAGCGCATTCCCTACATCGTCAATGTCAAGGGCATGAAAATCGCCTTCCTGGACTACACCTACGGCACCAACGGCATCCCCATCCAGGGTAACGTCATCGTTGATTTCATCGACCAGCAACTCATCGCCGATGACATCGCGCTGGCCCGTGAACGCGGTGCACACGCCATCTGCGTGAACCTGCACTGGGGCATCGAGTACCAACTCAAGCCCGTGGCCTCGCAGCGCACTCTCGCCGACTGGCTCGTCGCCCAGGGTGTTGACCTCATCATCGGCGGTCATCCCCATGTGGTAGAGCCAATGGAGGTGCGCTACAGCCAGGAGCACGACAAGAACGTGCTGCTGGTCTATAGCATGGGCAACTTCATCAGCAACCAGAGCGACATCGACTGCCGCGGCGGCGCCATGGTCAAGGTATCGCTCAGGATGGACAACGGGCGTGCCGTCATCGTCGAGCCGCGCTACAAACTGTTCTTCGTCCAGAAACCCGTCAGCCACGGGCAGAACTACGTCCTCATCCCCGAGGGCCGTCCCGACCTGCTGCGTGCCGACAGCCAGGGCGAGTTCAACCGCTTCATGCAACGCACCCACGACCTGGTGATGTCGCACAACATCGACGTCCCCAACGAGCAGTAACCGTTCATTCCCCCATCAACGAAAAGGGCAGCTACCCATGGGTAACTGCCCTTTTTCGTTTCTCGGGATGCCGTCACCGATTACCACTCATTGCTCAGTAGGTAGTCAATCAGCTTCGAAACATCGGCAATAGAGATGTCTTCGCTCAGGTCACAGTCGGCTGCTACGGCGTCAAACGGTTCAGCCTCGCCACTCAGTAAGTAGTCGATGAGCGTGGTGGCATCGGCGATGCTCACCTCACCGTCCATGTTCACGTCGCCTCGCATGCCGGCCGAGCTGCCGTCGCTGTAGGTGTACTCGATGCGGGTAACGGGCAGTTCCACATTGGTGCCGCAACCCAGCATGGCGGTAGCGTCGGGGAAGTCCTCGCCCAGGGCATAGTCCACAAAGCTGGTCCAGTTGTCGGTATAGAGCATAGCCTTGCCGCGGCCCATGCCCGAGGTATAGAACGGCGCATAGGCGCTGCCGATGGTGCAGTTGTCATCGTCCTCGGCATCAAAGACCATCGTCAGCAGCAAGCTCTTGCCGGGCGTGAAGGCTACGGGGGAATCCTTCAGCGAGAACGGCATCTCGGCATCATCGCCAAAGCAAGACAGCATCTCGATGTACACCTGCTCCTCGAGCGCCAGGCCGTCGAAATTGAAGAACTGCTTGATGCCCTTGATTACGGCAAACTCGGTCTCGTCAATCTCCTGGATATATATCTTCACGTTGCGGGTGATTTCTTCCCATGCTCCGGCGTTGTTGAACTTGAAGTTCAAACCCGTAATCTTCACGTCGGTCTTGCCCTCCAGATCGGCCAGCACCTCGGGCGTGAAAATCATCTGTACACCGGTGTGAGCCAGATAGAAATTGGTGGGAGCCATGTCAAAATAGGAGCCATCATAGACCTCGGTGGCGTTGTCAAAATCACCCACCTCGATAACACCCGTGTTCTGCCCCTGTGCCAGCGCACCGAGGCTGATTGCAGCGACTGCCGCAAGTAAAAGAGTCAGTTTCTTCATCATTGTTTTTCCTTTTTATAAATTCAATAAATTCCATTAAATCTGTTGCAAAAATACAAAAAACGCTCAACAATCACAAGTAATCCACAAAAAAGGCATGACGCCGATAGAGCATCATGCCTCCTTAGTTTACCGTCGGGATTTAATTGGAACCGTTCAGCAGGCTGTCGATGAGCACCGACACGTCAGCGATACCGATTTCACCGTCATGATCGCAGTCGGCATTGTCAAGGATGACGCCGTCAGCATTGCCGTTCAACAGGAAATCGACGAGCACAGCGACGTCAGAGATGGAAACCACGTCGTCCCCGTCAACATCACCGCTCACGTTAGATGTGCCGCCCTCGGTGTAGCAGTACCAAATGCGCGTCCAGGGCAGGTCCAAATCTGTGCCACAGCCATGCATAGCGGTAGCATTGGGGAAGTCACTGCTCTTGGCATAGTCCACAAAACTCGTCCAGTTGTCGGTATAAGTCATTGCCTTGCCGCTGCCCATGCATGATTTATAGAACGTGACATCATAACTATTGGGCACCGTGTTGCCGTCATCCAGGGCGTCAAACACAATCGTCACAAGAAGGCTTTTGCCGGGGGTGAAGTAAAATGGGCCATTCATCGACACGGTGAAATTCATATCTAAATCTTGGCTGTAGCAATCCGCCAAATCGACATGATACAGGTCGGCCATAGCAACATGGTCAAAGTCGAAGAACTGCTTGACTCCGGCTTCATTTTCCGCAAATTCTGTAGCATCGACTTCCTGAAGATAAATCATCACGACTCGGTTGATGGCATCAAAGGCCTTATTATGCAACCTGAAACCTATCTCTGTAATCTCCACGTTGTGCTTGCCATTCATGTCCGAGAGCAAGTCAGGCGTGTAAAGCAACTGAGCCCCAGTGTGGGCCACATAGAAATTGGTTGGAGGCATCTCGTAATAAGAGTCATAGTAGAACTGATAATTGATATGGTCCCACACCTCGATGAATCCATCCTTCACTACCAAAACATCTTGCGCCTTGGCAATGAATCCCATCGCCAAAACTGCAGCAATAAAAAAGGTCACTTTTCTCATCATCGTTATTTGTATTAAAGAGGTTAACAAATTCCATCAAAGCTGTTGCAAAAATACAAAAAACACTCAACAATCACAAGCAATCCACAAAAAAGGCATGACGCCGATAGAGCATCATGCCTCTTGATGTGCAATGCGATAACAGCCGTTTTACCGGCTCAGGTACTGCTTCACGTCGATGGCTGCGCGGCAGCCAGCAGCGGCAGCGGCAATGGCCTGGCGGTAGTGCGGGTCGGCAACGTCACCGGCGGCAAACACACCCTCGACATTGGTCGCGGTGTTGTGGCCCGTGAGCTTGATGTAGCCCTGTTCGTCGAGGTCAACCTGGCCGCCCAGGAACTCGGTGTTGGGACGGTGGCCGATGGCGAGGAAGAAGCCGTCGATAGCAATGTCGAACAATTCCTCCTTGTCAGTGCCCTTGAAGCGCACCAGATGGGCGCCTTCCACACCGCCCTCGCCGAAGAGGCCCACGGTGTTGGTGTTGAACAGGATTTCAATCTTCTCGTTCTCCATGACGCGGCGCTGCATGGCCTCGCTGGCACGCAGGTAGTCCTTGCGCACGATGAGATAGACCTTGCGGGCCAGGTGGCTCAGGTAGTCGGCCTCCTCACAGGCGGTGTCGCCGCCGCCCACAACAGCCACGACGCGCTTGCGGTAGAAGAAGCCGTCGCAGGTGGCACACGCCGACACACCCTGGCCGGCATATTTCGTCTCGTCGGGCAGGCCCAGGTACTTGGCGGTGGCACCGGTAGCAACAATCACCGTGTCGGCAGTCAAGGTCTCGCCGTTGTCAAGGGTGACGACAAAGGGGCGCTGAGCCATGTCCACAGCCGTCACCATGCCCTGCTGCATCTTAGCGCCCAGGTTCAGCGCCTGCTGGCGCATGTTGTCCATCAACTGGGTGCCGTCGATGCCGTCGGGGAAACCCGGGAAATTCTCAATCGTGGTCGTCTGCGTCAACTGGCCACCCACCTGCAGGCCCTCGATGAGCAGGCAGTCGATTGCTGAACGCACCAGATATATCGCAGCAGTGTAACCTGCAGGGCCGGAGCCGATAATCAAACACTTGGTATGTTCCATAATAGTTAGGAGTTAGGAGTTAGGGGTTATTTTATTACTTCGTCTAGGTAGTCGTAGAAGGCAGGATCCTCGCCCACGATGATCTTGGCCACCTTGCCTTCGGGGTCAATGACGACCTTAGTGGGAAATCCGCGCACGGCGTATAGCTCAACGGGATTGTCGCCCTTCTCCTTGTCCCAATAGACATGCAGCCAGGGTATCTCGTGCTTGGCAACAGCGTTTTTCCACTTCTCGACCGTGTCGTTGCAGTCCACGCCCAGGATTTCGAGTTTGCCGGCATACTTGGCGTAGTATTCCTTCATCTTGGGCATGCCCTTGATGCACCAGCTGCACCATGAGCCCCAGAAGTCGAGAATCAGCCACTTTCCACGCAGTGAACTCAGCGTCAGCGGCTTGCCGTTGATGTCGTTGAGTGTGAAGTCGGGAGCCAGATTACCCTCTAGTCCCTCCTGGAGTGCCTGATTGGCTTTTTCCTTCTCGATGGAAGCAAGAACGCTCTTGTACATGTTGGCGGCAAGGCTGCCACGGGCACGCTCGGTCAGCAAGGCTGCACCCTCCTTGATGTGCTCGGCATCACTGCCCAACTCAGAGAGCAGCATCGCCGATGCGTCAGCATCGGGATGAGCCTTGACATAGCCCAGTACAGCATCGGCAACAGCCTGTTCCAGAGCGGGATATTTCTCCTCATACTCGCGGTCTATCTCCTCCTCGGGGACACCTGCCAAGTACTTGCTCTGGCACTCATTCACGAAGGCACGAGCCGCTTCTTGAGGGGCCTTGATCAGATTGGAGGCCTCCTCATAGTCGCGATAGAACTGCGAGCCGCCCATGGTGTAATCGTCGCCTGCGCCCTCGATGACCGCATGCTCACCAGGCAAAGCAGGAATGGCAAACCCATTGTCAGCACTCAACTGGCCATCTTTCAGGCCGAACACATAGAGCATCGCTGCATCATCCAGGTCAAACGTCATGTCAAGCTTGTCACCAGCGATGGCACGAGTCTCCTGAAGCAGCATTTCACCGCTGCCACCAACGAGATAGATGCGCACCGAGTCGCCCAGCCCCTTATAGGAGCCACTGACCGTTAATTTGCCGCCCTGGGCCATCATGCCCAGCGCCATCATGCCCGCAAGCATGGTCAATAAAAACTTCTTCATCATCGTAATGATTATCTTTTTGAATGATTTACCGTGGCAAAGGTAATAATAATCACACTGAAATACAAAATCTTTCAAGAAAACTAACAGCTATCCTTATTCAAGATTCGGGTGGCTGGTTAACAGTCACCCGAACCAAAGAACATAACTTGAATTTTAGGAATACTGCATGAATTACTTGCCGAGGAGTTCAGCCAGTTTCTGGGCGAGCGCTTCGCCACGGGCATCCTCGCCTGAAGCTATCACGGTCAGGTTCTCGGCATCAAGCAGGAACATGGCAGGGATGGAACGCACCTTGTAAGCATCGGCGGCGCCCATGGTGTCCAGGAAATTGGGCCACTGCAGTTGCTCTTGCTCCACGGCTTTGCGCCAAGCGGCCTCGTTCTTGTCGATACTGATGCTCACCACCTCAAAGCCCTTGTCCTTGTAGAGCTCGTACTGCTTCTTGACATTGGGAATCTCTTTGCGGCACGGTCCGCACCACGAAGCCCAGAAGTCGATAAGCAGCAATTTCTTGCCCTTGGCCAGATCTTCAAGCGCCAGTTCCTTGCCGTCATCGCCTTTCACGGTCAGCGTCTTGGCCTTTTGGCCCGTATCGCCTGCTGGCATTATCTCGTCAAGCATCTTCTTGCCATACCAGCTCTGCTGAGCCTCGGGCGACAGCGAGTCGTACAAGGGCTTGTCGGCGGCACTGAAGTAGGTCCACAGGTAGATGGCCATCATCGGGCCCCAATAGGTATCCTTGTTCTCATCGACGATGCCCTTGTAAGTCTCCTCCACCTTGGCAAAGAAGTCCTTCTCGGCCTTGTCAAAGGCCTTGAACTCCTCGGTTGCCATGATCTGCTGCTCACGGGCAGCATCCTTTGCCTGACGGGCTTCGTTGAGCTGCTGGAGCACTTGGGCATGCTGCTCATGATAGTCATTA
>JAEEGI010008712.1_pt1 | contig 22344 bp, 13 predicted proteins | sample 8958751 | NCBI WGS metagenome assembly JAEEGI01 (sample SAMN16246545, study PRJNA631951) | gut metagenome | biome: gut microbiome; feature: rumen; material: KS-attached | host: Bos | place: Iran: Karaj | collected 2018-10 | reverse complement strand
AAAAAAAAAAAAAAATTGACAAGTAAATTAATAATCGAAAAATTTGAAAAAAAAAGAAAAAAAGAAAAAGTTATTCATGAAATATATCATAATCAATCAATGAAATTTTTGAAACCTTTAAAAAATTCATTTATAAAAATTCCTCAAACTAATTTTATAAATGATGAAAAATAAGTCTATTATATTATTGCGTAAGCTTATTGTTTGTTTTTTATATAAATAATTATATTTATTAATTTTTTATTAATAAAAATATTTAATAATGGACGATTATATGATTGATGAAAATTTAATGAGAATAATTCAAGAGGAAAATATAGAACAAAAAACTAATATAAATAATGAAAAAAAAACAAAAAGTTATCATTTACAAAGATCAAATGGGACAATTCCAGAAGAAAATTATGAAGAAATGACTGAAAATTTTTTAAAAGAAATAGAAACTATTACTCCAAAATTACAAACTTTTAATAATAAAACAAATAATGTATCTTTTCAAAGTAGTTCAAAAAATATTACAAGTAATAGAGATAAAAATGAATATAAAAATGAAATTATAAATTTAAGTAAGCAAAATGAAAAAATTGAAAAACAACTTAAATCAAAAATTGATGAAATAAAAAAAATAAAATATTTAAATGAAAAATTAGTTAAAGAAAATACACAATATCAAAGAATAAATAATAATTTATTAAAAGATAAAAAATCAATGGAAAAAGAAATTTCTGAAATGAAATCTTATAGATTAAAAATTGAAAATAAATTAATATCAGGTGCAAAAAATCAAAATTTAATTGAGATTAATAATAAATTAAGAGATGAAAATGAACAATTAATTCAAAGAATAAGATATTTAGAAAGTGAAAAAATAGATTTATTAAAAAAAAATGAAACTCAAGAAAATGAAATTTTATTATTAAATAAATCTTTAGGATTAAAAGCAGAAGAATTAAATATTTCTGAAAAAAATATTATTAATATTACTAATTTACAAAATAATTTTGAAAATTTAAAATTAAAATATTCTGAATTAAATGAGAAATACGAACAAACAAAAATTACTATTGAACAACAAAATGAAAAAATTCAAGAGTTAATATTTTATAAAAATAAAATGGATAATAATTTAGCTTTAAAAAATAATGAAAATAATAATTTAAAAATTGAAAGAGATTCTTTTGAAGAACATTTTAATAAAAATTCAAAAGAATTATTAGAATTAAAAAATAAATTAAAAAATTATGAAAGTATTCAAAAAGAAAATGAAGATATGAAAAATAATTTAACAAATATTATAAATAATAATGAAGAAAATAAAAGAGGAATTGTTCAAAATTTTGAAAATAAAATCAATAATTTAATATATCAAATTAATTGTCTCAAACAAGAAAATTTTGTAATTAAAAAGCAATTTCAAAATAATGAAAATAATCATATTGAAAATGCTAATGCAATCTATGAAGAATCACAGAAAATAAATAGAGAAAAAGAAAAATATAAAAATATGTTCATTGATGTAATAAATAAATTAAATACAATTCCGCAAAAAGAAAATAACAATGAATATAAAAATTTGTTAGAATCTTTACAATATCAAAAAAATAAAAATTTAGAGCTTTTAGAAGAAATAAGAAAAATAAATAATGAATAAAATAATTATAATTTTATATTATAATTTTGATAAATACAGAAAAAATTAATAATATAATTAATTATTTAAAATTTTTTAAAATGAATGTTTGTTGCCAATATAAAAATTCAGAATATAAATTAGAAATAGCAAAATCTTCTCAAGTATCACAAATATATGATTATGTTCAAAAATTACATAATATTCCTTTAGAAAGAATAAAAATTTATAACGGAGATACTTATTTACCTAATAATTCAAATCATATAAATAATTATATAAATTCTAATACATGTAAATTAAAAATAATTGATATCGAAAAAGAAAATGAAAAAGAAACAGAAGAAAATTTCAATAATAAAATAAAAATAATATCTAAAAAAATAATAGACAATCCATTAAAATATAGATTAAAAAGTTTAAACCCAAATGTTTTTATTAAATGTCAAATGTGTAAAAAAAAGGATTCAATTATATATTGTAGAAAATGTAATAAATTTAATTGTTTTGAATGTAATGTAAAATATCCTGAACATTTAAATCATTTAATAATAAATTTAGAAAATGGTAATTTATCAAATACTATTAATTATTATAAAAAAGAATTAGTAAAGGAAATAAATTTAATAGAAAAAGCATATAATAAAAGTAATCAATGGATTATATCAGATGAAATAAGAAAAGAATATTTAGATAATTTAATTAAATTAATTCAAGAAATTGGAACTAAAACTCAAAAACTTTCAAGATTAAAAGCAGAAAATGATGAAATTGATTTTCAAATTTTAGGAGATTTAAAAAAGGAAATTTTAAATATTGAAAAACCTAATTTTAATGAATATATTTCTGTTTTTACAGAAATACATGAAAAAGATAAGGAATTAAGTAGTTTTATTGATACTGTGAATTATCAAATCATTAAAAGTAAATTTAATAAAAATTTAATCGAGCTATTTGAAGAAATTCAAAATTATTTAGTTACTATATTAAATGATGCTCAAAATAAATATGATGATATTATCGATTTAACTAAAAATAATTATAAATTAATTGAATCTTATTTAAATGAAGATGATAAGATTGAAATGAAGAAAGAAAATTTATTTCCATATATTAATACTATTCAAAGTACAGAGAGAAATTTATTAAATAATAATAATATAAATGAAACTGTTAGTCCTAAACATAGAAAAAATTATTTAAGTAATTTAATCGAATATGAAAAATTAAAAACAGAAAATAGTATTCATAATATTTCTTTAAAACATAATCTTGGTTTTTCATCTCACAATTATGATAAAAAAGGATTATTAGATACCTCTTCAAGTGAAAGAGATTTATTTATTAAAAAAAGACAATCAAATATATATGAAAGAAATTCGAAATTAAAAAGAATTTTATCAGAAAATTCAAAAATAAAAACTAATTTACCTAAAAATAGTACAAATACAATAGTTGATATGAGAAAAATATCACAAATATTAAAAAATCCAGCGAAGAAAAAAAAGAAAAAATAAAAAACCGAATTTTTTTTCTATTTAAATAAAAAAGAATAAATGTAAAAAACTATTTATAAATATATTAATCAAAAATTGGAATAATAATCTAAATAAATTTGGAATTAAATTTAAAAATTATTTTTTTAAAAACCAATATTTATCAATTAAAAAAAAAATGAATCAAATTGATGCAAATAATCATAATTCAAATATTGGAAATGAACTAAATTCAATATCAAAATATTTTATAAGTAATAATGATAAATCGAATATGAGTTTAACAGGAGTGATAATGAAAAATCAAAATATAATAAATTCAGAAATAATAGAAGAAAATACTCAAATTCAAGAAGAAATTCCTTTAGAAAAAGTCCAAAAATTTTTTAAAAAAAATATAAAATTAAGAAATGCAACAATTAAAAAAAATTTTTGGAAAAGAGATTATATATCTAAAAAACCAATTTATTTAAAAATAATAAATTTAATTCCTTCAATTTCAGGAACTCAAGGTTTTTTACTATGTGTAAATAATTATTTACATAATGATGAAAGAGATGAAATTATATGTAATGTAATAAGTCAATTCAACACTAATAATTTAAATGAAAAATTTTCAATAATAAATAATAACTCAGATAATATTAATTTAAATTTGTTGATGAATCCTAAAATTCAATATGAAGAAAAAATATATAAAAAAAATAAATATAAATAAATAGAAAGTACATATAGAAAAGTAAAAAAATTAAAAAAAGAATTATCAAAATCAGGGGAAAATTTTTTCCAAAATTTCCTTATATTTAAAAGAATAAAAACAGAAAATAATTTTGAAAAATTAAAACCTTATAATGATATAAAGTCAACATTATATACATTATTTCCAAATATAAATTTTGAATTAATGAGAATAAAAAAATTATCTCTATCTTCAAAATTTAATTTAAATAAATTATTAATGGATAGACATCATTCAACAATTAAAATAGGAAATCAAGCAATAATTAATGGCTTTTTATCAATGACAGCTGAAAAAAGAATAATTACATTAACAGATGATACTTCATTTAAAAATTTAGAAAATTCTCAAAGTTTAAAACAAATAATTTTTGGTATTTGGATTTCTTTAAAACATGAAGATTCTTCTTTATATGATAGCATCGAAGAATTATTATACAAATATAAATATTTAATTTATAAAAAATGCTTTGAATTTATTTTAGTTTCTTCTAAAATTGAAACTATTTTTTCTCCTTCTCCTGATGAAGGAATGTTTCTTTTAATTATCTTTTTTAAAGGTTCTCAACAATTTTATGAAGTTAAAGTTATTCCTAATGAAGAAGATAAAAATTTTATTAATGAAAATTTAAGTAATAATAGTAATCATGATGTTGAAAATATTTTAGAAAATTTTAGTAATCAATGGTTAATAATGAAAAGGACATTTACTCTTAAGGAAAATATAGGGTTTGATCTAAGTGATAGTATGAAAAATGTAAAAATTGAAAGTGCAATTAATTATATCAATTATTTAAATGGTTTAATTCCGTCTTTAAATTCTAAATCAAACTCATCATTAAAGAATTCTGTTTTTGGTAATATGAATAATAAAAATATAAATAATTTATTATCACAAAATTCAAATAAATTCATATCTTCAGGGAATAATAATATAATTCCTGCAAATAATCATTTAATGAAAAATTCAAATATTGAAAAATCATCAAATAATAACTTAACTAATAATAATAATAATAACAGAACAAATACTAATAATAATAATAATGAAATTTTAAGTTTAGAAACTCAAACAAATAATAATAATAATAATACTAATAGTTTTAAAGAAAATATATTAAATATTATGCAATCAAAAGCACCTCCATTTGATCCTTTACAGGATATTTTTGATAATGAACCAAGTCATTTAAATAATTTAGACACTATAAATGAAAATATTAATAATAATACTAATTTAAATAAATTTGAAAAATTATCTTCTTTTAATAATAAAAGTCCTCCAAATAATAAATTACCTAAATCAAGATCAGGAAGAAATTTAATAGATCAATTTCATAATTTAATGAATGAAAATATAGATGATAATTTTTTTAAAAATGATGGTTTTAATTTTCCTTTTAAAAACACAGAAATAAATTTTAATAAACCACCTCAACCTCCATCAAATATATTGCAAAAATTTCCTTCAAATGAACAGCCTCAAGCAAATGTAAATTTTTTTTCTCAAAGTAACACAAATTATACTCCTTTTACATTAAATAATAACAATATTATAAATAACAATAATAACAATAATAATAATAATAATAATAACAGACAAATAATAAATAATTTAAACACTAAAGATATAAATGATATAGATGATAAAAATGATTTTTCTCATAAAAAAATGCAAAGTTTAATTTTACCTCAAAAAATATCAATGACTCCTTCACCTTCAAATCAAAATATGCAGAATTTTAATTTAAATAACTTGAAAGATAGTAATAATAATAAATTAAACTTTAATAATAATTTTAATATAATTACAAAAAAAGACGCTGAAGTTCAAACAATACCAATTGATGAAAATATTGGAAATGTTTTAGAAGAACAAAATCAAACTATTCAAATGCTTCAAAATAAAATAAATAATATGGAAAAAATGCTTGATACAGTTTTATTGAAATTAAAAGAAAAAAATAAAAATATAAAAAATGATAGTTTTATTAAAGAAGAAAAAGAAAATAGTGAATTAGAGTTAAGTAATAATAATGATGATGAAAAAAGTGAATCTTTAAATTCAAGTGAAAATTCAAAAGAAAAATTAAATTTAAGTAATCAAATTACTCAAAATTATATTAATCAAAATATAAAAAATGAAAATATTGATTATAAAAATAAAGAAATTTCTTCTGAATTATCAATTTCAATTTCATATAAAAATAATAATAATGATATAACTTATAAAACAAATAGTAATCATAATGAACAAACTTTAGAAGTTCCAGTAATAAAATATAATTCTGAAATTTCTGGAATGGATGATACAGAGAATGATTTATAAAATATTTTTATATATAACATTTTTTGAAAAAAATATTATTAACTTATATACATTATATTAAATAATTTGACTTGATAAAAAATTTAATTTATTTACAATTTTTTAATATTTCATCTTCATTTCTATAATTTTCATTTAATTTATTATCTATTTTCATTATCATACTTTTTAAAGAATCAATTAATTGACTATTATATTTTTCATTATCAACACAACTTCCATTGTAAAAATCAATAGAATTATATTTATATTTATCTATTCTTTCCACTGAGGAATTTCTTCTTACTTTTTTTCCTGAAAAATTATTATTCATATGTTTAGTTTCAAGTAATCTTTCTAATTCATTAACATAATATTTTAATTCAATTAAATTATTCATTAAATTATTTATTCTATTTTTATTTTCAGATATTTTTAATTTATAATAAGAAACTTTTTGATTGTATTTATCTTTTAAATTTTCTATTATTGCTTCTTTTTCATTAATAATATCATTTAATGAAGAAATTTTTTGATTTAATTCATTTTGTCTTTCTCTTATATTTGATAAATAAATGTTTGATTTCTCTAAATCTAAAGGAATACTTTTAATTTCTTTATTATCTTCTTTTAAAGTTTTAATTATTTCATTTAATTTATTTATTTCATCACATTTATTACTATTTTCTTTAATTATTTCAGATATTTTTTCTTCATAAACTGAATTTTGAATTCTATTTTCTTCAATAAATATTTTATGTTTTTCTTCTAATTTTGATTTTTCATTTGTTACTTCTGTTAATTTAAGAATTAATTTATCTTTTTCTTTTTCTATAGTTTCATAGGATTTATCTCTATCTGTCAATTCATTTTGACTTTGAATAATAACTTGATTATATTCTAAAATACAATTATTTAATTTATTTATTATTATATTTTTTTGAGAATTTTCTTCAACCATTTCTTTTAATTCTTTTAATAATTTTTCTCTATCATTATTTATATTTTTTATTCTATTATTTAAATCATTTATTTTTAAAGTTTGTTCATTATTTTCTTTATTTAATTTTTCATTTAAATTTTTAATTATTTCTTCTTTATCTTTTATTTCTAATAAATGTTTTTTTTCATTTTCTTTAATTTGTTGAGATAAAATTTTAATTTGTTTCTTTAAAGAAATAATTTCATTTTTTAAATTTAATTTTTCTTTTTGAAAATTTTCATTTAATTTTTCATTATTAATATTATTTTGTTTATTATTCTTTTGGATTAATATAAATTCGTTTTTTATTTCTAAGTTTTTTTTTTCAAGTTCTTTAATTTTTGCTTCTTTTAAATTATTTAATTCTTTTAAATCATTATTATTTTTTTCATAACTATGAATAATTCTTTTAAGTTCATTATTTTGGTCATCCAATAATTTAAATTTAATTTTTCCATTTTCTGTTAATTTTTGATAATCAGAAATTAATTTATTTTTTTCTCTTAAATCAACTTGAATTTCTAAATAATCTTTATTTAAATTAAAATATTGTTTTTCTAATTCTTTATATTTTCTTAAAACTGTAGAATTTTCAACAGATAAATTATCGTTTTTTAAAATTTTTCTATTTAATTCACTAAAACTTTTTTGATAAGCAATAACTGAATTTTGTAATTTTTTTATTTCTTTAGTTTTTGATTCAATTAAATTTTTACTTTTTACATAATTTTCATTCATTGAATTTTTTAACGATTGAACTCTAAATTTGTCAACATTAAAAAAATGAGGAGATGAATAAGATGAATTCATTTTATTTTTTAATTATTTTTTTCAAATTATATTTATTTTATTTTCAAATGTATATATTAAATATTATGCACTATATTATTTAAAGAGATTTTTTTTTTTTTTTTGTTTATATAATAAATTATTTTGAAAAAATAAAAAAAATGAAATTAAAAAGTAAAATTGATGAACTTAATATGATAAATAAAAAATTGAATGAAGAAAATGAAAAGAAATTAAATGAATTTCACAATAAAACAAATGAATTAAAAAATTTTCATCTTAAAATAAATAATTATTTACAAAATCAAAATTCTGAAAATGATTTATTAAAGCAATCAATTAATAATGAAAACAGTATTGATATTTATATAAATCAAATATTAAACTTTATAAAAAATAAACAAAATTTAAATAAATTAGCAACACTAAAATCAAATCTTAATAATAAAGAAGAAAAAGAATCAATAAAAATAAAATCAAAGAAAATAAAAGAAGAAATAGTAAAAATGAATGAAAAAATAAAAAAGAAAAAAAATGAATTTAAAAGTTATAAATCTTTAAATTATCAAATAATAAGATTTATTATAAATCCAAATCAATTTGCTTTAGAAAAAAATTCAGAAAATTCTCTTCATATTGAATTAACTAAAAAATTTAAAGAAAATGCATTACAAATAAATCAACAAAATAAAATAATAAAGACTGAAATAGATAATAATGAAAAAATATTAAATAAATTAAAAAAAGATTTAAAAATAGAAGATGAAGAAAAAAAAGAAAATAAAAGTTTAATTGATCCAAAAAGTAATTTAAAATTAGATAATTTAAGTGATGAAGAATTTTATTTAGGAACAATTGATGATGATGATATAAATAATAATATTGATTCTCCTCAATTTTTAACTAAAGTTTCAAAAAAATCAAAATTAAATTTTGAATTTAATGAAAAATTAGATTTTACTTCTATTTTCCTTGGAATGAATAATATTACTTCTTTTATGAATGCAAAAAATAAAAAAAATGTAAATAAATCATCCAATAATATTAATAATCCAAATAAAAATACTTTTAATCTTTTAAATCAATCAAATATCAGCAAAGTAAAAAATTATGAAAGGAATATAGAAAAATTAGATATTGAAATTGAAAATAATGAAAAAAAAATTATCAGTTTAAAAGAAGAATTAAATAAATTATTAGAAGAAAATGATGATTTAATAAATCAAAGAGATAATTTAAAAAATGAAATTTTAAAACAAGATACTAAAATTTCATCCTATAAGAATCAAATTAAATGGGAAAATGAGAATAAAATAAATATTACAAATATAGTGTCAGATAAAACAGATAAAGAAACTTATAGTAATTCTGTTAATGATAATTAAATAATGTTTTTTCATTATATAAATAATAGTATAGTATTAAAATAAATGTAATTCAATCAAATTTATAAAAATTAATATTTTAATAATTTAAGTATAATCTAATTTACATACAATTATATTTTTTTCTTATTATTAATAATAAATCTTAGAATATATAAGTTTGTTTCTTTAAAATTTTCAATGATTTTATTTTGATTATAAAAACAAAAATAATCAAAATAAGTTGTTATATTTGAATTCTATGAATAAACTTTCTCTTAAAAAAGAAAAATCAATTATATATTAGATTTTCAATTGAAAAATAAATGTTAATAATATTATCATTATAATAGGAATATGATATTTATATCATACATAAAATTTTTTTTTATTATCAATAATTAATTTGTAATAATATATTCTATCCAAGATATTAAATTATATCTAATAATGATTTAATAATATAAAAAATCTAATAAGAAAACATTTTTTTAAACTAAAAGTTCATATTTTTCATTCTTTTTGAATAGCTTATTATATTATATTTAAAATCAATTTATTTTATTTTTATATTATACAAGATAATTTTTATAAATCATTTGATAAAGGTTTATAAAAACAAATTACATTTTTAATTTTTAACTAATTCCAATTATAATAATATATTTAAATATTATATTTAAATTTATAAAATTTAAAAAATTAAACAAAATATATCAAAAAAAAAAAAAAACAAACAAAATGTCAGCATGCTGTTCTTGTAATTCAAAAAAAAAAAAATTATCTGGATTAATTCAAAATCAAGAACTTTTAAGACTTCGTTTATCTCAAGAAGAAAAAGAATATTACACAGAATTATATTATAATAGTGTAGATAAAGGAAAAGTAACAATGAAAAATTTTCCTCCATTATTAGGAATGTTAGGAACAGAATTAGTAAGAGAATTTGCAGACAGAATTTTTTTAGCTTTTTCTTCAAATAAAGAAGATATAACATTATGTGAATATTTAAAATATATTGATATATATCATTACGGTGATGATAAAGAAAGATGTAAAGTAACTTGTAAATTAATTGATAAAAAGGGAAATGATAAAATATATTATAATGACTTTAAAGATTATATTACATTAATATTAAATGCTGTTAAAAAAGTTAATCCTGGTTTTTCTTCTGAAAATATGAGTGATAATGATATTAAAACATTATTCTTACATATTGCAAAAAAAGGAGAATATTTTACTTCTAAAGATTTTGAAGAAATTTATGAAGAAAAACCAGAATTAGTTTCTTGGATTGATTACTTTAAAAATAATTCTGAAGATGTTTTAATTATTATTCATGATAATATTAATAATCTTTTAAAAGGTATGAATTCTTTCTTTGATTTTTTTTTAAAAAATGTAAATCAAATGTTAAAAAATGATGATTTAAATTTTGAAAATTTAATTAGAGATATTAATGGATATTGTCAAGAGTTTCAAAAAATACAAAAAAGATTTTTGAAAAAAACACAAAAATTTAGTATTAGAAATATATTTGATAAATTAAGTAATAATGCTCAAGATCAAAAAAAAAGAGATTTATTAGAATCAATGAACATTAAAAAAGAAGAAATGAATAATAATACAAAAGACATTAGAAATGAAAAAGATAATGAAATTAATCCTTCAATAGAGAATTTTTTTAAAAAAATTAAAAAATTTTTAAATGATGAGACCGATGGTATAAAAATAACAGAAGAAAATTTGTCAGATAGTGAAGATGAATTTTTAAATGAATCTTCAAAGCATAATAAAAAATCTTCGAATAAAAATAACTTTTCCAATAATAATACAAATGTTAAAATTATAGATACAATAAATTTAATAGATACTAATAATAGATATGATGATGAAGGAAATATTACAAATGATATCGACGATGAGAAAACAATAATTCCAAATAATTCTGAATTTGATTTTGAATTTCAAAGTCAAAATGAGGAAGAAAAAACAAATAATAATAATAATAACAATAATAGATCAACAATAAATCAACATAATAATCCTCTTCATTTTAATAATCGTAATTCTGTCCCTGTGTTTAATACAGATTTAGAATCTAATAATACTTATACTAAAAAAAATAATAAGAATATTTCCGAAGAAGAAAAAACCACAGTTAATACTCATAAAAAAAAAACAATTAAAATAAAGTTCAGTGAATATTTTAAAAAAAATTATATAGAATTAAATAAGTTTTTCCTTTCAATGAAAGAATTTATAGAAAATGCAAAAGAAACAATAACAAGTATACATGCATGTTATCGTTGGATAACTGAAAGTTATTTAAATTCTCATATTAAAAGAATAGTAAAAACAAATCAAAATAAAAAAGAAAATAATGATAAATTTACTACTCAGAATGTAAATGCTAAAATGAGAAAAGTAAAAAAAAAAATAATAAAAGCACCTGATCAAAGCTTTAAAATATTATTAAATATGATTATGGGAATTCAAATTGCAGTTCAATCAACACCTAATTATAAAATTGATGATGAAAAAGAAGATTTAAAAAAATATTTAAATAGTTTAATTTATTCTGTTCAAACTATCAATTTTAGTATAAAAAAACAAGAAACTTTTTTCTTAAAAGAATATGCTGGAATTATATTTAATAATATAAGGAAATATTTAGGTTTTGATAAAGAAGCTTTTATTTCCTCAATTTCTCCACAAGATTTTATAACTGAATTAATGATTAGTTCTCAAACTATTTTTGAAGAATTAATTTCTACTGGAAAAAGTGGTTCTTTGTTTTATTATACTAGAGATGGGAAATTTATTGTTAAAACCATTAGTAAAAATGAATATAAATTTTTAAAAAAAATCTTACCTAATTATTATAAACATCTTAAAAAAAATCCTTTATCTTTATTACCTAAATTTCTTGGTTGTTATCAATTAATTAGAAAAGTTAAAAAAAACAAAGAAAAATTTAATTTTATAGTCATGCAAAATGTATTTAGTACAAATAGACAAATTCATATAAGATTTGATTTAAAAGGGAGTAAAATAGGAAGAAGAGTATTAAAAGGAACCAAAGAAGATAATAATATATTAAATAAAGGAGATATAGCTTTAAAAGATTTGGATTTAGAAACAAGGAGAGAAAAAGCATATTTAGGAGAAAAAAGGGAAATTTTTTTAGAACAATTAATTAAAGATACTCAATTTTTAAGTCAAAATGGAGCAATTGATTATTCCCTTTTACTTGGTATTCATTATATAAATAGAGATTTTCATAAAAAAAATGCTAGGTCAAGTGTTCTTCCAAGAAAATTAACTAGTAAAGTTATGAAGGATGAGAATAGATTAGTTAAAACAATGACTACTTATGAAAATTATGGGATTAAAAATCTTAATATTAATTTTAATAATCTTTTTCATAGTAGTAGTATTTTAAATAATTACAATAATAATAATAATCATGATTATAAATTTTTCACTGATGAAACTAATAATTCCCATATTTCAATAAATAATAATAATAATAATAATAATAATGAAGATTGTAATTATTCTTTTAAATCTTCTTCAAAAAGAATGAGTGATTTAAAAGAATTATGGGATTATAATGATGGAGGAATACTTTCTTTAAATAAAGATGAAATATACTTTTTGGGAATTATTGATATTTTAACTGAATATAATTGTAAAAAAAGTACTGAACATTTTTTTAAAGTTATAAGATATTGTTCTGAAAATATTAGTTGTGTTCCTCCTCTTCCCTATATGACTAGATTTAATAATTATATGGAAAATATTTGTTTAAATAACTTACCTACAAAAGATACATAATTTTTATTGGAATTATCATAAATAAAATAGTATTGTTTTTTGAATGATATATTATTTTATAATTTATATTTTATATGTTTTTTAATTCATCTTGTTTTTATTAAAAATTTATTTTTCTGTGAAAACTTTTTATTACTTTGTTAATTTTTTTTTAATATATTTTTTATTTTTTTTATGTTTTCCATATATATTATATAATTCAATATCATTATATGAAATTTTTTAAAAAGAATTAAACACAAAGTTTTATTTATTAATATTATTATTAGGAATTTAAATATTGGTTTCGTTGATATTCATTTTTTAAATTATTACAACAAAATAAGTTTTTTATGATTATTTTATTATTTTTTTACATTTTTCAAATTTTTTCCCTTATATACATTAAAAATTAAAAAAAAGGGTATGTAAAAAATCTAAATCCAAAACATAAAAATTTGATAAAAAAATATCAGAATTTCTTAACATTATTATTTTATTAGATTAAAGAGTTTTAAAAATTTTTATAAAATAAAAGAATAAAATTTAATTATATAATTTTAAAAATAAAATAATTTGGTATTAAATAGTTATAATATAGTTTCAAATAATTTTAAACTTTTTTTATAAAATTTATTAGAGATTATATTAAAAAACTTAATTATTATACCATATAATAAAAATCAATATTCCAAATAAAGATAATATATAAATTTATATAATTTCTCTTACTTATTTTCCTTGATTTATAATATTTGTTTGAGGGATTTTCATAAAAGAATTTTTTAATGGTTTTAAAAACTTCATAGAATGATTATGATAAATTTCACAAAGAATTTTATCTTCATTTCTTTTTTTTTCAAATTTTTCAATTATTAATTTACTGGGAAATTGCTTTTTTTTATTATGATTTTTATTATATTGAGATCTTAATTCGAATAAGTTATTTTTTTTAATTTCCTTATCCGAAAAATTATTTATTAAACTTTTTTTTAATATTTTACTTTTAACTTTTGAAGGAGGAAATCTTTTATCTTTAAATTTAACTAAATTAAAATTATCATCATCATAATTATTAATATCAGTTAATAAATAACGTTCACAATTTTCATCAAATAATTTATTTGATTTACTTACTTTTTTTTCTAATTTAATTTTTTTTGATTCTAATTCACTCACTTTTTTTTTTAAACCATTGTTTAAAGAATTTAATAAATTTATTTTATTTTCTAAATCATGAATTTTATTATCTGTTTGTGATTGAATTGTTTTAATATTCATTGAATTTAATTCTATTAATTTTTTAATTAAATCATTCTCATTTTTTGAAATATCTTCTTCTGTTTCTAATCGAGGACTTTTTTTTATTATATTTCTTTTTGATGATGGTATTTCAGAAGAATTACTTTTTTTTTTATTTTTTTCAATATAATTTAAATTTATTTTTAAATTATTATTAAAAGTTAATGATAATTGTTTTTCTATAATATTTTCTTTATTTTCAATTTGTCTATTACTATTTTCTTTTTCTGATATAGATGAATTTGATATAATTGAATTTATTATACTTTTATGACTTTCTGAATTACTTAAATCTTTTTTATCATTTATTATTTCATTATCTTTTGATTTATTTTTTGCATTTATTTTTTCAATATTAAATGCACTTATATTCGGATTAATAGAGTTATTTATTGAAATATTTTTTAAATCAGAATTTTTTTCTTTATTATTTTCTGTGTTTTCATTCATATTTTCATTAACACTTTCATCATTAGTTTTTTTATTAGATTTTATTTTATTTTCCTTAGCATTAATATCCATTTTATTTTTTTCATCATTTTTTTCATTATCATTTACCATATCTTTTATATTAATAAGATTACTAACACTATATTCTTTTATTTTTTCATTAGTAAAACTACTTACTCTACTTCCTCTTTTACTTTTTTCATTATTCATTATATTTTTTATACTTAACAAATTATTAACATCACTTTCTCTTCTGCTTTTTTCATTATTCATCTCACTTTCTCTTCTACTTTTATCATAATTCATCAAATCTTCTATGTTTAGAAGATTATTAGGAGTACTTTCTCTACTTTTTTTATTGTGCATCAAATCTTTTAAAGTTAATAAATTATTAGCATTATTTCCTTTTTTATTTTTTTCATTAGTATTATAATTACTTCTAAAAGAAAATTTTTCTAAATCTTTGCTTTTTTCAACATTTAATTTAATTTTGTCAAAAGAATTCCTAATTTTTTTCTTTCCAGTAATAATTTGTTTAACAATAGAGTCAACATTATTAAATTTTTTATTTTTTTTCTCCAAAATTTCATTATTTGTTTTTTTTAGATTTGTCACTAATTTACCGATCTCAGCATTCATAATTTCATCATTATGAATATTTCTTTTAAACCTGATATCCTTAATAAACTCTATTAAATGAGAAAAATTTTTTTTAATTTTCCCAAATTCTTTTTTATATTCATTAATTTCTAAAATAGTTTCTTTACTTTTTAATTCTACTTTTTCAAAATAATTATCTAATTGTAATTTAAAATCATTTTTAGCCCTCTTTAAATCTTCTCTTTCTTGAATTAACTCATTAATTTTTGTTTCTGTGTTTTTAGCAAAATTAGAATTTTGAAATGAAAGTTCAGGTATTTTAGAATTAACAATATCAATTTGATTTTTTAAATCTTTTTTAACTTCATCAACTTTAGAAATAGTATATTGAAAGCTTGTTTTTAAAAAATTATCAACCTGACTATTTAATTTCACAGTTATTGAATCTAATTTTTGTTTATATGAATTTAAATTTATTTGATTTTTTTCTTTATAAGAAGATATCAAGGAAAATTCTTTCATTGTATATAATAAATATTCTTTTAAATTTTTAAATTTACAACAATCACCTATTTGACCTGGAATTTGTAGATTATTTAAAAATATTAGATCATATTTATAACAAGCATCATTTAAATCTTTAATTAAATTATTTATCCTAATGTCATGTTGAGCTATTAAAAATTGTAAATTTGATAATTTATTATCATAACTGTTTATTTTTTCTTCTTCTATATTTATTTTTTTTATTTCTTCTAGTAAATAAAGATATTTTTCGTTCAATAAATTTATTTTTGAATCTAATTCATTTAAATAATTTACCATTTTGTTATCATAATCATAAAATTTTTTACTAATATCATCTTTTATACTTAATACTTGCTTTGTTAATTCTTTATGTATTGTTTTATTTATAAAATCCTTCTGAGATTGATTAAAATCAGTGTTATTTGACATAATAATTTTTTATAATTATTTAACTGTTTTAAAAAAATAATTTTTTTAATTTTATTTTTAATATCTTTAATACATTTCTTATTAATTCTTTTTAAATTAAAAAAAATATTATTTTGTATCATATTCAATTAATTTTGATCCATCTTTAAATTGTGTATTTCTAGTAAGAACATTAATAAATGTACCATCAATATCAGGAATAATACTCCTTGTATAAGTTATATTTTTTTCTTGATCTATATTTTTATTAAATAGACTTTTCACTGATGATTGTAACTTTAAATTATAATTAAAATTATTATTTTTGTTTTTTAAATTATTATTATTATTTATATTTGAAGTAGAATAATTTTTGTTATATTTTTTTAAATGTGGAATTCTTATATTTGAATAACTTAAATTTCTTTGATGCAATAATTTAGAATTTTTATTTAAATAAGGAATTCCATTTTTATTTATATTAACTTTATATTCATTATTTGGAATTTTATATAAATTATCATTATTATAAATATCTGATTTATATGTATTTTCAGTTTGAGTTGAAAAAGTTATCATTGGATTTTCTTCTTGTACTTTTTTATTTATTGAATTAATTGAAAATTCATAATATGGGTTATTTGAATAATAATTTTCCAAAGGTAAATTATTATTATTATTATTATTAATTGATTTTATATTTCCGTTTTTATTATCATAAATAATTCTTCCACTTGAGAAACTCTTATTCTTAGTTCTTCTACTATAAATATTATTATTAATATTATTATTATGATAATTCATTTTAGAAAAATTATTTTTAAGATTTTTACCTTTCTCATAAAAATTATAATATCCTTTTTTTCTAAATGAATCAAAAAATTTTTCCTCTTCAACAATATCAATTATAGTACATAATCTATCAGAAGGTAAAATTCCACAAGAAATACCAACTAGACTAAATTTATTATCTAATAATTTTTCCATATTAGGATCATTTAATAATAAATCTTTAATAATGCTTTTAGGATTATCCATACCAAAAATTATATATTCTTCATTATCAACATTTATTTTTCCAATTCTTTCTAATCTTCTTTTTAAAGAATAATTGTCTTTATCATTTGGTCCAAAATTTATTTCATCTTTTCCTTCATCATATAAGATAATATAACTTAAAATATCTTCTGAACATTTACATATATCATTATCTAATTTTAATGGAGGCAATTTTATATTCTTTAATGAATAAATAAATTTTAATAAATTATAAATTTCTAATGAAGGATTTGGATATTCTCTTTTTAAACTTTCATAATATGTTATGGGATTTGCTCTTATGTTATTAATATAATTTAAAATATCTTTTTGTAATTGTCCTACATTTAAATATAATAATTTTTTTTTTGAATCAATTTTATTTTTCAATTCCATTTTTAAAATTTATTTTTAAAAAAAGAATTATTTAAATTTTATTGTTAGTTAAATAATAATTGACTTGTTTAAAATTTTTATTTAAAGTTTCAAAAAAACTGTTTCTTAAAGAGTATTAAATTTATATATAAATAAATAACAATTAAATATAAGAATTCTTTGACAAAGAATTTATTAATCTATCTTCTAAATCACTACTATTAGTTTGATAATTAGCAGAATTATAAATTTTTAATAAAAATGGATTTCTTTTTTTATAAATTTTATTTAATTTATTTCTAGTACTTGATGAATCAATATTTATAGTATTTATTCCAATTTCTAAAGTTTTTACTTTTTTATGATTATGATGATTAAAAGTATTTAATGTATTTAATTTTATTTTTTGCTCTGAAAAATTCATTAATATTTTTTTATGATTATTGGATTTAATTCCAAAATTAAAAGAACCATATTTCGAAATAAAAGGATTATCTTCAAAAACTTTTCTATCTTTTTTAGTTAAATAATATTGAAATAAATTATTATTATTCTTTAATGGAAAATATGTATTAATTATTACTTCTTTTGGACTTAATGAAGTATTTTTTTTTTTATATTTATTATCTTTTAAATTTCTATTTGAGATAAATCTCTTATGAATTAATTTTTGAATGTCTACATCTTTTTTTAAAAATATTCCTGTATATTTTAATTTATATGATGGATCTGAATATTTATAAGGTAAATAATAACCTTGTTTATTTAAATAAGGATTAGTTTTTCTTAATGATGTTGTTAAAGTTTTAGGAAAAAAACTGTCTTTTATTTTTAACATTTTAATTTTTTTTATAATGTTTATTATATTTTTTTGATGAATTTAAAAAATATAATACTTTTTAAAAACAAATTACATTCACATAATAAAAAAATAAAAGAATTAAAAAATAAATTCTCTAAAAAAAAATGAAATTTCATTTATTTAACTTAAATTAAAAGGGAATTTTATATTGAATTAAATAACATTAAAAAAAAATTTAGATTTATCATATAATAAATTAAGAAAAGAATGAATCAAAAGTAAATAAATAAATCGATATAAAATAAAATATAAAAACAGAATTTTAATATATAATTTAAATAAAATAAAAAATAAAAATTAAAGAAAACTTTTTTATTTAAACCTAGAAAATAATATACAAGTTTTAGTTGTTAATTTTTTTTATTGATTTTATAAATCATTTCTAAATAAGTTTTATCATAATGCTTGTATTTATTATTTATATTACTTCTATTTGTTTTAATCATTTTATTTGTTAACCCTTCATTAAAAATAATTCTTTCACTATTTGAAATATTTCTTGAGTTTGAAATTGAACTATGTAAAATTTCTTTAAAACCTTTAATAGTAATTCCTTTAATATCTTTTTGATTAAATACTGTTTTTTTCCATTCTTTCATATTATAATTACTTTTATTGACATTGTAATTTTTTCTTGTTTTTTCATTATTAATTGAAAAATTACAAGTTTTTAATATTTTATTATTATCTAAATATCTGTTTGGACTTATTGAATAAAATTTGGTTTTTTCGTTTTTCATTTGAGTTTTACAAGTATTATTATTACTATTATTAGTATTAATATTATTATTAATTGGATATAAAAGACTATTATTATCAATATTATTTAAATTTCTTTTATTTTTTTTAATTAATTTTTTTTTATTGTCTTTACTTTCTAATTTCTTATTTTTTGCATTCAAACTTTTTTTATTTGAATTATTCAAATTATTTAATTGATTTGTAATAAATTGTATTATATCAGGAGTAAAAGAATTTTTATTAACTATATCTCTTTCAGTTAAAGGCATTTCTTTTCTTTTATTATTTTTCAAAAAATAATTTTTGTTTTTGTTTTTATTTGAAAAATTATATGATAAAACTCTTCTATGTTTAGGTTTAGTCATTTTTGATTCTTTTTGCATATTTTTTTTATTATATGAATTTATTTTACTATTTGGAGAAGAAGAAGAAGATAATTGTGTTTGATGTTTAATTGATGTTGAAATTCTAGTTTTTGAAGTTGATTTTTCAGAAGGAGAAAAATTTCTTGAAAAATTTTTATGATAATTTATCGAATTATTATTTTTATTATTATTATCAATATTTTTTATTTCTTTAAATAACTTAACTCCAAAATCTTTATTATTATTATTATTTGAAATATTAAAATTATTTAATAAATTAGTAACTAAATTTTGTTTCCTAATAGAATTATTAATATTAATAGTATTATTTTTATTATTTGTATTATGGTTTTTACTATTAGAACAAATATAAATAGTATTACTATTATTAGTATTATTTTGAATAACATTATTATTATTATATTTAGAATCCATATCTATTGTAGTTGAAGATATTTTTGTATTTTTCATTCCATTTGAAGTAGTACTATTAATATTTAATCCAGTATACTTATTAGTTTTTTTTGATTTATTATTACTTGAACCATTAAATCCATTATCTAAATACCTATTATAATTTCTTCCTTTTATTTTATAATTATTTTTATTTATATTTATATTATAATTGACAAATTTTTTTTCCACAATTTTATTTTTTTTTAAAGCACAATTTGTTTTTCTATCTTTTATACTTTTAATTTGTTTTTCTGCATTGGTTATTTTATTAATTATATTATCTATACTAATATTTTTAGAAGAATCATTTTTTAAACCAAAGAAATTTTTAATTCCACTTGTATCAGTTTGTTCTAATATAGAATCAATAACATTAGTATTTAAAACTAAATCATTATCTTCTATTTTAATTAATCCTTTTTGATATTTTTCTTTTTCTTCTTCAAATAATTGTATTTTATCAATTATTTTTTGTTTCTTTTGAATATTTTTAAAAATATATTTTGATTCAGGTAATACAACATAATTAGGAAATATTATTGAACAATTTTCATAATATTCAAAAATTTTTGGAAGACATTCTTTTGATTCAGTAATAAAATAATATTTTTGTAAAAATTCTGATAAATCTCCTTTAATTAAATAATCTTTATATTCAGCGACAATATGAGTATTTTGATTAGATATTATTTCATTTATTTTTTTAATATTGTAAAAATTGTCATTATGAAAATATGATTTATTTAATTTTTTATATATTATTTTTTCTAATTTTATCATTGTTTTTATTTTTTTTGTGTTATTATATAATAATATTTTCTCTAAAATATTTTCAGTTTTATTTGTTTGATATTTAGTATTTTCATTAAGTAAGTTTTGTCTTTCATTTTGTGGATTTATCCTTTTATGTAATAATATTAAATTTTTTTGTTTTGATGTTAATAAAGGAGAATTGTTTCTTTGATTCATTTTAAAATTTAATAATTTGAATTTAATATAATAATTTTTAATAAATTTAAAATTAAATTTTTAAAATTTTTAAAATTTATGAGGAATTGTTATGTATATAATTTTAATTATAATAAGATAATAATTTTCTAAAAGGATTTAAATTAAAAAATAGAAAACAATTTTCAAGAGAATTAGAATTTTTCTATTCAAAAATTGATTTATGAGGATGACATTTAGAAACTCAAAAATTAGAAGAATATTTGATATTGAAGATAATTCAAATAAAATAATGGAAAAATATTTTAAAAAACAAACAAAGAAAAAAAAAACAAAAAATAAAATAAAAAAATCGATAAAAAATATAAAGAAAAAAAAGACAAAAAATACAAAGAATGGCTCGATAAAAAAAATAAAGAACTCCGAAAAAAAAAACAAGAAAAGTTAGAAGAAGAAATACATAAAGAAGAATTAAAAAAAGAAACGGATGCTTTGAGAGAAGAAAAAATGAACGAATGGTTTAAACAACAGGCTAAAAAAATGGAAAGAGAAATATTAGAACATCAGGAACAAGAAAGATTAAAAAAAGAGTTAAAAAAAAGAAAGGAAGAAGAAGCCAAACAAAAAAAAATCGAAAGCAAAGAAAAATTTAAAGAATGGAAAGAAAAAAAAGATATCGAATTAAAAGAAAAAAAAAGAGAAAAAATGATGGAAGAATTAGAAAAAAAATCTAAAAGTAAATATTCAAATATAAATAGATTAAATAATAAAGGATTCACTATAGGACCATATACTGATGCAGGGGCCCTGAAAGAAATACAAAAATTCGTGGCAGAAAAATGCACTGAAGATGATGACGATGACGGGGAGGAAGATGAAGATGGGGATGATTTAAATAATAATATAAATAATAAAAATAATAATATGAATATAAATGAAGATATGATTAGACAAATGCAAATTAATCAATATTTAGCACAAGAAAAAGGAGATGAAAATGAGAATGAGAATAATATTAATAATAATAAAAATAAAGACAATAATAATAAACAAATTAATGATAATTCTATGCAAAATGAAGAAGAAGATTAAAAATAAAATTTATTTAATAATTATTTATATTATTATTTATAATTTTTTAT
>JAEEGI010008705.1_pt1 | contig 22352 bp, 16 predicted proteins | sample 8958751 | NCBI WGS metagenome assembly JAEEGI01 (sample SAMN16246545, study PRJNA631951) | gut metagenome | biome: gut microbiome; feature: rumen; material: KS-attached | host: Bos | place: Iran: Karaj | collected 2018-10 | reverse complement strand
GAATCAAACCAAAAAAAAGAAGCATCAGAACTTTTAGATAAAAAAATAAAAGCTTTACAAGGAATGGATGAAAAAACAAAAAAAAAAGCAAAAGAAAATAAAGAATCAATTGATACAATGAAATCAGTTATAAAAATAAAAAATGGAAGAAAAGATGAAGAAAATTATAATAAAAAAACTCTTCAAAAACAAGTAGATAAACTAAATCAAGATTTATTATTAATTCAAAAAGAAATATTAACTGATGAAAATAGAGGGAAAATATTAGATAGAAAACTTCAAAAAGCAAAATTTAATGAAAATACAATAAGACAAAAAAGAAATGACGTTCATTCCCAAATAGAAAGTCAAGAATTAAAGAATAAATATTCTAAAAATGAACAAGATTTACAAATCCAATATTATGAAACAGTAATAAAGCAAAAATACATGTTTATTCAATCTGCTGATGAAAGAAAAGAAAGACAAAAAAAAATAGCTCAAGATGCAAAGAATGATTCTCAAGATAAACAAGAAGTAGAAAAAAGACATGAATTACATTTATTAATATTATATAATCAATATTTAAGAGAAAAAATGGGAGAATTAATTCAAAATAATGAAAAAATGGAAGCTACTTTAGAAGAAATAAGAGATATTACTGGAACTGAAAATTTAGATTTATTAGTTGAAACTATATTATTAAGAGATAAAAGATATAATCATTGTTGTAAAAGAGTTGCTGAAACTGAGAAAAAAAAAAAAGAATTAGCTGAAGAATTAATCAAATTAAATGAAGAATATATTAATTTAAAAAATCAAGTTTTAGTTGAAGAAGAACCTAATGAAGAAGCTAAATCTATTTCTACTATTCCTACTACTCATGTTGAAGATGAAGAAAAAGAATTAATTGAAAAAGAAAAAACTTTAAATAAAAAATTATATGATATTGGAGAAAAACATAATCTAGTAAATTTAGCTTATAATAAAGTTATTGAAAATATGAAAACTTTAAAAGAAATTGATGATAATGACCCTAATAAAATTGAAGAAGATAATAAAGAAGAATTGAAATTAAATGATGACAATAAAGATAATAATATTGAAACTACAAATATGGAAACTAATATTAAAGAAGGTGAAGAAGAGAAAAAAGAAGAAGGAGAAGGAGAAGTTAAAAATGAAGATGAAATTGAAAAAGTGGAAGAAAATAAAGAAGAAAATAATGAAAACCAATTAGCAGAAGACAATGGTGAAAATGAAGAAGGAGAAGAAAAAAAAGAAGGAGAAGGAGAAGGAGAAGAAGAAGAAAAAGAAAAAGAAATAGTGTTAACAGAAGAAGAAGAAGAAGCAATAAAACAATATATAGAATTTTTACATCAATCATCAAAAAAATTTGACATATTATTTTTATTACATTCTAAACAAGAATTTCTTCATATAATGGAAGAAAAAGGAAAAGAAATGGAAAATTTAAGATATAGTCAAAATAAAAAAAATACTAATAAAGGAGCAACTGAAAGAAAACCTAATAAAAGAGTAACAAAAATAAGAAAAACTAATAGATTACTTACTAGTTTATCTAGAATTTCTAGAAAAAGTAAAACTGATGATGATAAAGAAAAAAAAATTGTTATTGAAAGTAAAAAAAAAAAAGAAGAAGAAGATGATAAAAGTAATTATGATCCTGATAAAGATATTTTGAAAAGATTTATGGATGAACAAAAAAAAGAAAGAGATGAATTTATTAAAGTAGTTGATGCTTCAAAAGTTAATACTAGGAAATCTGTTGCTGCTAAAAAATAATTATATATTATTTATTTTTAATTTTGTTTAAGGAAATTAAATATTGAGCAAATATGAACTTTTATTATTTTGATAAAAAGAGTTTTAATGTTTTATTTTTTTTATATTTATTTTTTGTATTATTTGTTTTTTTTTAGAAAAATAAATAAAATGAAAAAAAATATATCAAAACATAAAAATAAAGTATTATCTGATGAAATACCAAAGATTAAATCAAATTTAACTATAAAGAAATATATAAATCAAAGATTAAAAGATTTATCTAAAGATATAAAAAATATAAAAATAAATAATAATAATAACACTAATAGAAAAAAAACGATAAACCCAAAATCAAATTATAAAAATAAAAATAATCTTTTTCACACAAACACAAGTTCATCAACAACAATAAGTGAAAAATCAACATTAAATAAGGATATAAGTAGAGAAATAAATAATATTAATATTAATCCTTTTGAAAATGAAATATATAATGAAAAAGAATATAATATTAGAGACACAGAACAAGAATTAGAAATGATAAAAGAAGAAAATGAAAATTTAAAACATCAATTAGAAAAATCTCAAAAGAAAGTTCATAATTTAGAAAATATATTAAAAAGTTATTTAAAAGAAAATAAACCTAAAAATATTAATAATTCCCCAAATCCCGTTTCTTGTGATTTTAAATATCCTCCAATTGTTGTTAAAAGAAAAAAAAGAAAAAGAATTACGAAATATACAAGAGGTGAAGACGATGATTATTTTGATGATATTGATTATTATAATAATGTATGTAAAACTGAAGGAGATTTATAATTTTAATATATTAAATGATTATAGGTTTTTATATATTTAATATTATTTTTTTTCATTAATATAATTTTAAGGTGAAATTAAATTTTTTTTTACTAAAGAATATTGATTATAATTTAATTTTTCTTTAACTTTTATTTTTTATTTTTTTCATATTAAATAATAAATAGAATACACATAAAAAATTCATTCAAAATTAAATAAAAAAATCTTATTCAAAGTTAAAATTAAATAAAAAAATTTTAACCAGATTTAAACAATAAAACTGCAATTTGCCCTAAATAAAAATAGATAAAATGTTTAGTTTCATGAGTAACATAACTTCCAAAATTTCTTCCAACAACACAATGCCAAGTTGGATTATGTTTTCTGTCAAATTCTTTTTTGATATAACAAGCAATATCTTTTTCAATATTATAAGAATCAATTGCTTTTGTTGCAACATTAATTGCATCTTGTTGCATATCTTCTGTCATATCAGAATTTTTAATTATTGCTTTTCTTTCTTTATCCATTTCTAATTATTTTCTTTTTAATTTTTAATTTTTTTGTTTTTATATTTTATACTGTTTAGTAAAATATATATATTCAATAAATAGTAAATTCATATATATATATTAAATAAAAATTAAAATATATAATGTTTCATTTAAAAAATTTATAATAAAAAATTATTAAAAGAATAACACAGCCAATAACAATAAGTAGAAAAAGAATACATTTATTTCTATTTTCTCTTTTAAGCATATTATTAATTAGTTTATTAGAATGATTAATATGGCTATTTAAATCAAAAATATTATCTCTAATATTTTTCATTTGATCTCCTTGAATTTCAAATTGATATCTCATATTATTCCCCATATCTTCAATTCTATAAGCTTCTCTTTGTATTTCATCTAAAGTATTATGCATTCCATATAATCCACCTTCATTATCAATTAAACTTTCTTTTTGAATTTTTTTACTTGAATCAATATCCGTAAAATCAAAAGCTAATGAATTTTGGTTTTTATTTTGAATATATAGTTCTTGAATTTTAGAATATTTTACATTATATTCATCTATTTGATTTTTATAATTATTATATCGTGTTTTTAAATCTTTTGGTACTTCATTATTTTTTGAATTTATTTCTAATTCCATTTGTCTTATTATTCTTTGAGCTTCTTTCATGTTAAAATGTAATTTTTCCATATCATCGTCGTTTAATGATGATTTATTTAAAGATTTATTTATGTTTTTTAATACTATTTTTAAACTGTCTTCAAATATTGAAAATATTTCTGACATTTTTTTTTGAATTAAATTTTTTATTTGAATTAAAAATAATTTTATTTTAACAATTATAATATTATAGCTTTTCTATTTATATATATCTTAATCTATTTATATTTTAAAATGGGATTTAATCAGTTTGAAGTTAGAATTATGTTTTTTGTTAGTAGTATTATCATTATTATTATTATTGATATTTTTTTCATTTATAATATTTTGGCTTTTGTGTTTAAAATGTAATATTTTGTTTGTGTTATTTTTTTTTAATATTTTATTTTTAGAATTATCTTCTTCTTTTCTTAATTTTAATAAAGGAATATTTTGACTAAAAGAACGTTTATGTTTCATTTCAATTTTATCAAAAAAATATAAAGCATCTAAATCACCTAAATTACTTTTATTTAAATTATATATTTTTTCATTGACACTTCCTTTTTCAAAAGCCTTAACATTTAAATATTCATTTTCGTTTGAAGTAATATTATGATTTGTTGTAGATTCTGTTTCAAGTGTCATTGTTGATATTTTCTTTTTTAAAAATTTAAGTTCTCTATTTTTTTCATTTATAATACTCATTGATTCAATAAGTAATTTATCAAATTTTTCATTCTTTTCATTTAAATTACAATTTAATTTTTTTAATTCTGTATTTTCAATTAAATAAGCATTTACTACTTCATGATAACCAAAAAGTAATTTTTGTAATAAATTTATCATATTTGTATCATTTAATTTACTATTATTATTTTGAAGTAATCTTATTAAATCTTCAAATGCATGTTTAATTGTATTATATTTTTGACTTTTAGAAATTGATTTATTTTCACTTAACTTTTTATCTAATTGAATATTAATATCATAAATTTGCTTTGAGAAATTTTCTCTTGTTAAAATATTAAAATTATTTTTATTAGTATTACCAAAATTTATAGAATTTGCTAAACTATTTGTATAAGTATTAACTTTTGTATAATTATTTTCATTTTGATAATTACTTAAATTATTATTATGAGATATTAAATTATCTTTATATAATTTTAAAGGATGTTCTTTATTATTATTATGAATATTAATTAAACTTCCACTATTAATTAAAGTTTTTTTAAATTTTTTTACATTTTCTTGTTGATTATCTATATCATTACTATGTATATTTATATCATTTATTGTACTTATTCCTAAAGATTCATTTGTAATTTGAGAATAATCTGTATTTACAGTTAAAATTTTTTTTTGAGTTTTATTATTATCTTTACTACTTTGAGATATATTTGATTTATCTTTTTCTTGACTTATAAAAACTGATTTATTGACGTCAATATTTTTGTTAAAAGAGCTATTGCTTTTATTTAAAATTATATTTCCCATTGTTCTATTTACATTATAATTTGAAGATGCATCTTTTTTAAATTGAATATGTTTATTTATTGATGATTTATTTAACTTATTATTTGAATGAAATCTTTGTTTTTCATTATTTATATTTTTCAAAGGAGATGTTTTTCTATTTCTTATAATACTTTCTTTATTATTACCTGAAGTTTTACTTCTTATCATTATTTGAGAATTTGAATTTGTATTTGATATCTTTTTTTTCTTGAAATGATCTTTTGAAATATTATTTGAGTAATAGGAGTGTAACATATTTTTATAATATATTAAAAAAAAATTTTTTCCATGAAATAATATTTATTTTTAAATTCCTTTTAATCAAAATTTTAATTTTAATAAAATACAAAATTAATTCTAAAAAACTTTTAATATTAATATTAAGAATAATTACCAATATTAGTTGAATTAATAGTAGATTCAATAGTTTTAAATTTACTATTAATTTCATCTTTATATATTAAACTAACTTTAGTACTTATATCATCAATATTTTTTTGTAAAGCTTCATTTTTTAATTTAGCTTCTGTTAATTTCATTTTTAATTCTTCATTTAATAAATTTTCTTCATAAATTTTTCTTGAAATTGCCAAATCATTATTATGATTATTATCTTCTTCTTTTTCATAAAGATTATATTTAGTTAACATTTCACGATATTTTTTAAATAATTTATTATATTTATCTATATCAATAGCTTCTTGTTTCATTAATTTATCTTCTTCTTTATCTTTTTGTTTTTTTAAGCTTTGATATCTAATATCCATATTTTTAATTAATTCTTTCTGTTGATTTATTTGCTTAGAAACATCAGATAATTTTTTTTCTAATTCTAATTTTTCTTCATTTTTCTTCTTTAAAGTTGAATAAGTTGATGAATAAATATTTTCTCTTTCATTTTGTAATTCTTTAATTTTATCTTCATATAAATCTAATCCTTTAACAAATTCATGCATTTCTTCTCTTAAACTACTATTATAATCTCTTACTGAATTTAAATTGTCTTCTATATCTTCTCTTTTTAATATTATATCTTCTAAATTTATTTGCTTTATTTTTTCTAACATTTCATAATATTTATAATCTTTTTTTAATTGGAGGATTAAACTATCTTTTTTTATTTTTAAATCTAATTTGTTTATTAATTCTTTTCCTAATAAACGATTTTTCTTTTTTTTCTTTAAAAGTTCTGAAATGGTTTCTTTAATATTTATCTTTGTTTTATTATTTTCTTCAACTGGAATTTCCTGTGAAAAAGATATTGACATTTTCTTTTATTTATTATAATAATTCTTAGAAAAAAATTAACTGATTTTTTTTAAAATAATTAAAAATGGAAAGCTTAAAATTACTTCATAAACTCCTTTATAATAAATATGGAAAAAAAACTAATCAATTATATCAAAGACAAGTAATTTCAAATATGATTTTAAATAAAAATTGTAAAATTTTTTCTTTGTTAAAAGACTCAATTATTTATGATTATATGAAAGAATTTATGAAACGTTATTATAACAAGAAAGAATGTTACATTCAAATTCCAAAATATTCTTTATATTATCACAATTATTTAAAATTCTTTTGTAAACCTACTTTTAGAAATTTTTCAATCAACAAAATAATTCAATCAAATGGAGAAAAATTAGGAGAAATTTTTTATTATAATAATTATGAAAAAAAAAATAATAAGGATAAGAATAAAAATAATAAAAAGCATTTTAAATTAATTTTTAGTAAATCTGTTAGAAAAAATATAAATGATATTTCAAGTTCAACTGAAAGTTCTGATAATGAAACTATTGAATTAAATAAAAGTAATTTTAGATTATTAACCAAAAATTATAAAGAAGAAATATTTGAAGATGAATCACTTATAAACATTTTAAATGATTTAAATAGTTCTATGAAAACTAATTCAAAAAAACAAAGGAAAATGCAATATTATACAAATAAGTTAGATAAAAAATATAATAAAAATAATAAAGAACACATTCATATATTTGCAGAAGAAAAAAATAAAATAATGAATACTTTGAATAATCAAGTTGAGAAAAAAAATAATGTCAAAATTAAAAAACAAAATTTAACTTTATCTACTACAAAAGATAATAAATTAAATAATCAAGTTAGTTTAAAATTAAAATCAGTACATAATAAAAATTTAACAATTCAATTTAACCCCGAAAAACTATTAACACAGTTAAATATTTTTAATAAAAGAACTCAAGGGAAAAGTACTGATTTAACAAACAATAACTTTAAAACTACTTTATTATTAAAAAATTATAATTATAATAAAACTATTAAATTTGAACCTTATAAAACAGGAATGATAAAAATAAAAAACAACAATTATAAATTAACTAAACCTTATTCTAGAAATATTTCATCAAGAAACTCAAATAACTATTTATCTTCTTTTCATACTTTTGAATATAATCAAAAATTATTAAATGGAAAATATAGAATTAAAGGGAGTTGTAATAAAAGTTCAAGAAATAATATAATATTATCTAATCAAATTTATTCTTATACTCAAAATTTTTCTCAAATGAATGAAAAAAAAAATATTAATTTTAATAAAGGAAATAAAAATATCTTCCAAATGTGAAAAATGTAAAATAACATTAATTATATATATATAATTTATTGTATATGTCTATGATTATTTCATCTTAGTGAAAATAATGCAAAATTAGAATAATATATAAATAATTTTTTTCTTTTTTACAAACTAAATTTAAAACAACATAGGTAATTTTTATATTTTTATTATCTTCATTAATATTTAAAAAATCTGTGTCATAAAAATAATATTATATTTATATTTGATAATCATCATAAAAATTTATAATTTCCCAAAAATAAAAAAACAAAATTTATAAAAAAGAAAGTGAATTAAATTCCAAATTTAAAACTACAATATATATAATTCTTACTCATTAACGAATTATAATATGTTTTAAAATCTTAATTAAAATGTGTTGAATAAGATTGTATAATTAAATTATTTTTTTTTAAAAAAATTGTCGGTGCTGAGATTCGAACTCAGGTTACCACGGCCACAACGTGGGATCCTAACCACTAGATGACACCGACATCTAATATTTACAATTTTCAAGTGAATATAAATAAAGAAAAAAAAAATAAAAAATATTGAAAACCCTTAATTTATTATTTAATAATTTAATATATTTAAGATTTCAAATTATTAATAATTTTATTATATTTACATTTACTTAATTTTAAATTTATAAAAAATAAAATTATATTTCAATTGAATCAAGTGAATTAATTTCATTTCTAATTGGATAATATTCATAATTATCTTGATTTTCTTCATTATTTTTTAATAATTCAGATAAATCTGGAATTATTTCTTCTTCTGTTCTAAATTCTGCAGGAATATAATTTTCATTAATTAATATTTTATTTTTATCAAAAGATTTAATTTTTGATTTTAGTTTATTTGAACTTTTTAATAACTTAAAATATTCATTCATATCTTTTTCTTTTATATTTTTAAATTCTTTTGAATTTGAATATGAAATATTTATTTTTGAAGGCTCATCTTCTGAATTATAATTTATATTTATTGTTGAATTTAAATTAAATATTATATGTTTCGTATTATTATTTTTTAAATCATCTTTTTGTTTATTTGCGTTTTTTATAATTTCATTTATTATTAAATCAGCTTCTTCATCATCAGAATCATAAACTTCTTTTTTTCCTTCTTTTTTTACTTCTTTTTTAATTTCTTTTTTTTCATTCCCTTCACTTTCAATAAAAGGATTTTTAACTTTATTTTTTGTAAAATCATTAGATTCATTAATTTCATTTTTATTATTATCTAAATTTTCAGAAGTTTTTTCATTAAATAAACTAACACTTTCTAAACTCATTATCATAGGAGGAACAAATGACATTTCTTTACTTGTTTTATTATATGAATTATCTGATAATTTATTTGTATAATCATTTAATTTTTCTTTTTCAAAGTTTGAATCTTCACTTTTTTTATTTGTATTTATTTCTAATTCTTTCTTTAAATTTATATAATCTTTTTTTACTTCATTCTCTAATGGTTTTATTTGGTTTTTGTTTTCTATTTCTAATAATAAATATCTTTTATTTTCTTTTTCTGTATTTGGAATTATTATATCTTGTTCTTTTAACACATTTAAATTTAAAGAATTTTTTGAATTTGTTTCCTGTCTTTTAAATAGAAATTCATTTTTTATTTTATTATTCATTTCAATTTTCTTTTCTTCTTCAAATTTATTATCATTTTTTTCTCCTTCAAAATGTTTAAAAATTTTAATATTTAAATCTTTTTTTAAATCATTATATTCTTTATCTTTTCCTTTTCTTTTATTTTTTTTATTTTTAGATTTATTTTCTAAATCAAAAGCAATAACTAAATCTTCAGCTAAATCACTTAAATCACTTGAATCATTTTTATAATTATTTCTATAATCAGTTTTATATTTTTGCATAGATGAAGGAAATTTATTAAGTTTATCTAAAAATTCTCTACTTGATTGAGTTATATAATTAAAAGCACTATTTTTATTATTAAATATTTTATCAGGTGTATTTATCTTATTTCTTTTATATTTCATATTACTTATTACATTTTGTTTATTCATACGATTATAATTATTTATTATATTTTCATTTGATTTTTTATTTATAAAACTTTTATTTCTATTCACTGAATTAACAATATTAAAATTCATATCATTCGAAAAAGAATTATTTGTACTAGTATGATTTAATGAAAAAGATATTTGATTCATATTATTATGATTAATCATATTAATATTTAAATTATTTTTTGAATATTGCTTTTTTAAAGAGTTGTTATTATATGGATTAATATCATATTTTTGAATTTTTTGTGTTGAACTTGGTCTATAATAAAAATTTCTTAATTCTTGATTTCTCTCATCAAGTAATTTTTTTTCTTTTGAACGAGAAATTAAATCATCTAACCTTTTTTGTAAGTTTTTAGACGTTTCTTTTATATTAATATATTTAATATCATTTTCTAAATTTGGTTCTGTATTAATATACTTTTTAGATTTACCTAAAGAACCAGAATAATAAGGAGTATAATTTGTTGAAATTGAATTTGAAGTTAATTGAGAGTAATTTATAGAATAAATTTGGTTTAAAGGATTATTAATTTTGGATTTAGGATAATTTAAATTATTTTTACTCATTGAACTAATACTTCTTTTTGATGAAGTATTAGAATAATAAGAATTATCCAATAATCTATTTGTTGAAAACATATTCATTATATTTATTAGATAATATTAATCTAAATTAATAAAAAAAACATAAAAAAACATTAAAAAAAACAGAAAAAAATTTTTTTATTCAATAAAAACCACATTATATTTTGTTTTAAAAATTTAAATTTTTTTAAATTTTAATTACCCTATTTTCTTAATTCAAAGGGCTATAATTATACAAAGCTTTATTATGCATAATTAATTTATCTCCAACAAAATAAAAAGAATCACTTCGAGTATTCCAAGGTTGATTAATCATTTCTTTTTTAATATTAGGATCAATTTCTGGAATAGTATAAATATATTCCCAAGTATTAACACTATTAGGAATACAAAAATCAAATTTAAATTCAAAAGATTTAATAAGTAAATCATTAAAATAATGTCTTTCAATGATTAAGAAATCTTTAACTTCTTGATTTCCTACAGAAAAAGTTAATGAACTTCCTAAATCTTTTAAATCTAAAAAATCTGGTCCTAAATGATATCTTATTGTTCTTGGACTTGTTAAAATATCTTCTTCTTCAAAATTTATATCATCTTTTTTTTCTTCTTCTTTTTTTTCTTCATTAGGTATATCAGGTGAATCATCACTTACTTCAAATAATACAAAGTCACTTTCTAAATCTCTCATTTTAAATTTTTTAAATTTTATATTATATATATTTGCATCTAAACCACAAAGAAATTTTGGTGTGAATGCATTATATTCACGAACTATATCTGGTGTTATTTCTGACATTTTGTTTTTTTTAAATTTTTATATATATATATAATTTTGTTTTTTTGTTTTTTTTATATTTATTTTTTTTAATATTAATTAATATGAATAATGATACTCTTCAAAAGTTAAAAATTGAAAGAGATAATTATGCTAAAAAAGGTGAATATTTAAAAGCTGATAAAATAAATGAACAAATTAAATTTATTAAAGAAAAAATAAAATTACTTCCTAAATTTTATAAAATAGATGATAAAGAACTAAATAATGATCTTGAAACTGAATATAAAGAAATAGAAAATTATTTTAAATATAAAATATCAGATTTTAATAAAGATGCTCGAGAAAAAGAAATTCAACTTTCTGAAGAACAAGAAAAAGAATTAAAAAATTATATTAATCATTTAAATGAAACTTTACCTTTAAAAGTTAAATTTTCTAAAAATTTATTAGAGTTTAAAAATAAAGAATTATATTTTGCTAAAAATGATAAATTTAAAGAAGCACAATATTATAAAAAAATATGTGAGAAAATGGAAGAAGAAGAAAATAAACAATTTAATGTTGAAAGAAATATTAAAATTGAGAAATTAATAAAAGCTTTTAAAGAAAAACAAAATAAAACTTATCAATTTTTAATTCAAAAATTTGAAAGAGAATATAATGAAATAATTAGAGAAAAAGATGATAGAATTAAATATCTTCTTTCAAAATATAAAAATATGAAAAATAAAAAATTTAAAATTGAAAATGTAGATTTTAATACTATAACTTCTAATCTTTTATCTATTTGTACTCATGAACAAAATCAAATTAATTCAATTTCAAAATCAACTGCAGATAATTAAAATATTTTTTTTCTTTTAAATTTTTGCAAACATATTGTGTATAAAAGGTTTATATATAAAAAAAGGAATTTTTAAAAATTGAAAATATTTTAACACTGAAATTGTAACATTATTGTAATTTTTTTTTCTTTTTATTAATAAATTTAATTATTTAATTTAAATTTAAAATTATGGAATCAAACGACAATCAAAAAATCAATCATGGACTTTATTATCATAAATTTGAACAATTTTTAATTAAATGTACTCTTCCTCCTTTAGAAAATTCATTTAATGAAAAAGAATTATTAAAAAATAATCAAATAAAAAAAATAAGTAATGAAGATTTAAATGAAATTAAACATATTTTTTCAGAAACTAAAAATATGTATATTAAAGGAGTATTAAATAGAATTAATATTTTTTTTAATAAATATAAACTTGATGAAAAATTAGATATTAAATCAGAAGCTTTTTTACTTCAAGTTTTTTTAAAAGAAATTTCTTTTGATTTAAATAAACTACAAAATATGGAATTGATAAATGAAATAAAAGAACCAGAATTAATAACAACTAAAAAATATATGACTGAAGAACTAAAAGAAAAAAATTCTCAATTAAAAATAGAAATAGAAGAATTAAAAAAGAAATTAGAAAATTTAAAACAATTAAATAAAATAAAATTAAATTAAAAAATAACCTTATAAATAATAAAATAAATTATAAAAAAGATTTTATTTATTATTATTTTTAGAATTTTTAATATATTTATTCATTTTAGTTTTATTTACATAAATTGGTTTTTGTCCAATAGATATTCTCTTTTTATTTTCTTGATTTATTTCTTTTTTAATTTCTAACTTTTTATTAATTTGTTTTTGTTGATTAATCCAACCAGAAACAAAATTTTTTTGTTCTTTTAATAAATGATATTGATTATCATCTAATTTTTTTCTTAATTTTTTATTTTTTTTAACTTTATCTAATTTACTAACATAATTTTTAGCTAAATCATTAACAAATTTATAATTTTTATTAAATTCACTTATATTTAATTTTCCACTTAAATCATCAAATCTTGGATCTCTATTAAATTTTTTTTTAAGATAAGAAGATTCTATTTTATCTCTTCCTTTAAATTGGATTTTTGGTTTAATTAATGCACTAAATTCTTTTGGTTCATTTTTAGATTTTTTTTTATTAATTTTTGCCATTTCTTGAAATAAATATGTATTTGTTTTTTTCTTTATGTCTTTGTTTCTATTATTTTTATTATTATATTCTAATTTTGTTTTTACTTTTAATAATGTATTAAAATCTACTTCTTCTATTTCTTTTTTTAATAATTCTTCTTCTGAAATTTCTTCTTTTTTATTTTCTTCATTATCATCTTTTTCTTTTATTTCATTAATATTATAATCATTATTAGAAAAAGTATCAGATAAATTTTCATTCTCTTCTTCTTCATTCAATTCATTTTCTTCTTCATTTAAATCAATATCTGACATTTTTCTAAATAATATATATAATTTATTAAAAAAGTATTTTATTTTTCATTAATATTTCTTATAAAGAAATAAAAATAAATGAAAAAAATTTCACTTTTTTTCCTGTTTCTTTCACTACTAAATATAACAATACAAATAAAAAATATTAGAAATTTAAATCCAAAAGAAGATGATAAACCTCAAAAAAATAATAATAATTCAAAAAATAAACCTAAGGGAAAACCAGATGATCATGAAACTTCATATGCTGCAATTATTATGATTATAATAATAATAGTAATATTTGTCTTAGTATTTATTTTTCTTTTAGTATATTTCATAATTACTAAATATAATAATTGGAGTAAAATAAAACAAAATGATTTTTATATTAATTTAAAAAAATTAAGGAAAATAAAAGATTCTCAAAATTCAGAAAATTCTTTAAAAAAAAGAGATGGAAATGAAAATAGTAATTTAGTTAAAAATGAAGATTCAAATTGTCCTTCATCAGCAGTTGACAATTTTAATCAAGGTAATAATTTTTATAATGAAAGTGAAAAAGAAACTTATTATACTAATGTTGATGATGATAATAATATAACTATTAAAGAAAATAAAATTATTACTCCTAATCAAGAAGATTTAAAGTTATATAAGCCTTATGATATTCCAGAAGAAGAAAAAGAAGTTAATATAAAATTAGATAATAAATAAAAAAATAAATATTTTATTTTAAAAAATAATTATATAATGATTAAATATTCTTCTTTTAAAAAATTATCAAATTACCTATTTAATTTTTCCCATTTTCTATTTTCTAATTTAAATTATTCAATTTTTAGAAATAATCAAAATATTATTGTGAATGAAATAAATGATATTAAAGAAAATGGAAGAATAGGAATATTTATTCCAAGAAGAAATTTATCAAAAAATATATGTAATTCATTAAGATTAATGTATAATGAAAGTGGAAATTTATATAAAAAATTACAATATTTAGGAGGAAATTCAATGATGAATTATGATGAGGATTTATTATTTTTTTCTTTTAATTTTTATAATAAATCAGATAAAGAAACTATTGATTTAATTGATGAAATAATAAATTCTATTTACAATGAAAAAATCGATAACAAAGAGAATAATGATATTCTAAATAAAAAATTAGAAATAACTAATTTCTTTAATCAAATAAATAATATTAATGATGATAATAATAGTGAATTTTATGATTTTTTATATCAAAGAGAGAAAGAAAATAAAAATGAAAAAATAAATATTCAAACTTTAAATAAATCAATAAAAGAAACAATTCAAACATCTCCAAAAAATATAATAGTAACATCAGGATTAATAAATTCTTCAAGTCTTTCTCATAAGAAAATATATGAAATAATTGAAAATAAATTATTAAAATTTAAACCAAAGGAAATAAAATATTGTAAAAATCCTTTAATTAATAAAATATATGAAAAAAGAATAGAAGAGTCAAATGAATCATTATTAAATTTAAAATTTTTTTTTCCAACATATCCTTGGAATTCAAATTTAATTATTTTATATGGAATATTATCAGAAATTATTGGTTCTGCTACTCCATTTAGTTCTGGTGGACCTGGAAAAGGAATTTTTTCTAGAGCTTATACTGAAATTTTAAATAAAAATGATAATATTATACATTTTAAAACTTTAAATTTACCTTCTCAATTTTATGGTTTGTTTGGATTTGATTTTTCTTTTTATAAAAATGAAAATAATATTATTAATTCTTTATGTAATTTAATTAAAAATTTAAATCACATTAATCAAGAAGAATTTGATAGAGCTAAAAATATTTTAAAAAGAAAAATTATTAATTCTTTAGTAAATAATAGTGGAAGAGTTGAAGAAATAGGAAAAGAAATATTTTATTTTGATAAAATTATTGGATATAATATTTTAGAAATTATTGATAAAATTACTTTAAATGATTTAAATAAAGAAATAAAAAAAATGATAAATAAAAAAAATGATAGTATTCTTTTTATTAAAGGATATTCTAAAGATATAAATAAAATACCAAAAAGAGAAAAAATATTAGAACTTATATAATTAAATTTACTATAATTTTAATTTAAACAAATGAAAAATTTTATCATTTTAATAAATTACATATTTGATTATATAATATATATTTAATTGGAATAAAATTGTGAAGGGAAATTTTTTTTTCTTTCATTTTCTAACCAAGTTTTTTTTTTACCAAATCCAATTTTATTACTTTCAATTTCACTTTCATTAGCTTTTAATTTCATAAATTGTAAAGCTAATTCATAAAAAGAAGAAGAAATTAATTCATGTTCTTGAACAATTCTATTTTTTAAATTTTTATTTTCTTGAATATATTTATTAATTTCATCATTATTATTATTATCGCTTTTGTCTTTTAAATTATCAAAAATATCATCTTCATTTTCAATTCTATTTTTTAAAGCTTCAATTATTTCTTGTTGTTTATTAACAGTATTTTTTAAAGAAGAAATTTCATCATTATTTGAATTTGCTTTTGTGTCAATTGAAGTGTTTGTTCCTGATTTTAATTGAGAAATTTCATTTTTTAATTTTTTAATTAAACCTTCATTTTCATTATCCTTTTTTTGCTTTTCTAATTTTAATTGTTGAAGTTCATTCAAACATTTTTCTTTTTCAAAATATATTTTATCTTTTTCATTTGATAATTTATCTTTTTCTGAATTAATAGAATTTAAACAATCTTTATAAGTTTCTAATTCTTGTTTTAAATCCTCTATTTCTTTTTCAAAATTTTGATTATTTGGTATTTTATTTATTTCTGATAAAGTTATTCCACTTTCTTTTTTAATGTTATCTTCAGATATATCTAAATTTTTTAATGTAACTGCTTTCATTTCTTTTTGTTTTAATAAATCATCCATTCTTTTATTTTCTGATTGCAAATCTTCATTTTTTGATTCTAATTTTTTTATTGTATTATTTTTCATTCTTAAATCTTCTTTTATTTTAAAAACTTGTTCAAGTAAATCAGCATTTTTTTTATTTACATTTTCTTTATCATTTGTTATTGTTTCTATTAATTTATTTAAACTTTCTATTTTTTTTTCTTTTTCACTTATTATTATTTCTTTATCTTTTATTAAACTTAATTCTTTTAATTTAGATTTTAATTTTTCATTTTCTGATTTTAATGCTTTAAAATTTTCTAATTTTGATTCAGCACTAATTAATTTTTCTTGAGTATGATTTAATTTAAAAGTTAAAGATTTTTTTTCTTCTTCTAATTTTTTTTTCAAAGATTCATTTTCATATTTTAATTCATTTAATTGATTAATTAAAGTAGAATTTTTATTTTGTTCATTCATTAAATCTTCTTTTAAATTAGAATTATTTTCTTCATTTTCTTTTGCACTTTCAATTTGTAAAAGAGCATCTTTATATTTAGAATCTAATTCATTATTTAATTTAATTAAATTATTAATTTTATTATTTTTATCTTCAATTTCTTTTGTTAAATCTTCAATATGTTGTTTTATATTTTGATCTATTCTTTCTTCTTCAATATTATTTTCTATATTAGAATAATCATCATTTTGTTTAGTATACTTTTCTTTAATATTTAAATATAAAGCAATTAAATCATTATCACAATTTTCTAAATTATCTAAAGATTCTTTATTGGATGATATTGATGAAATAAATATTATCATTTCTGCTAAAAGAATTAATTGATTTTTATCTTTTTGTAATATATCATTTATATTTAACATTGATTTAAAATCTGCTTTTGAATTAAATGTCGTTGAATTAGGATGTTTTAATAAATATTTCATAACTGAATCAATTATTGATACAAAATTAGCATATCTTAATCCATAATCATTCTCTGATGTTATATTTACACTTTCAATATTAGGTTCAATTGATGTTATTAATTTTTCTAATGTCATTGCATTTGATAATTCATTTATTGATTCTATTGGATTTGATTGAAACATTTTAAATATTGAATTCATCTAATTTATATATTTAAATTATTTTTAACTTACTAATGATAATAAGAGTGATACATCTGGAATATGTTCGTAATTCATTTTTTGTTTTTAAAAGCTTGTTTTATATTTAATTTTTTGATAAAATAATTATTGAATTTATTTTTATTTGATTTATAAAATTTAAAATAATTAATTTATTTATTCATATAAAAAGTCATTAATATCAAGAGGTTTAATAACTTTTTTCTCTTTATTTTTATTTTGTTTTTTAAAACCAAAAACATAATATTTCTCAAATTTTTTTCTTGGTAAAAAATTGATTTTATTATTTCTAATTTCCATTTGTTCTTTTAATCTTTCTAATTGTTTCATATCTTTTTCTTTTTGAATACTTGTTTTAAGCATTTTATGTTCTTTTTCAATTTTATTTTGAATTTCTTTTAAATCATCATAATATATTCCATTTATTTCATTATAAATTTCAAATCTATTTAATAAATAATCGAAATAAACTTCTATTTTCTTTAAAAAAATTATCATTTCTTCTTCTTGAGTAAAAGTAGCATTTAAATCATAATTTACATTAATATCAATATTAAGTTGTGAAATTGTTAAATATAAATTATAAATATGAAAATAAAGTTTAGATTTATTTTTTTGTAAAGGCAAATTTAAATTATATATTGAATTATTATTAATATTATTAATATTATTTTTATTATTTATATTATTAATTTCATTTAAAAAATATTCATTTTTTGCTTTTAAAATTTGATGTTCTTTTTCTTTTTCTTTAATATAATTATCTAAAATATTATTTTCAATTTTTCTTTCATTTATAATTATATTCTTTTCTTTTTTTAATTCATTAATTCTTTGTTTTAATGAATTATATTCATCAATATAATTTAATGTATCATATTCATATTGTTTAAATTGATCAACTAATTCATCAATACAATTAAATTTAAGTACATATCTATAATATCTTATTCTTTCAATTTCTTCTTTTGAAATTGAATTATATATAGGATTAAATTCATTAATATCTTCATTTATTTTTTTTCTTGATTCTTTTTTTTCTAATTTTTTTTTAACAACAAAACTTTTTTTATGAGTGAATTTTTTTTCTTTTTTTTGACTATCAACACTTTCTTTTCTATTTCTTTTATTCATTATTTGAATATAATTTTCTTCAGATTCCTCAATTATTATTTTATAATAATCTGGAATATTTACATTTTTTTCATAAACTGCAATTTGTAAATAAAGCCATCTTAATATATTATTTTTATCTTGTTGAACTTTTCTAATTTTTGTTTCAATTTCACTGTTTTGTTTTTTAAGAATAATTATTTCTTGAATTAAATGTTTATTCATTGTTTTTTCAATTTCTCTTTCTGTTGATAAATGTTTAACATAATCATTAAATTTATTATAAAATGTTTCACAATGAATTATACTATTATTCATTATTTCTAAAGGATAACTTATTTCTCGAATTTTATTTTCTTTTGATTCTTTTAATGAAAGATATTTTTCTTTTTTAATATCGATTGAATGATTTAATAATTTTAATTCTCTTATTTTATTTATACATGAACTTTTACTTTCTTTTATTCTATTAATTTGATTTCTTTTATTTTCTATTTCTATTTTTTTTTTTAAGTTTAATAAATGTTTTATTTTCTCATCTTCAAATTTTCTTAATAAAGGTATTTTATCATTATTGTTTGTATTTGATGTAAAACTTGATTCATTAATCAATGGAATTATTTTAAATTTTTTTTTTAAGTTTATCGTTGTTTTTTTTTTTGGATTTTCTGTTATATAAATAGTATTAGGGAATATATTAGAAAAATTATCAGAATTATTTTTACTCATACTTTTTGAATTATCAAAAGGATTAGTAGAACTGTTATTACAATTACTATAAACTGTATTTAAATTTATAAATTGTTTATTTTTCATTTTTCTATTTGATGTTAATAATATTGTTCTTTTAGTTGTAGGTAAAGTTGAATATGTTAAACTAAATTGATTTGATTTATTAAATTTTAATGTGAGAGAATGACTATTTTTATTTTTTTGTTCAGATAATAATTTTTCTCTTTCTTTTAGTTTTCTTTCAAAAATAGAAATATTTGAAAATTTTCCTAAATTGAAAATTGATTTAAAATCTCTTCTCATTTATATATAGAAATACAATTTTTTTATTAATATATTTTTATTTTTTTAATGTTAATATTATTTAAATCAAGATAATATAAGAAAAAAATTAATTTAAATATTCAAAGGAATATAAATCAAAATTACTGTATTCATTTTTATTGAATTTTATTATAAAATAAAAATATATAAATAATATAAAAAAAATATAAAAAAAAGAATGGAAAATACTGAAGAAGCTTTATCATTTAGTTCCCATAGTTCTGAAGATAACATTCAAGATGGAGTAAAAGTAAAATAAAAAATAAAAAAATAAATATAAATAGATTTATGTTTGGATAAATGGGAAAAATGCATCAAATACTTTTCAAGTAGAATTAACATCATCAATAAATTCATACAAGAGATTCAAAGATTTAATAAATTATACTGGACAATTAAACAAAAATACAGATCAAATGAAAATATATAATGATAAAGGAATTGAATTAGATGATATGGATATAACAGCTCTACATAATAATAATATAGTATATGCAGCTTTGAATGGAGAAGCATTTTTAAAAGATAATATAATTAATCAATATGAAAAAATAAAAGATATAATAGAAAAAGGAGCTGATGAAATTTATGAAGCAAAGAATTTAATAACAGATAAAATAGTAGCAATAAAAAAAAAGGATTTAACAAGATTTAAATTAGATGATATATATTCCTTATCAAGAGACGCTCAATTTTTATCAACATTAAAGAATAAAAACATAATAAAAATATATAATCATTTTATGACAAATGAAAATTTATATATAATAATGAAAGAAGCAAAAGGAGGAAATTTGGCACAAGAATTAAGAACAAAAAAAGATGGATTACCAGAAGAAACATGTAAAAAATATTTTAAGCAAATATTCAATGCAATAAAATATATACATAACAATAATATTATTCATGGAGGTTTAAAGCCAGAAAATTTAGTATTTTTAGATGAAAAAAAAACAAGATTAGCATTAATAGATTTTAAATTAAGTAGTTTAAGTATTCCAGTATCAAATAGAGATAAAATTAAAATATCAACTGCTCCGTATATTCCTCCAGAAACAATAGTGGAAGTTGATAGTAAAAGATTACCTTCTTATGATATGTGGGGATTAGGTATTGTTTTATATGAATTAAAATTTGGAACTGTTCCTTTTAAAGGGAAAAATATCGATGAAATTTTTAATAATATTATTAATCAACCTCTTACTTTTCCTACTAAATTTAAAATATCTGAAACTTTATATGATTTAATTTTCTCTTTATTAAAAAAAAATATTCATGAAAGAATTGATGTTAATTCTCCTTTATTTGAACAATGGTTTGAGGATGAAAAGTAAGATTATAATTTTTTTATTTTTTTTTACTTTGTTTTAGTCCAAAATTAGTTGATTTAAAAGATTATCATGGTTCTGGTAAATATTATAAAAGCTCTTTATTTACTGACAGTAAAAGAAGAAATAGTTTAAATAAAAAAGTTGGTTTTTCTACTGAAGGTGCTATTCCTGTTAGAAGCAATAAAAGAGGAAAAACTACTATTACTAAAGGAAAATTAAATTTAGGAGATAATGTTCCTGGATATTTAAAAAGAACTGAAAGTTCTGGTAAAAAAGAAAAGAAATCGATTTTTAAAAAATAAAAAAATACTTAAAAAGAAATATTTATTAATTTATTAACTTTTTAATTTGGAGTTTATTTTAAAAAAATTCAGTTATAAAATAAGTTTTTCGAAAATCAATTTTTTCCCAAAATAAAAGCAATAAATAAAAAAAAGAAAATAAAATTTAAAAAAAAAATATAAAAATAAATAAATTATAATGTCAAATAGGAAATTTGATTCAAAAACTACAAAAAAATTAATATCAACATATAAAAACACAATATCTCATTACACAGCAGAAAACGAGATGTTAACATCTCAACTTCAAGATTTAAAAACGACATTATCATTAAACCAGAATTTATTATATGATTTTATAACAAAATCAATAGGAGAAGATAATGAAATAACAAATTTAATAAATGAAAGTAAAAATTTATGGCAAGAAAATGAGCAATTAATAAAAGAAAAGAATGATTTAGAAATGAAAGCATCAAAATTACAAGAATTAATAGAAGATACTCCAACTGAAATAAGAGAAGAAATAAAATTAATAAATATATCTAATAATAAAATGAAGAATGAATTAATTCAAAAAGATAATACAATAAAGAAATTAAAATCAGAATTAGAAAAAGCAAGAAAAAATGCATTATTTAAAACTGCAAGAACTGAAATTTTAGTTACTGAACCAACAAAAACAAATGTTGAAATTAATCATGAATTATTAAATACAAAAGCTATTTTATCTAAAGTTTCAAATATGCATGCTTTAGAAAAAAAAAAAGCTGCAAGATTAGATAAAGAAGTTAAAGCTTTACAAGATGAAGTTATTGCTTTAAGAAAAAATAATACTTTAGCTGATAATAATAATGAAAATGATAATGATAATAAATTTAATTATTTAGGGAAAAATAAAACTTTTACTAACAGCGTAAATAAAAAT
>JAEEGI010008702.1_pt1 | contig 22356 bp, 11 predicted proteins | sample 8958751 | NCBI WGS metagenome assembly JAEEGI01 (sample SAMN16246545, study PRJNA631951) | gut metagenome | biome: gut microbiome; feature: rumen; material: KS-attached | host: Bos | place: Iran: Karaj | collected 2018-10 | reverse complement strand
AGGTGCGCTGCTATGAGCCGGAGAGTGGAATGAACAAAACATTCAAGCTCTCCCGTATGGAGGGTGTGCAGTTGCTCGATTTAAAATGGGGCCATGAGCAAGAGCATCGCCGTATGTTTACCGATGTGTTTATGTTCAGCAGTGAGGAGCAGTTGCCTGTCAGCCTACGGTTGGGGCGTTTGGCCTATAATGTGATGAAGGAGGAATACCCCAGGACGGCACAGTACATTTCAAAACACGACAACAGCCACTGGGACCTTTCAATGCCTGTATGCAGTTATGTCGGTATTACCCGGTTCGTACTTGGTCTCTTCGAGGATATTGAGGTATTGGGAAGCGAGGATTATCTTGCCTATCTCCGCCAGAAAGTATCCTTGTTGAGCAAAGCGTATTAAAATATTAAGGTACGCGAACATTATAAAAAGAGTCCGTGAGTGCGTGCTCACAGACTCTTTGTGTTTTCTCTTATTTCACTATTTTCTTGCCTTCAATGATGTAGATTCCCTTTGGCAAGATATTGATATCGTTGCCCACATACTGGCCTCGCAGGTCGTAAATAGCTTGTGGCGTGCTTCTATTGGTTGAAACCGACTGGATGCCTGTGGTACTAAACGCAAAGGTTGTCTCACCGCTCCATTGCGAATAGATATTCTCGCTGCCCAAGGCGCGCACACGATAAATATATCTGTTGGCGGTGTTCAGATTCTGGAATGTATAACTATTTGTGTTGGTTGTATAATAGGTGCTCTCGTTGGCACGACGCGGACGGCTTGCCTTTGGTGCGTTTGCTGCGTTATTACTTGCGTAACCCAGTTGTTCGGCAGTCCATAAACCGTCATAAATGGCAAGATAATTCATGTACATTTGCGCGTTAGGCTGTATGATCAGGTAAAACAGATCCTTTTTCACATTGAAATGGAAAATGAGCTTATCGTCTCCTGTCACCTCAAAGGCAACATCCTCGTATGTAGGAGCATCACCTTCGTTACCATATGCCATACGTAGGTTACCCTTCACGGGCGTGCCCTCCTTGAATACCTTAGCACCCAAGACCACTGTAAAGTCAGTAGATTCAGGAACACGCCAGGAAGGTGTTCTCACCCATCCTGTAGACGAGGAGGTTCCTATGCGCATCTTTTCAGGAGAGGTAAACAATTTACTCCCTGACCATCCAGATAATCCATAGTCTGGCATCTTATTGTTACTGGCGATATCTGTATAACCGGCTGTTTTACTATACCATTTCTCAAATTCATACTTTCTTACTAGTGCCAGACTTGGGTCTGTCGGAGCAGATCCAATCTCTGTCAGTTCCAACTCGTAGCCGATAGCACCACTTACGGCAGGCCATGTGACTGTAAATGCTGCGTTACCACTCTGCTCAGTGCCACCATCGGGTTCTGGAACGCCTAATTCCGGTCGGCACACAACAAACGACACGGTATTGTTCGCAGTATTTTCAGTGATATTATCGATGTTTTTACTCATGAACTTTGTTCCATCGACATTCTCATTGTATAGGGTCGCTGCCGGCATGGTGTAATTCGTCAAAGCTGTATTGCCTGTTGTGCCGGGCCATGTATCTCCTTCACAATTCCATCTTGCCAGTTGATTGTCAGCCGGTATGATGGTCATGCGCTGATGTTCTGAGGCTACATTGACGCTATTGGTGCTCCATGAGTTTTCATTATAATCGACATGTGTGATCAACAGACCATGTCCGTATAGTCCGCTATCAAAATCTACCGGTTGTCGATTCTCCAGGAGATAGAACTCATCTCTTTTTTTCTCATTGTAGAGGATATAAGCCTCCGGATGAGTGGCCAATGGTTTCATGTCGTTAATACGTGTCATGGTCTTGATTTCAGTCGGTGTGAGCCATCCGGCAAACATGCGCTCATAAGAGGTATAACCGGCAGGAATGCAGGACTCGCCATTGTAACTGCCTGAGCACATCACATCCCAGTTGCCCATGCCGAAACTATCGCCATGGGTATCATACATATCTGGTATGCCTAAGCAATGGCTGAACTCATGGCAGGCTGTACCAATACCATCCAATTGGCCGGTTTCATCCACTCCATTGCCACGTAGTTCCGACGAGCAGCCATAGGTAGAAATCGTCTTTCCATTGTATTTCCTTGCCATTCCTGCTGCTTCCAACGACGACTCATGCGGCCAGATGGTAGCCACATCGGCATGCTGTGCTTCATTATATCCGGCATATACAACAAACACCTGATCAACGTATCCGTCGTTGTCCCAGTCATAATCAGCGAAGTTCACATCTTGGCGTGCCTGGTCAATCGCCTCGGCAACCATCAGGTAAGGATTATTATCACCGATTCTAACGTTTTGGCTGTCATATCGGTTACGACCATATTCTGCCATGCGGTATTCTGTGGTGTATGGACCCACCACGTCGAATTCAATCTCTAACTTGCCGTAACTCTGTTTCTTGAAATAATCTTGCACAGAACCGGCATTGCCGCCATCAGAGTAACCTGTCTCATTAAAGAAACGATTAAAGGTGGCGTTTGGATTTTCCGTCACGAATTTCACATCTTGGAACTCCATGAGAATGACCAATCCATGATGCTTTCCGGTAGTAACTGAAGAAGGTTTGCCAATCCGTCGGATGGGCATGTTACGCTTTCTTGTCTGAGCAGTATTCGACAAAGCCGTACGTTCCATCTTATGGTGTGTCCATATGCTGTCTACCTCCATACTCGTCAGCTGCTCATATTTACCTTTCGCCGTGAGATGATAGTATTTCCCGTCTTGATCTGAGTAAAAAGAAAAATACTCATCACCGCGAAACGTCAGCTCAACCGTTGAGCCGTTATCTAAGCGTACGGTCTTTGTCACCCTCTTTGCGGGCACTGCCATGGCTGATGCGGAAACGAATAAACATACCGTAAGGATCAGTAATAATCTTGTCTTCATTGCTCTAAAAAGTGATAATTCGTGATTTATCTGTTTAACGACCATAGAGACGTGCCCCAATCTTAATGGGATCACGCCTCTATGGTTCTGATGATTCTTATTTAAATAGTATTATTTCCTCAGTGTAGCGAATGAACGTACTTTCTGCTTGGCAATACGGTTGAATGAGCTAGCTTTAGCATTCTTGTCGGCTTTAAACGCATTCTTAAACATGCGAGACTCAAACTCAGAAGCCTTGGCCAAGCTCTTAGCTTTCTTCATGACCTGAGAGGGAGCACCTGGGAGAACAATCTGGAACGATTTGTTACGTCCTCCAAAGTAACTGTTTCCACCCATATTCAGCCATACCTGATACTGAATCATAGCACCAGAGGATGTCTTCCCCTCCAAGACAGGGAAGTTGATGACACCGTTCTCAACTTTTCCAAGCGTCTCTGGAGCCTGCTCTTTCACAGCTTGGAATCCAATTTGAGATACTAGATAGCCACCTTGTGTCTCTATGCTCATCGGTCCATAACTGAAGTCCAAACCTATAGGCTGATCCAGGATGTAAACACCTTGAGGATCCTCAGCGTTAACCTCAATGTCCTCCTCACCACCAGATTCTTCAAATGCAGCTGCTACAGGCGCGTAGGCTTTCAACACGCGGTACAGACCTGGAGTCTCTGTGTTCTCCTCGATCTCAACCTGATATGCGTATGGCTGTCCTGCCTCTGTGAACATAGGCACTACGATATCGTCAACCCAATAACCTGTACCTAATGAAGTCCATGGGCTATAGCCACCACCATAGTACTCGAAGAAGACTGAGTCTACTGCCTTAGCAACGCCACCATCAATGACGACAACCACCATCTGCAACTTGCCATTCATGTCTTCAGGAATAGGAACTGCAGCATAACCATTCTCTACTGGCATGCCTTCCAGATCACCGGCAACAATGGCGTCGGCAACAGCACCTGCGTCAGCATCAGCTGGTACAATGACAGCCACAGTATTAGTGGCATCAGCGCCTAAGGTCAGGTTGGCAACTGCAGACACAACACCTTCGGGATCGGTGAAGATACCTGTGTATTCCATCTCCAATGTGTAGTCTTTCATCTCAAAGCCTGGGAAATCGAAATACTCGACACCGTCAACCTGGGTGTTATTCCAACCACCTCCAGCACCATCTAAGAAGAAGTATGGGGCAAACTGTACACGACCGGGAAGACCGTTCTCCTGCCATTCTACCACACAGTTGTGAACCCAATCAGACTCTTTGCTATAGCGGCTGAAATCAGCAGGGTGATACATCATGATATCCTCTCCATAAGTAGAATGGAAGTAACCCGTGTTAACCCCCTCATAATAAATAAGATCATTGCGCGTAATGGTAACATCAGCGAATTTATCACCTGGCTTAAGAAGCGTGAATGTCAGGTTGGTCTGATTGCCATCCATATTGTCACTGATACATGCGTCATAATCATCGTATTCCTCACCATAATTAAAGAATAGAGCAGCCTCGAAAGGTTGTACGATACGGTACTGGTTCGGATTCTTCTCGTTGTAGTAAACTTCACATTCACCTGGTTTATCACCACCCCACAACCATGTATCATAGAATTTTCCTGTACCGATGAGAATCCAGTCACCCTCACGCTGAACGGTAATGACAATCTGCTTGAACTTGTGTGTCGAAACAGTATCTACAGTCAGTGTATCTGCAGGGCTCAGTGTCATCGTATACTTGTAAGGCACTTCCTTCTCCAAGTTATCGGCTTTGACATTAATCGTAGCGAATCCCTCGCCATCGGCAAAGTTTACGGTACCGTTGCAGTCATCAGAGAAGATTCCCTCATTACTGGCCACTGCGGTATAATGAGCGGTATAGGCACCTGCCGTGTTGGAGCGTATCACACGAATAGGCACGATGCCGGAAGTCTCAGTTTTCGGCAGCAGCACAGAGGTTTTTTCTACCTCAAAGGCAACGTTTTCGGTCTTGGGGCTGTAATACTCACCCTCAACGTCGGTGTTACAAGCTGCTAAGCATCCTGCGAACACAACAGCAAGGCCTAAGAATAATTTATTGATTTTCATATTTCTATTCGTCATTTGTTGTTCCATTATACAAATTACTTACTTAGCATCACCAACAGGGTTCTGATCGGTCTTGCCATCCATGTTCTCATTTCCGTCGAACTCTGCCTGTGGGATTGTCAGTACCCACATGTAGCTCTCGGGATCGTCAGAAGGACGGTTGGTCAGCAGGATACCCTCGTTGTTAGGCCAACCCTGTTTTGTTGTACGTACGAATCCCTGCTTCAGACGGCGGATGTCATAGATACGACCATACTCACCCCAAAGCTCAATACGACGCTGGTCGATGATAGCCTCACGCAGAGAACCCGTGCGGTCGCTGGTCAGCTTACCTAAATTCGTACCAGTCTTGTCGCATTTGTATTCTGGGTCACGAGTCTGCACCAAAGTGTTCAAGTATTGCTGTGCCTGTGCATCATGTCCGAGCATACACTCAGCCTCTGCGGCCATCAGGTACATCTCCTCGATACGCATCCAGATATAGTCGCCTAGATAGGTTGACATACTGCTGAAATGGAATTTATTCTGAAGATAAGGAGCTTCCTCGTCTTTGGGATTCCACCAGCAGCGACGTGCATCAGCAGCACCCATCATGTTGTAAAGATCAGAATTGATGACCTTCGGCGCTTTGTCATAACCGGCATACATATTGGCCTCAGTCTCCATGTGTGCATAAAGGCTGGCATACATTCCTGCCTGGTCGGCAATGATAGAGGCAGCCCACATCACGTTCCCTGCCGATGCGGTATTGATAAAGTTACCGCTGTTTACTGCGAACGCAGATGCAGAAACCTCCTGGATGGTATACTTGTTGAGGGCAATAACTGCCTCAGAAGCCTTGGCGGCAGTTGCCCAGTCTTCCTGTGTCAGGGCGATACGTGCCTGCAAGCCCAGAGCTACAGGATAAGTGATAAAGCTCTTGTCCTTGTCGAGGGAAGTGTTCTGGCTCTGCTCCAGATATTCGACAGCCTTGACAATGTCGGCATTAATCTGATCATAAACCTCCTGTACATTAGAGCGCGGATGTCCCTTTGTGTTAGCTGTTGTAGGCTCGGTATAAAGTGGAACACATGGCTCAGACTCATGTCCCTTATAGGTGCGGGCAAAGTATTGTGCCAACATGAAATAGCTATACGCACGGATAGCGTATGCCTGTCCGAGCACATACTTCTTGTCGAAATCGTTTGGATCAACATCCTGATCCATGGCAATCAGATAATTGGCATTCGAGATCCACTGGTAGAAAGCAAACCAGAGGTCATAGCTGCGCCAAGCACTGGAGGTAAAGGCATCTTTCACATCGTAGGTGGCATCATACCAGAACCATCCTGATCCGGATGCTTTCATGATAAAGTCGTCGCCCATCACATCGGCACACATTGCATAGGCGGAGATACCGAAGCACTGGTGGGTGTTACCTGATGTTGACCATCCCGAAGTGTACATGGAGCGGTAGATACCATTCAGTGCAATCATGGCGGCATCGCTACTCTCTGTCATCGTTGTTCCTGAAACGGCTGTCGTGGGAGAGGTCTCCAACTGGTCTTCGCTACAAGCGGTCGTCATGAGAACGCCTGCAACACATATCATAGCATATTTAAAAATATTTTTCATCGTCGTACTCTTTTTTAGAAGTTAATATCAAGACCAACTGTTAAGTTCTTGTTCGGGGTATAGGTGTAATTAGTACCACCAGTCATGTTATACTGTGGGTCCATACCCTTCAAGTGAGTGAACAGAGCGACATTGTCGAAAGAAGTGTAAACACGTACCCGGTTCAAGGCAATCTTTCTTGCCAGACGAGAGGGCAGAGTGTAACCCAATGTAATGTTCTTGATGGCGAAATAAGAAGCGTCCACAAGATAATTACTGGTAACGGTACGGGCTGCATTCAGCTCAACACGTGGGATGTCGGTAATGTCACCGGGCTTCTGCCAGCGGCGCAGTACGTTCTTGTTCCAGGTGTTACCTGCATATTGGTTGAACATAGAACTATAGTACAGGCTATCGTAAATCTTACCACCGATAGAGTAAGTAGTCATCACGCTGAAGTCGATGCACTTGAACAAGTTCAACTCGGTAGAGATACTTCCATAGAGGTCAGGAGTACGCTTTCCAACGAAGTACTTGCTATTAACGGCCTTGGTGTAGTCGCTGGTGATATACTCACCACCAGGTGTTCTGCCAATCTCGTTGCCGTCGTCGTCATACTCGGGGATGTAGAGATTACCGTCATCATCCATGTGGTCGTAAGCATAGTAGAGCTGTGCTCCTGATGCAGGATCCACACCGGCACTCTTGGCCATATAGAAGGTATTTACATCGTATCCTTCCTTGATGATACGAACACCATTGAGAATCTGGTTAGACTCTTCGGTGAGCTTCAGCACTTTGTTCTTTTGGGCAGTACCCATCCAAGAGAGTGTCCACTGAACGTCTTTTGTCTTGACGAGCATGCCACTCAGCATGAATTCCCAACCCGTGTTGCGCATGTTACCTACGTTAGCATAGTAACCGTCGAAACCGGTTGACAGAGCCATCGGGTAGTTCAGCAGCATGTCCTTGGTCTTCTTGTTGAAGTACTCAACGCTGAAGCGAATACGGCTGTCGAGCAGGGCGCCTTCCAAACCGATGTTCAGCATACCGTTCTTCTCCCATGAGATATCTTTGTTCTCCAGTGTCGATACGAAACCACCGATACGGTTACCGTTGGCAAACTCAAGGTCGTAAAGGTTCTGCCATGCATAGTAGGTGTCAAGGTTCTCATTACCGTTCTCACCATAAGAGATCTTGAACGAGAGGTTGTCGATCCACTTGATGTCCTTCATGAACTTCTCTGAGGTGATACGCCAGTTAGCACCCAATGACCAGAAGGTACCCCAGCGATTGTCCTTATGGAAACGAGAAGAACCGTCGGTACGAACGGAAGCGTCGAAATAGTATTTATCAGCAAAGCTGTAGTTGATACGGCCGAGCCATGACTCGATAGAGTGCTCATTAGAATAAGAGTCAGCAGCAGAGATGGTTGATGCGGGACGCAACTCATCGATACCGTCAACGATATTGGTCTTCGTGGCGGTCAGATAGCTGTGCTTATACTCGTAGAACTCGTGTCCACCCAGTACACCGAATGTGTGCTCACCGAACTTACGGTTCCACATCAGCTGCTGTCCGAAGGTATATGTCTGATAGCGGTCAGCATATTTCTCAATCAAACCACCGGCATTCTTCTGGTTGCCGTGGAACTTGTTCATCATATCGGTCTCGAAAGCTGACTGGTAGTCAACACCGAAGTTGATGTTCAGTTTCAGACCCTGTGCCCATCCGAACGACTCTTTGTCAGATCCGAAAATAACGTTTGTACGGATACTGGCATTGTCGGTGGCTGTGTAAGAGCGGTCGAGTGTCAGGTCACCAAGTGCGTTGAAGTCGTTGGCCACCGGACGACCGGTCTCACCGTAGTCGAGCTGAATGTTGCCATTGGCATCCAAAGCGTTCTGACCGTTAGCATCCTTCAAATAAACAGGATAGATCGGACCCATGAACTGAGAGGTGTACCACGGGTTAGCGGTAGAAGTGTTGGTGTACTGGTTGAAGTTCGACTTGTTGTGAGCCAAGTTGGCGTTCAAACCGGCACTGAACCAGTCGGTCACCTGTGAGTTGACATTCACACGTGCGCTGTAGCGCTGGAATCCGGTATTCAGCAGGATACCATCCTCGTTGATGTAACCTAATGACAACAGGTAGTCGGTACGGTCGGTACCACCGTTCAATGTCATTGTATGCTCATGACGCATAGCGCCACGGTCGTAAATCTCGTCAAACCATGTGTCGTCCCATGCTGGTGTCAGACCAGGCTGAATCTGACCAGTTACCGGGTCGATCAGCGTTCCCCATGTATGACTCTTGAATGGGTTGTACTGCTCGGGATTACGCGCTCCTGCCAATGTGGAACCTAAAGCAGAGATGGCTGCTGCAGAGGCGTCGGCATAGCTCATGGCGTTCTTGAACTGATAACCATTGCGCAAAGCCTCATAGCTTAATTGGATGAACTCGCTCTTATCCACGGTGTCGTACATAGGAACGGCACGCCATGACCAACCTACGGTATTGTGCAGGCTTACCTGTGGGCGACCTTCCTTACCTTTCTTAGTGGTGATAATCACAACACCATTAGCGGCACGTGAACCGTAAAGGGCTGCTGCAGAAGCGTCTTTCAACACAGTCATCGACTCGATATCCTGTGGGTTGATAGCACTGATAGATCCACCATAAGGCACTCCGTCGACTACATACAACGGGTTGTTGCTGGCGTTGATCGAACCGAAACCACGAATAATCACCGATGAGCCAGAACCTGGCTGACCACTACCAGAGGTAGTCAACACACCAGTTACCTGACCATCCAGTGCCTTTGTAACGTTCGTTACAGGGCGGGAGGTGATCTTTTCTGCATCAATAGCAGCTGCAGATCCCGTGAAGGATGACTTCTTGGTCGTACCGTAAGCAACGACAATCACCTCGTCGAGTTGCTTCTGGTCGGGTTTCAGTTCCACAAACATGCCCTGTTTGATGGACAATGTCTGTGTCTCGTAACCTACGTACGATACAGTGATTTGCTTCACACCCTGGCGCTGAGTAAATGAAAACTTACCATTAGCGTCGGTGACAGCACCCAGATTTGTTCCAACCAGACGGATGGTAGCACCGATAATCGGCTCACCGTCGTCGGCAGATACTACGGTTCCAGAGATAATGGTCTGCGAGAATGCCATACCTATACTCAGGAACAGAGAGGCCAAAAACATTGTTAGTCTTTTTTCCATAAATCTCTCTCGTTTTTAAAATGTTTATATTAAAAAAGTGTTAAATACATTTTTGGTTACGCTAATTAATTGTATCTTTGCTTTGAAAATGATAAGTTTCACAACTAGACACTAAAACCAGCTATTTGTTCATGCACAACTCCCCGGAGGAGTTATGCAGTAATGACCGATAATGAAGAGTGATTCTAATCGGAAATACTATGATTAAAATCAAGTTTGAATTGAGGATCAATGTGTACCATGAGAAGGCGTCGGATGTGCACATTACAAACTCAAAAGAAAACCCATCTTTTGAAGAAAAAGAATCTGCCTGTATCGAGGACAAGGCGGCAGATACGGATTTCATGGCTTTTGCGGAACAAGAGGTTCGCAGAGCTGCCGCTAACGGACATTTCAGCACCTCCCGGAATTACCAGACAGCCCTGAGGTCGCTAACGACATTTGCTGGCTCGGCAAAATTGTCTGTCAGCCAGATAGATGGGACGCTGATGGAGAGATATCAACGGTGGCTCGTCTGCAATGGTATCTGTCCAAACACCATCTCATGCTATATGCGCTCGTTAAGAACACTCTACAATCGCACAGTCAGTGAGATGGGCATCAATTCGGTAAACCCTTTCGACAAAGTGTTTACCGGCCATACGGAAACGGTGAAACGCTCTATTCCCGCCACAGACATCAGAAAAATTATCAATGCCGACCTTAACGGTAAGAAGTCGCTCGAACAGGCACGGGACATCTTTCCCTTCTGCTATTGTGCCTTGGGAATGCCTTTTGTGGATGTTGCTTTCCTGAGGAAAACCAATATCAAAAACGGATTCATCACCTATTGCCGCCATAAGACAGGCCAACAGATACGCATCAAGGTGGAACCTTGCATGAAACGCATCATCAAGAAATATGAGACAACGGATAGCAACTACGTATTTCCCATTATTTCGACCGAGCAGGAAGACACCGCTCATCATCAGTACCTTGTGGCCCTGGGCAGATACAACCGCAACCTGAAACAGATAACCAAACTTGCCAAGATCAGTACCGCCCTTACTTCATATGTGGTCAGACACTCATGGGCGAGCAATGCCTTTGAGCAAAACGTCGACCTGCCGGTCATCTCAAAGGCTTTGGGACATAGAGGCACCAAAACCACCCTGACTTATATTCGAGGCATTAATGACAACCGTCTCGACGAGGCCAACCGTAAATTGCTCCGTAGCATTCAGAGTAAAAAGAAGACAGAAGGTTGATACCTCTTCTGTTTGGAATTAATCACTGACGGAAGGCATCTTGTATAGAATTGATAGCCAAATAGAACTTGATCTAATAACTAACTGACACATAAGCGCTTGACAAATAGAACGCCTGCTTCCCATGAGAGTATATAGGCGGGGCAAAAAGACAGAAATGCACCATTTATGCCTATTTCTAGTTCAATCAGGCATTTCTTGAGGTACATTTAGCCATCGTTCAGGGTACAACCAGGTACAGATTGGGAGTCTATCACTCCAGTGAAAGGATCCTCTCACTCCAGTGATAGCTTTCTCTCACTCCAGTGATAGGACTCTCTCACTGCAGTGATAGTTTTAAAATAGTGTTAATTGGCGTTTTTGTGATCCTTCTACCAAGACGGAAGAGCTAAAAGGTTTTTCAGCTGTAAAGGTACAAAAAGTTGGGCGAAAAACCAAAGGAAAAACCTGTTTTTTCTTCGTGTATGAAGAATTCATCCAATTGTTGAGTTCCTCCCTACGCCTCCCAAGTTATGCTCTGTGATTCTAGAGTACAACTCTGCATATCCAGAGCATATCTCCACAAAGCCAAAATTAACTTTTATAAATACGAAGAGATTCACTCTGAACATTATTTAGAACTATTTTTTGGATAAAAACTAAACAATCCGAATCGGTCTTTCAGAAGCAAAATTAACAGAAATACATATTTTTACTAGTCTCAAGCAACAACCTTCTATATATAATATGGTGAAAAACACTATACAAACTACATATTTAACATTTACTGTTAAAAAACGTTTCACATTCCCTATTTTTAAAAAAATTATTTGTTCAGTTAATATTTATTTGCTAATTTTGCAAAATAGCCAAGATAATGTTCTAGGCAAAACACCTCCTCCGGGGAGTTGTGCAAAAAAACAGGCCTTGAATTTGATATTAAAGGTTTAAGTGGTGAATTATATGCTACTATTTATAACGGAGTTTTAACCAATTTATTATAAACCATTTAAAAACGAGAGAGATTTATGGAAAAAAGACTAACAATGTTTTTAGCCTCTCTGTTCCTGAGCATTGGTATGGCGTTCTCGCAGACCATTATCTCTGGAACCGTAGTATCTGCCGACGACGGTGAGCCGATTATCGGTGCTACCATCCGTCTGGTTGGAACAAATCTGGGTGCTGTTACCGACGCTAATGGTAAGTTTTCGTTTACTCAGCGTCAGGGTGTGAAGCAAATCACTGTATCGTACGTAGGTTACGAGACACAGACATTGTCCATCAAACAGGGCATGTTTGTGGAACTGAAACCCGACCAGACGCAACTCGACGAGGTGATCGTCGTTGCTTATGGTACGCAGAAGAAGTCTTCGTTCACGGGTTCTGCCGACAACATCGATGGTGAGAAACTGGAGCTTCGCCCAATTTCAAATGTCGCTAAGGGCCTGGAAGGTAATGCTTCTGGTGTGCAAGTAACATCGGCCTCTGGTCAGCCGGGAAGTTCGCCTTCTATCCGTATCCGTGGTTTCGGCTCTATCAATGCCAGCTCTGCTCCTCTGTATGTGGTGGACGGTATTCCTTATGATGGTTCACTGGCATCACTGAACCCGTCGGATATTGAGTCGATGACGGTGTTGAAGGATGCTTCTGCAGGTGCCCTTTATGGTGCCCGTGGTGCTAACGGTGTCGTCATGATTACTACGAAGAAGGGTAAGGAAGGTAAGGCTCAGGTGACTTGGCGTTCTACCGCTGGTTGGTCAAGCCGTGCACTGCCTAAGTATGATCTGGTAGACCAGAAAGAGTACGTACAGTTGTTCTATGAGGCACTCCGTAACTCATATGTTACAAAGAGCGGTTATAGCTGGGAAGCTGCAGAGGCTCAGGCCCGCGCCACACTGACTGGTAACCTCGGAGGTGAGCTCTACAACCCATTCAAGAATTACACATGGGATCAGATTATTGATCCAGCTACCGGTCAGGTACGTGCAGACGCTCAGTCGGCATGGGATGAGAACTGGTTCGACCAGGTGAAGCGCGACAACGCTTTCCGTCATGAGCATCAGCTCAATATCAACGGTGGTACCGATAAGACCAGATATCTGATGTCTCTAGGTTACCTGAATGAGGATGGTATCCTGCAGACCACCAGATTCCAGCGTTACAATGCCCGTGTCAACGTGGAAACACAGGTAACCGACTGGTTTGCCGCTAACTTGAATGCCACATTGGCTCATACATTCTCTAACTTCAGTGACTATGACGGAACTGCCACCTCTAACGTTTGGTATTCTTCGCAGTTCATTTCGCCATTGTTCCCACTCTACAAAAAGAATCTTGATGGTACTGACCTTCTCGACGAGAACGGAAACCGTCAGCTCGACTATGGTGATAGCGAATTAGGCAAGCGTCCGGGTTCTTACAACGACTACAACCCGCTGGGTGGTCTGGTAGACGATAAGGCCTGGTCAAAGGCTGACATCGCAGGTCTGCGTACTGGTCTGGTCTTTGGTACTGACAGCAAGAAGGCAGGATGGCTGCAGGGCTTGAAGCTTTCGTTGAATTTCGGTATGGACTATCACAACTCTCTGGCCATGCGTTACATGAACATGTATCATGGTAACCAGGCAAATGCCGGTGGATTGATCACAAAGAGCAATGGCCGCACTCAGAGTTACACCTTCAACCAGCTGGTCACCTGGAACCGTTCGTTCAACAAGCACAATATCGATTTGATGGCTGGTCATGAGTGGTATGCTTACAAATACGAGTATCTGTACACAGGTAAGACCAACCTCGTAGAGGGAATCTACGAACTGGGTCCTGGTGCCAACATCTATGATGCTGACTCTTATACCGACAACTATCGCATTAACTCGTTCCTGAGCCGTGCTAACTACAACTATGATGACAAGTATTATCTGTCAGCATCACTCCGTACTGACGCTTCTTCGCGTTTCTACAAGGATAACTGGACAGGTACATTCTGGTCGTTGGGTGGTAACTGGCGTATCACCTCGGAGAAGTTCATGAAGGACGTGAAATGGGTAGACAACCTGTCGTTCAAGATTTCTTATGGTGAGCAGGGTAACGATAACCTCTCCAGACTCTATGCTTGGCAGAGCCTTTACTCTCTTGGATGGAATAACGGTAACAACATCGGTGCCGTCATTTCTTCACTGGAGACAAAGGATGTATCTTGGGAGAAGAACAAGAACCTGAACATCGGTCTTGAGGGTGTCCTCTTCGACCAGCTGATTCGCTTCAGCTTCGAGTACTACAACAAGAAGACTACCGACATGCTGTTGGATTATCCTATGCCAACCTCTTCTGGTTTCAATGGATACCTGGCCAATATTGGTGACATGCGCAACACAGGTATTGAGGCCGAGTTGACCGTTGCTCCAATCAGAACAGGTGATTTCCGTTGGGATATCACATGGATGGGATCTACCGTCAGCAACAAGGTGCTCCACCTGACGAAGGAGTCACCCGAGATAGTCAGTGGTGTACGCGTCATCAAGGAAGGCTATGCCCTGAATACATTCTATATGGCAAAGAGTGCCGGTGTTGATCCCGCAACAGGAGCACAACTCTACTGGTCGTATAAGACTGACGACAATGGTGACAAGGTTGAGGGTTCTGACTTCATTACTTCTGACTACTCAGATGCCAACAACCATAAGTACTACTTCGACAGCCGTATTCCTGATCTTTATGGTAGCATCTCTACCAACTTGAGCTATAAGGGCCTTGATTTATCAGTCCTGACAACCTATTCTATCGGTGGTAATGTATACGACAGCAGCTATCGTGGCACCATGGAGGTTACCTATCCTTCAAGCACATGGCATAAGCATGCTCTCCGCCGCTGGCAGAAGCCGGGTGACATTACAGATGTCCCACGTGTTGAGCTGAACGGCTCATTCGCAGCTAACGACCGTTATCTGATCGACGCTTCATACTTTGCCATTAAGAACATCACGCTGGGTTACACCCTGCCAAAGAAGTGGATGCGCAGCATCGGTATTCACAATATCCGTGTATTCACTTCTGTTGATAACCTCGCATTGTGGTCACATCTCGATGGTATGGATCCTCAGTACAACTTCTCTGGAGGCACTGACTATGATTATACTCCTAACAAGACTTGGACTCTTGGATTTGAGATTAAGTTCTAAAGGAATGGTTTCATAAAAATAACTTTAAGCAATAAAAAATATGAAAAGAATATTCAAATATACATTCGTAGGACTGTTGGCTGGCTGCATGCTCATGACGACTTCTTGTTCTGAGGAGCGACTGATTACAACGCCCACACAGTCGATGTCTGGAGAGGGCTTGCTGGCTTCCGGTAATGCTGCCTTGGTAGCACTGAATGGTATCTATCGCGAAATGTACACCGCCGGTTGGTCTACCACAGGTAACACCCACCAGTGCTTCGGTATCACAGCTTACAACTTGGCTTCTGAAGTGATGGGTGAGGACTTTATCATGGGTGCACAAGGTTCGGGTTGGTTCTGGTTCGACTGTGTTTATGATGTGAAGGATATGTACACTCGTACAACATGGCGTAACTATGATTTGTGGAATGCCTATTATAAGTGGATTTCTAATGCCAATTATATCATTGCCGCTGAGGAAACCATGAGTGGAACAAGTGAAGAGGTTAACTATGCTATCGGTCAGGCATATGCCATCCGTGCTTACAGCTATTTCATGCTGGCACAGTGGTTTGCACGCACATTGGTAGGCCATGAGAATGAGCCATGTGTACCTATCTACACAGAGCCAACAACTCCTGATACTAAGGGTAACCCCCGTTCTACAAATGCTGAGGTTTACGCTCAGATTGACAGTGATATCGAGAATGCTCTCTCTAGACTTGAGGGAATCACTCCTAAAGACAAGAGCCATATGGGATATGCTGTTGCTCAAGGTATCAAGGCACGTGTCTCATTGGTTGAGAACAAGTGGGCTGCTGCCCGTGACGCCGCCAAGGCTGCTATTGAGGCTAGCGGATGCTCTATTGCTGAAGTGAAGGACTTTATCGGCTTGAACAATGTAGGTGCTAAGAATGTGATGTGGGGTGCTGGTATTATCGCCGATCAGGTGGGTATGTACGCCAGCTTCTATTCTCACATGGACCTCGAATCGGGCATTTCTTATGCCAATACTGCTCCGAAGCTGATGAACAAAGAGTTGTTCGCTAAGATGGAGCCGACAGACACTCGTCGTAGCTGGGTGAAGCAAGGTTTTACCTATAAGGATCAGGACGGTGTCGCATCGACAGGTCTTCTTCAGGAAAAGTTCAAGTTCACTGATGTTCCCACATGGCTGGGCGACTATGTGTTCATGCGTGTTGAGGAGATGTATCTGACTGCTGCTGAGGCTGAGTGCCGTCTGGGCAATGAGGCTGCTGCTAAGGAGGATCTGATGGCTCTGATGGCAAAGCGTAATCCTGACTACGTATGTGACGATCTGACCGGAACTGCCCTTGGCAGAACTTCTGCTGTTGAGGACGAGACTGGTTCGCTGCTCGAAGAGATTATCAACCAGCGCCGTATTGAGTTATGGGGTGAAGCCGGACGTATGTACGACCTGAAGCGCCTGAAGCAAGGTTTCCGCCGTACAACTCAACAGGGCTGGTGCGAGTCTGCTCTTTTGGCTAACCGTCCAACCGACAATCCTGAGAATTACATGTGGGTGATGACCATTCCTCAGACAGAGTTTGATGGTAATGTCAATTTGGATGCTAATAAGGACCAGAATCCACTTGGTGATATCTAATAGTAACAACCAATAAATAATAGAATATGAGAATTAATAAATATATTTTCGGGCTGGTAGTCGCAATGGCAGGTTTGTTTGTCTCTTGTGACACTGAAAACGAGGGTGTTATCTATACTGCCGAGAATGAAGGTGTGACGTTTGCATCTTCTGCCCTGCAAGGTGTAGAAGTACCTGCTTCAAATCCTTTGTTTACTGTTGACCTGCTTCGTGGTGATACTAAGAATGCACTGTCCGGCAGTATTTCTGCAAAAGGAACCATCGTTGTCGGTGAGGATGCCGAAGGAGAGCCTATCACACAGAATATTGAAGGTATCAAGGTCTCTAATTACTCTTTTGCCCCTGGTGAGAACATCACCTCTGTCAACGTTGACATCTCTCCACTTCCTGTGGGTTATGTAATGACACTCACACTCACTATCGATGATGAGAAGAATGTGGCTGTCAGCGGAAAGAAGGCCGCTACCATGAAATGCTCTAAGGCATACGAGTGGAAATCACTGGGTAAGGGTACTTACATTGACAACTGGGTTGGGTGTCAGACAGAGGTTGAAATCTTTAAGGCTGACGGATTCGACCGCTATCGCGTCATGAAGCCATACGAGTCATATCTGAAGACACCAGAAGCTGCTGCAAGCTGGGAAAACTGGATTAGTACATCTTCAGCTGAGTACATTGAGTTCTGGACTCAAGACGGTTCTATCTACTTCGATGACTACTATACAGGTCTGAACTATCAGGGTGATTCTTCACAGCCTATCTATGTATGTCACCCCAGCGGATGGTCATCACTGAGACCGAACATCCCGAACAACAAGTGGATTGACGCTAAGACAGCTCAGTTCGCACCCTACTATTATATTGATGGTCTGGGCGGCTGGAACTACAGTGGCTCTGATGGTGTGATTTATGTCATACTACCGTAAGACACTTTTGCTAAATATGTGCTGGACGCCATTTTACTGATGGCGTCCAGTTTTTCAATTAATGTAAATAATGAATATGAGAAGGTTTACGTTACTTTTTTCTTTTTTTGTATTGGCTATTTCTGTCTATGCCGTTCCCGCTTTACCAGGACAATGGAAGGTGCTCACTCTTGCTGACGGAACTCAGGTGCGGGCAGAACTGAAAGGTGACGAATTTGGTCATTACTGGAAAGCTGTTGACGGCAATTGCTATATAGAGAGTGCCCAAGAGGGGATTTTTCAGTTATGCGATTCAAAAAGAATTGCAGAAAAAGCACAGGCCAAAAGGGCTGTTCGCAAACAAGTAGTTCGCAGGAAGACCTCTTTTGGCGGAAGAAACAACTTTGTCGGAAAGAAAAAAGGTCTTCTCATTCTTGCACAATTCAAGAACAAAGAATTTGAGGAAGAACATACCTTGGATCTCTATAAAGACATTGCCAACAAGGTTGGCTTTACTAGTGATTTGGGATTCAAAGGTAGCGTTAAGGATTATTTCCTCGACCAGAGCAGCAATAAGTTTGAAATCGACTTCGATGTTGTAGGTCCATTACCTCTTCCTGAAAACTATGGCTACTATGGGGCGCCAAATGGTGATAGCAACGACACGTATCCAGGTTTGATGGCAGCAACAGCATGCCAACTGGCAGATGAGTATGTCGATTTCAAAGATTATGACTGGGATGGCGACGGTGAAGTAGAACAAGTGTTCATCATCTATGCCGGTTTAGGACAAGCCGCTGGCGGAGATGCAAATACGATATGGCCTCATGAGTGGCATCTGCAGTATTCCGATTATGGAAATAAGCTCTCATTGGATGGTGTTACTATTGATACATACGCCTGTGGTGCGGAGTTAACTACAGCCGGCCACATAACGGGGTATGGTATAGAAGGAATAGGTACTATCTGCCATGAGTACACTCACTGTCTGGGTATACCTGACATGTATGATACTGATGGTGAAAACTACGGTATGGCGAATTGGGACCTGATGTGTTCAGGCAGTTATAATGGAGGTAGTTTCTCACCTGCTGGCTATACCAGCTATGAACGTATGTGTTGTGGATGGCTGGATCCCATTGTGCTCAATGACGATACTGTAATAACAGGAATGAGAGCATTGGGCGATGGAGGCGAGGCATACATCATCTATAACGATGCCCACCGCGATGAGTATTACTTATTGGAAAACCGACAACAGAAAGGCTGGGACGAAGGCCTTGCTGGCAGTGGCTTGCTTGTCATCCACGTTGATTATGTTGAAGAGTTGTGGGCATATAATCTGGTAAATAATACTACAAGTTATAATGGGTACAATGAACAACAACGTTGTACTATCATTCCTGCTGACGGCGATTTTGGAAAACATGATATTGGGACGGATGTTTATCCTTCTAATGGAAATAACAAACTGACCGACAAATCTACACCGAGAGCTTACCTATATAACAAAAACAATGATGGCAGGCTTTATATGACAAAGCCGATAACTGACATTACGCATACAGATGGCCTTATTTCATTCGTATTTAAGAACCAACTTAAAAATAAAGTCCCTACTGCTATCACGACACTTGAGATGAAGAAATCGTCAGGTAATAATATCTACGACCTCAACGGCCGATATGTCGGAACGGATATTACTAATCTGCAAAAAGGTATATACATCATCAATGGCAAGAAAGTGGTGAAGTAAGACTTCCATCACATAATGAAATAATACTTAACGGATACTTAAACCTTTATATAGATTCCGGGCGCATATATATTAATATAAAGTATGTGTCCGGAATCGTTTATGGTGCTTTTGTCGGTATAGGGCCATGATAATAGGCAATCCGCTGACGGCGCCATGTGTAAGTGATGTGCAGTGTGCCATCGCTGCCTTCGATGATGGCAGGGTAGGAGTATTCGCCAAGGGGACTTTCTTCCAAGGTTTTTATGTTTGTCCAATGCAGTCCGTCGTTGCTTTTCGCCAGACATAAAGGGGTGCGCTCGCCGTGTGGAATGCCTTTTAATGATGCAAACGGAGTGTAGACCATGCGGTGTGTGCCGTCGCGCAGGGTTACTGCGTCGATGCCGGAGCCGTTGTTAGGTATCTTTGTCAGCACGGGTTTTGTCCATGAGTTACCACCGTCGGTGCTCTCGCTGAGTGCCAGATAACTGTTACGAGTGCGGCAGAGTGCGCGCAATGTGTCACCGCATACGAGCAGGCTTGGCTGGATGATACATAGCGTATCGTCGGTAAGCGGTGGCATCACCTTCGACCAGTTGCGTGTCTGCAAGTCAAGAATCTCGAAATGGATGCGCCATATCCTGTCTGTGGTCTCAGTGCTTGAAGGACAGATGAGACGGTTTTGGAAAACAATAGGCTTGTTCTTAATCGGTCCAAGCATTCCCTCCGGCAGTTGCTCGGGTTTCGACCATGTGCGGCCATTGTCTTTTGAACGGGTAAGCCAGCCCGTCCATTCGGGGACGCTCTTACCCACTTTATAGAACAGCCATACCTCCCCGTCAGGCATCTGACAGAGTACTGGGTTCCAACAGGCAGTGCCATTACCGTCGGCAACGAGTCTGGATGGCTCCCATGTTCCCTTTTTCGTATCTTTCCTGCTTACGTAGATATTGCAGTCGGGATTCTTTTCCTTGGTTCCACCGAAATAGGCAACAAGCAGGTTGCCGTCTCTCAGTTCTACAAGGGTGGAGGCGTGGCACTCAGGGAAGTCGGCTTTCTCGTACAAGAACTCTGTTTGCTCGGGTAATTCAATCTTGAAGTGGTGACGACCGGATGTCAGAATCCTTCCTTCCTCCGCAACCTTGTATCCATTTCCATTGTTGACGATGGTGGCCTCGCAGTTTGCGGGAATCTCTACTGTCCACGAGACTGTTCTGCCGTTTTTCTTCCAATTGCTGACGATGCGCCCGTAAGGTGACTCGTACGAGACATCGGCATGACTGCAATCAGGAATGTCGAAGCGAGGATTAAGTTTGATGTGGCGGTAAGCATCGTCAGAACTGATACCTCCCACATATTGGTAGCACCAGGTGATGAGGTCGCCCAGTAACATCACGTGATTACTACTGTTCATGGCAGGATCGGCGGTGTCGCCGTTCCATAGTTCCCAGATAGTGGTTGCTCCTTGCTCGGTCATATAACCCCACGACGGATAGGTGTTCTGAGTTGCCAGGCGCCATGCTACATCCGCGTAACCGTTATCTGACAATGTGCGTAAAAGCCATGAGATACCGATGACACCACAGCTGATATGCTCTTTGTTCAGTTTCACGAAGTTTCGGATTACATTTTTCACCACATCGTCACGACAAGAGTCGGGAACAAGTCCGAAAGCCAATGCCAGCAGGTTGGCCGTGGCGGTGTTGTTTCCATAGAAGACACTGTCGGGGTAGAGCACGTGGCCAGGGCGTTCAGATGTCCCCCGACTTACGTTCAGGAAACGATGGTTGAATGCATTGGTCAGTATCTCGCTTTTCTTTTTCCAATACATGGCGTCATCGCTCATGTCCAACAGCCGTGCAAAGCGCTCTGCCAGTTGCAGTGAGCCGATGGTATAGGCTGTGGCGAGCAGTTTTCCGTCGGTCTTGCGTGCCGGATCCTCGCTATGTATCAGCTCCGGTTTCTCTGGCGGAACACACCAGTCGCCGTATTTGTCTTTCGAGATGATGCCTTCCTGGTCGCTATATTCGGTCATGATATGCATGAGCCACCGTTTGATGTACGGATAACTCTCAGCGATGGGTTGCAGGTTACCGAATTGCCGGTAAATCATATCGCATGTGAACGGTAGTGCGGCAGGCCACGTCACGTCATCGGTATAATAGTTCCAGAAGGCGGGTGCCACATCGGGAATGCAGCCGTCGGAGCGTTGCGCCTCGCAGATGTCGCGCATCCATTTACTGTAAAGGCGCTCGTTGTCGAAGATAAAACTCTCGCCCAGCGAGCCTATAGTACGGTCACCGAGCCATGGTTGGCGCTCATCACGCTGCGGACAGTCGATAGGCATACCCTTGTAATTGCTTCGTATGCCCCAGAAGGCATTCCTGTACACCTTATTTAATATGGTGTCGGAGCAGGAGAACGACCCGATGACGCTCATGTGGTCGTTCACGGGATAGGCTTTGATGGCGCATTCGTTCCCGTGCTTTGCCTGCACTTCAACATATCTGAAACCATGTGTCACGAATGTCGGTTTCCACCAACGTCCGTTTTCCGTTCCATTGCAGATGTATATGTCCTCACTACGTGCCGACCGCAGGTTGTCAGTATAGAGCTTTCCGTCGCCTGTCAGCCGTTCAGCATAGCGGATTCTGATGGTGTCGCCTTCATTTCCATTGATTTGCAAAGCCGTCCATCCCGCCATGTTTTGTCCAAAGTCGACAATCCATACGCCATTGCTCGTTTGCCGGACACTGACAGGCTGCATGGCTGTTTCTTCCGTCATGCCAGGAGCGGGCTGCCCGCAAAGAGTTCCTTCGGGAATCGCCGTTCGCTCGGCCTGCAGCCAT
>JAEEGI010008691.1_pt1 | contig 22373 bp, 17 predicted proteins | sample 8958751 | NCBI WGS metagenome assembly JAEEGI01 (sample SAMN16246545, study PRJNA631951) | gut metagenome | biome: gut microbiome; feature: rumen; material: KS-attached | host: Bos | place: Iran: Karaj | collected 2018-10 | reverse complement strand
CCCAGCGTTGCCCTATCCTCCGCCGCGGCAAAAGCACTCAAATTATACCACGCATTTCCAATTTTGAAAAGGAGAAACGTATAATTGAATTCTCTTGCTGGGGGACTATTTAATTATACCAGGAACAGATATGAAAAAAGTATGCGTTATCACCGGCGGCGGAAGCGGAATGGGCCTCGAAGCCGCAAAGTTCATGCCCCGCGACAGGGTGATACTGATCGCCGGCAGGACTGTCGCAAAGCTTGAGAAGGCACTGGGAGAACTTAAGGAACTGGGCTTTGAGGCATATGCGCACGCTGTCGACACATCCGTCAGAAACAGCGTCCGCGAACTGGCGGAGTACGCCGCGTCGCTGGGAGAGATCACGAACGTGATCAATTCCGCCGGCATGAGCCCGGCTCAGACAAACGGCGAAAAGCTGCTCCGCATCAACGCGCTGGGCACCGTCTACGTCAATCAGGAGTTCAGCCGGCTGATGAAAGAAGGCAGCGTGATCGTCGACATAGCGTCGAATTCCGCCTACTCGCTTCCGGAGTTCATCATCCCGAAGAAGGCATATCCGCTTGCCGAGACCGACGAGGAGAAGTTCGTCGCGAAGATCCTGAAGCGCGCAAATATCGCTAAGACCGATTACCAGAAGGCGGGATTCGCATACGCCATCTCAAAGAACTTCGTATGCTGGTATGCAGCGAAATGCGCTTTCGAATACGGCAAGAAGGGCATCAGAGTGGTCTCGCTCAGCCCCGGACTGATCGCCACCGACATGGGCAACGCCGAGAAGGAAAACGGCGGATTCCTCATCAAATTTGCCGCCGAGGAACGCATGGGCAGACCAGAGGAACTCGGATTCGCGATCGCGACGGTCGCCGACGAGCGCAACGGATATCTTGCCGGCGTCGACATCCTGTGCGACGGCGGAAGCACCAGAGGTCAGAAAGAGTTCAAAAAACAGAAGTGAACCGCTTTCCCGGCGAATGCAAACGATACATTTTCCGGGAGAAAAATGCCCGAAGGGCTCGGCAGGGCTTTGGGGATCGGAAATTCCCAAAATACCACGCCCTGCATGCGCCGTGACCGACATGACGGCGCGGAAAGGAAAACAATGGCAAAACTGAAGATCGGCGTGTTCGGATGCAGACGCGGAGGAAACTACGTATCCCTTATGGCGTCAAGGCCCGATGACATCGAAGTCGTCGCTCTCTGCGACAGGGATATCGAAAAGCTGAGCGCAAAGGATACCGTGCCCGAAGCCAGATGTTTCACCGATTTCGACGAATTCCTGAGATGGGGCAGGGAGAACGGAATGCAGGCCGTCTTTCTCGCCAACTACTTCCATCAGCACGCACCTTTCGCGATAAAATGCATGGAGGCCGGGATGGACGTCGTAAGCGAATGCACGTCCGCGTCCACCCTCAAAGAATGCGTTGAACTTGTCGAGTGCGTCGAGCGCACCGGCAGAAAGTATATGATCGCCGAGAACTATCCTTTCTCGACGCGCAACCTTGAGATGAAGCGCATCGTGGATTCCGGCGCGCTGGGATCGGTCCTGTATGCGCAGGGAGAATACAACCACGGCGGAACAGGCGATTCGGTGCGAAACGACGCCCAGGGCGAATTCCACTGGAGGGCGTGGCTGCCAAAAACATACTACAACACGCACGCGCTCGGGCCGCTCATGTACATGACGGATTCCATGCCGCTCTATGTTTCCGCAAGAGCCGCCCATTCGGATTACCTCTATGCTTACAGGGAATACCGCCACGCCTACGACGGCGCCGCGTATATGTTCTGCGAGATGGACAACGGGATGGTGGCGGTCTGCACCGGATGCACCGCGGCGGCTTCCGACTACAGCCGGTACCGCATAGTCGGCGACGACGCGGGCATCGAGGGCGGAGGACATACCGAAGGCGTGCGCATGTTTTGGCACACCTATACGAAACCCGCGAACGAGGAAGAAAGGATCAAGCACATCACGCCCGACCTCGCCTCGATGGGTGAAAAGGCGGAAAAGGCAGCCAGCTCCGGACACGGCGGCGGAGACTGGTGGATCGTCGACAATATGCTCGAGTATTTCGTCAACGGCGTCGAGCCCTTCTTCAACGTATACAGAGGAGTCGCAATGTCGGCGGTCGCGATCCTCGGATGGAAGAGCTGCCTCAACCACGGCGAGAATTTCCGCGTCCCCAACTTCCGCAGTCTGAAGGAGAGAGATCTCGTCAGAGACGACGATCTCACTCCCTTCCCGGGCGACAACGGCGAACCTCACACGATGCCTTCTTCGGTGCCTTTTTCCGACAGGCCGTACAAAAAAGGCTGCCCTGATACAATAAACCGCTGAGCGGAAAAAGACGTGCGCTGAAAGACGCAGAAAAAGCAAAAGATAACAAAAGGAGCCTTGATTTCACGGGGCTCCTTTCCTGTTGTGCAGTCCGGTGTCTGTTGAACTTCGATCCTCTCACTACTCAACACCACCATGCACGGATTGATCATTATCCGGATCATCGGATCCGTTTTTTCTCTTCAATTCCATTTTGGCTTTATTTTTCATCAGCTGGAAGACTATCACCATAACAAGGGAGATCGCTGATGCGCCCAGAGAACAGGCAAAGAATATATTATCAATCCCAAATGACGGAATACAGATCAGGAACAGCCAGTAAAGCAGCACCGCGACGATCGCCGCCGCGGCGGCACATCTTCTTACAACGGAAAAGTATTTTGATCCGGAGCCGGTCCCGTTCCCCCGCACGGAAGGCGGTTTAAGACATGCGGACAAAAGCAGGACAGTTCCTGATGAGAGACAGGGTATCGCCAGAAGCAAAAGCAGCATACGGACAAGCTCTCTGCCATCGATAGAAGAAGCTTTATGTCCGGCGAGCTCATTCCACGTGATCAAAACCGCAAAGATCAGAATCCTGATCCCGAGAAAGATTCCAGCCGCCAAAGCCGTTCCGTTTATTTCCGTTTTGCTTCGCTCTTCATTTTTCATGATGGCAGACTCATTTTCTCACCGGTATCCCGGCTTCGGATAAGAAATACGGCGCGATCGTCCGAATACTCATGCCGTTTACAGCATGCCGGCCATTCCGACTGCTTCAGGAGGAAGTATTCCCTTCTCTATGCATAAAGCGGCACAGCCTCCCGCTGCGTCTCCGGTCCTGAATGCGGGACCTCCGACCCGGTAACTTGCATGCGCGACAAAATCTCCGCTTATGCATCGTCCCGCCATCATCAGATTGTCGAAATCAGCGCTGATGAGCGAGCGGAGCGGAATCTGATATGGCGGGTGCTTTGTTCCATATCTGCTTTCAAACGCCTTGCCTTTTTCGGAAGAAAGTGCGTGTACATCCGTGTTGAAGGTCACAGTGCAGATCCGGTCTTCGAACATTTTCCCCCTCGATACGTCGTCGGCGGTTATACGGTAGAGCCCTTTTATTCTGCGTCCTTCTCTTACGCCGATCATATCCGCCGTTGCGGTAACGCGCAGATCCTTCCAGACGCCTCCCTGATCCCTTAACCCGTCGACTATTTTATGGATCTCTTCGCGTGCGCGTACCGTTCCTTCGGTAACATCTTTCACGCTCAGTCCGCTTCCGTATTCATGATCCACCATAAAACCGATCGAGTTATACTTTTCAGACAGGACCGCGAGATGCGGATACCGGTATGAAGGGACAAGACCTGCCCGCGCAATATCCTCAAGAAGCTTCGCCTTTGCCTCTTTGCCTGGAGCGTATCTGCTGTCGTATGCGGTACCGCCGATCGTTACGCCGTCCACATGCGCAATAAGCGACATCGGCTGGGTCGCTCCCTCTTCGTTGCCGATCTCATATGATGCTCCGCAAAGAAAACCCAGATCGCCGTCGCCGGTAGCGTCGATAAAAACAGTAGCGTCATAATAAGAGGGCCCGCTTTTTGATTCTGTCAGGACCGACCTGATCAGTCTCTTATCGGTGACAGCGCCCGAAACAAACGTATGGTATAAAAAATCAACGCCCGATTCCAGGCACATTCTTTCAAATACAAGCTTTGTCTTTTCGGTATCGGCGGTAAATCTGGACTTGTTCGGAAATCTTTTGCCGTCGGCTTCTTTTTCGAGCCGTTCCATGACCTCATCCATGAGAGCTCCCTTGTCGAAGGTATCGATAAGCCAGGTCAGCAGGCCACGGGTCCAGAAACCGCCGAGGCAGCCGCCCTGCTCGATCAGAAGCGTTTTCGCGCCTTTCCTTGCAGCTGAAACAGCTGCCGCGACCCCCGAAGGTCCGCCGCCGCATACAACGATATCGTATCTGCCGCCGAAACGGTACTCTTTTGTTATCTTCATGAATATCTCCTCCAGTCTGTTTTTATTTCACTGACGGCAGTCCCGGAAGGGCAGCCGGCGATGTTCTCATCGTCTTACAGAACAATCTTGCTTCCTTCTTTACCGTTGTCAGTTTATAACATCAATTGTTTAAGTCCCTGTCACGTACCGGCTGCTTCGCATGATCCTCATATTTCAGTACCCGAGGAATTCCCTCAGGTCTTTGTCAGGCAAAAGTTCCTTCTTTCCCAGACCGAAGGAGTAATCCGGAACGATCTCCAGATACCGGTCAAGGAACTCCTCCCAGGTCTTTGCTTCAAAACAGTAGGGCGTTATGAAAAAATCTCTGCTGCCCCCCGTCGTACGGTCTCCCGCCGTTACGCTCACTTTATAGTCGCCCGACTGCAGTTTGCAGAAAACGTATCTCTCAAGATTCCAGCCGTGTATACTGATGTGCCCGAATCTCGGTTCGTAACATGCCACCGTTTCGTTCTTCCTGAGAGCCTCGCTCTTATAGTCGTACTCCACGCACTCTATAAACCGTTCCGCGCTTTCGACGTCGTACACCGAATACTCACTTTCACCCCGGTATCTTCTGACGAATTCCAGATCTCCGCCGACCCTCTGTATATCATACTGCCAGCTCTCTTTGAGCATCTTCTTATCAAGCCAGCGGTAATCCTTTTTCACATTGTTGAAAGCCTTTTCAAGATATACGTTTATGTCTGTGCCGAACTTGAATCTCTCTTCCGGATTTGAATTCCTGACCTTATCGCGGGTATATCCGCACAGGAAATCGATGAACTCATCCGCGGTGGTTCCCTCCGTCCAGGGGGTCACTATATCCGAATCATCATAATAGTTTTTGCTGATCTGACCGAAAACCAGTTTGCCGTGCAGCGGCGCGATCTGCCATACCGGAGTCTCCTTTTTCATCATCGTCACGGTCGCCCAGCTGAACTCCCCGCGCAGCTTTTCCAGCGCCTTTTCGTAATATACCTCGATATCCGTTCCGTATCTGAAAAGCTCCGGATCCGCCGACGGGTTCCTGTTCAGTTTCTTTTCGAGCTTTTTCTCATTTTCCCGCTCCAGCTCCGCCGCGAAGATCTCATCGGTACTGAGCGGCGTCCAGGCCCATACCTCGTCCGAGCTGTGGCTCGCAAGCGCCGACGAGTAAATAAACGCTCCACCTGCTTCATGCCGCCACTTGTTCCATCTGCCCGCCGCAAGACCGCCGTTCTTCATGATAAGAAGGCAGAACTGTTCCTCTTTGGGGCGCTTTTTATCGGCAAAAGATCTGAAGCCCTCAAACTGGATATTGCGGTCGCCCTCTTCCTCTTCGCGGCCGATGTTTATCCAGTTTATCCCTTCTGTTTCCAGACTGTCGGTGAGATCGTAGCGGTCAAGAGAGTGCCATCTCGACACCTCTTCGGAACCTACCGTATCGCCGGTCCCGCGGATGAATTTGCCGGACTTTGAGCTTTTATTGCCGTAATCTGCGGGAAGCCACCCGCCGGCGGTATAATCTCCTGTTTTCAGTTCAAGCAGGCAGTATTCCCCGTACCGCGGCAGATCTTTGCCCGAAAAAACATGAAATTCGTTAAATGACAGTGTGAGATCTTTGTAATTGACTTTGAACATAGTTTTTCCCCTCTTCGTTTCGGTATGATCAGTCTGCGGTCCGTCACCGCTGAGTTCCCGTCTGCTCCGTAGGCTAATCCCAGTCACGGACGGTCTTTTCTTTTGCGGGCTCCTGCTTCCCGCCTGATCTTCTGACGATCCGGGCTGCGCCGATCTCGATCATGACCGTTATCGCGTTGGCAAGAGGATATGCGACGAAAAGCATCATGAATGAGAAGAGCAGCCGGATATGATGATCGATAAAGAAATCAGAGATCACAGGGACAAATCCGTTGGCGTTCATAAGCAGCATATAATCAACATAACCGTATTCCGGGTTTCTCACGATAATAAAGTTCAGGGGTATAACGAATGCGCTGAATAACAGGACGGGGATCATCCCTTCGGCTATCGTTTTCAGAGAAGGGGTATACTCGCCGGTTATGAGAAGAGACATGCCGACAAAAACGATCACGGCGTGGAAGAAAACCGAGTATAATCCGCCGAACGTGAAGATCGGATACCATGCCGCGGCGCTGAGATAAACAAAATTCGTAAGCCCCGCAACCATTCCGATCGAGGAGAAGAATGCCATCGAAGCCTTTCTGATCCACCCTTTTCCCCAGACAACGAATGGAAGAAAATACAGCAGCATTGAGCAGGTATACAGAGGAAGTATCCCGCCAAAGTCGAAGTGCTCTCCCTGCCTCAGACCGTGATATGTGGAAAAGGCGATCTTGGCGATCTCAAGGAAGGGCATGAAAACAGCCAGGACCCTGTAAATGTTGAACAGTCTTTCCTTTCCGGCTTTCCTGAGGAGAACCGAAAGGAGGATTATCAGCACAAAGATCGTTCCCATAACGATGAACTGTTTCGGGGACATTTTATCCTCTCCGGAATAGCCCTTCGATATCAGATCCTGTGGGCCGTCAAAAAAACCGTATTTAAAAAGACCTTTAAATACTCCGCTCATTTTCATCTCCCTTTCTTCTGTCGAATCCCTGTCTTTACGCTCGGAGTTATATCGGTCGTCCGGCAGCCGAACAGTCTTTTCACGGATCTGCGGGCATGTCAAAGACCATTTTCTACCCGATCCTGCAGGGTTCCTCTCAATTGTCTCATATCTTCTTCATTCAGGGACGTTTTTTATTCCATGACGTTATCCGGGACAGGCCTGCCTTTTCCCCCGTCTTTTCAGCATATACTATTATATCAAAAACCGCGCCGCAATTCAATGAAATTCATGAAAACAGAAGCTTCGCGCGCCTCATTCTTCCCGCAGCGGCCATTATGCTCTTGACAAAACCGGAAAAATTGATAAAATATTCAATGATCAGGTAAAGCAGATCACTGCAGCATAAAGGACGGGCGGGCTCCCGACCGCGTCCGGCCGTGCGCAAAACTGTTTTTTCAGCGGATCGCACCGCGCTCTTCGCGCCGGATGCGACTTTCGCGGAAAGGAAAAAATGAACGACTCCCGCATATGGATCGGTCTTGAAAAGGGTAAGGAGGGCTACGGCCGATTCACCCCGTACGATCCCGGGACCGAATCGGAAATGAAAAGACGCGCGCTGGAGGAGGATCCGACAGAGCGCGGGTCTCTGCTGTTCAGAAAGACCTTCCGGATAGACGGCGAGGTGTCGGAAGCGAAGATATCCGTCGCCGGACTCGGATATTATTACCTGAAGATCAACGGCGTCTCTCCCGATCCCGCGCGGATGTTTTCGCCGATCCTGTCCGACTACTACAAGCGGGTGAAATATGACGTTTACGACGTCTCCTCCCTTCTCAGGCCGGGAGAGAACTGCATAGCCGTCGAGCTGGGCCCCGGATGGTATTCCGGCAATCCGAAATGGTGGGGCTGGCAGCAGGCGTGGTACGGAAATCCCCGCCTCCTGGCAAGGCTTGAAGCGCTCCTCTCCGACGGTCGCGAAATAACTGTTGAGACCGACGGCAGCTGGCGCGTAAGCCGCGGCAGCGTGACCTTCAGCTGCGTCTACGACGGCGAGACTCAGGACCTGCGCCTCGAACCCGAAGGCTGGGAGCAGCCTGACTTCGACGACGGCGAATGGAGACTCGCCGTCGAAGTCGAAGCCCCGACCGACAATCTCACCGAGAGCAAAGCGCCTCCGGTACGCGCCGTCCGGACTCTGACGCCTGTGAAGATCTCGAAGCTCACAGACACCCTGACTCTCTTCGATTTCGGGGAAAACGGCGCTGCCGTTCCCCGGATAACCGTCAGGGGAAAAGCCGGAGACAGCGTCCTTCTCCGGCATTCTGAATTCCTTTATCCCGACGGAACGCCCGACACACGCACTGTGTCGAAGATCAGAAACGAGGACATCTTCATCCTGCGCGGCGGCGCCGGTGAAGTCTGCATGCCCCGCTTCTGCTGGCACGGTTACCGCTGGCTGACGGTCGCAGTCTCCTCCCCCGACTGCGAGATACTCTCCGCGGAAACCCTCTCTGTCCATTCCGACGTCGCCCCGACCGGAAGTTTCGAATGCGGAAACGAAGACCTGAACCTGCTCCACGCCGTCTACCGCAGGACGATCCTCGCCTGCCTGCAGGGAGTGCCGGTCGACTGCCCCCAGCGGCATGAGCGCAAGGCCTGGCTCGGGGACGCCTACGCCGTCGACGAAGCCTCGATTTACAATTTCGATATGCGGGGGCTCTACTCCGACTGGCTCGAGGATATCAGGATCGGCAGACTTCCCGGGACAGGTCAGGTGCAGACGATCTGTCCGACCTTCGGGACCCTCGCCTCCTCGCCCGACTGGAGCCTCGCCTATCCCGACATCCTCTATGAGTGCTTTAAACGTTACGGGGACCGCTCTCTCCTCGAGCGGCATTATCCCGCGCTGAAGGAGCACACAGACGCGTATATAGCTCAGTGCGAGGACGGCTTCGTTCCCTTCGGTTTTTACGGCGACTGGTTTACCCCCGACATGCCCGAGGGAATGACGAAGGTCTCGCGCAGGCCGGGCCCCGAAGAGCACAGGCAGAATCCGCCGTATTACGGGACCCTCTTTTACTGTCAGACGCTCCGGCTGACGGCGACGATCGCGGACCGGCTGGGCTTCGGTGAAGACGCCCGCCGTTTCAGAGAAAGTCTTGAGATATCAAGGCGGGCGCTGGTTGACAAATACTATCACAGAGATACCGGAGTATTCGCCTACGGCGGGCAGTTCGCGCAGGTCTTCGCCCTTGCCGAGGATCTGCTTGACGAAGCCGACAGACCGGCGGCTTTCGCCGCCCTGCTGTCCATGCTCGAAGGCTCGGAATATCACCCGATGGTCGGAGTCATGGGACTGCGCCGGCTTTTCGAAGTCCTCTGCCGATACGGCAGACAGGACGTCGCCTGGCGCGTCATGACGGTGAAGGGATACCCCGGACAGCTCGAGATGCTCTCGGGGGACAGAACGACTCTCACCGAGGGCCTCGACGGCGGCGGAAGCGGCTGCCACGCCATGTTCGCCTCTCCCGACGCATTCCTCTACCGCTGCCTTGGCGGGATCACCGTCGACCGAATGGCGGCCGAACAGATCGTCATCGCCCCCTTCTGCCCGCCCGATCTCGGCTTCGTCCGCTGCTCGCAGATCCTCCCCGAAGGCGAGGTCTCGGTGCGCTGGGAGCGTGAGGGGAAAACTGTTTCCTTCGAGATTTCGGTCCCGAAGGGCTTGCGGACGAGGCTTGTGCTGAACGGCGCGTCTGAAAAATATGAAGAGACGCTGGACGGCGGAAGGCGGAAGGTTACGCTCTGCTGAAGCGGAAGTGATAGAGATCCTGCACGCGGACTTTCCTGCTTTCGGCTGCCGGTCGAGCCCTGTATTAACGGCACACACAGAAAAAGCGACCGGATGATCCGCCTTAAAACTATAAAAAATGTCGCAGGGGTGTTATGAGACTCCGGAAAAGAGTCTGGTAACACCCCTGCTTATATTATGCGTTAAATATCTCGTATTACTTCCCGCGTTTTCCGATCACGATCAGGGCAACGACCGCCCCGACGGTTCCGAGGATCACGAAGATACCGAGTCCGAGCATTATCCACGGGATCGGGCTCTTCGCGATGCTTCCCCCCTGCTGCTCATCCGGATCGATGTCCCACGTGTCGTCATCCGGATCGTAGGAGCCTCGGGTGGTGACGTCGGCTTCCGTTTCCTGAGATTCTTCGGTCGTGACGTCGGGTTCGGTTTCGGGTGTGGCGTCGGTTGTTACGTCGGGTTCTGTTTCCGGCGTGCTGCCGGTAGTGACATCAGGTTCTGTTTCCGGCGTGCTGCCTGTGGTGACTTCGGGCTCTGTCCCGGGCGCAGTGTCGGTGGTGACTTCAGATTCGGTCCCTGGCGTGACTGCGGTCGTCTCTTCAGGCAGCGTGATTTCCGCCTCTTTGACGTTGACACCGATCGCGAAATCGTTTTCGGGAACGGTGAAGCTGACGGTGTACCCGCCGCCGTCCTTCGGGTCGATCGTAACGCCTTCATTGGTGTTCTGCTCGTTGTATCTCAGAAAGACGCCCGACAGGTCGTATCCCTCGCGCGTTCTCACGGTCGCCGAGGCTGTCTCTCCGGGGACAAGCTGCACCGGCGATGAGAAACCGGCGCCGTTAAGCTCGAAGGATTCGATGTAATCGCCGCTCGTGCACCACCAGTTCGATGCGGTCACCGGCGTACCCGGCTTCACGACGAGGATCCTCAGGGTGCACTCGTCGACCTTTACCCAGTTCGTCGCGGTCCCTTCTTTGTCGTAATAGAGCGCGAGGGTCGCCGAATATGTGCCCTCTGTCAGGCCGTTCGCAGGACATGCCCAGAAAGTATAGACAGCATACGGCTCGGCGTAGTTGGATTCGTATATTTTGTCGGTCGCGAAGGCCGAGGCGTCTCCGGCGATCCATTCGGTCTTCAGATATGAGCTGGCCCTCGGCAGCGGGATCTCACCGAGCCTGAAATTGATCATTGCCGTGTGATCGGTTGACGCAAAACCTTCGGTAACCCTGCCGAAATCGACGTCATGCAGGACGAACTCCGGTTGCGTGCTTCTAGTATTGATCCCGATAGTCCAGACGGCGTCGGGAGCGGTGACCGTCCCCTCGTAGGAGCCGTCGGGCCTTTCGGTCAGCTCGAACTCGCCTCTGTTCTGATCGTCGTAGCGCAGGAAAGCCGAAAGGATGTCCCGGCCTTCTGCGGGCGTGATAACGATCTTTACCTCACTGCCCGGATCGGTGAAAGCGCCGCCGAGCGAAGGGATATCCGTTCCGCCGGCGCTGACCGAGGCGATGTGATCGCTGCTCGATGTGCCCCACCAGCCGCCCAGGGCGCTCTTTGCTCCCATGGCGAAGCTCCGGCCGTTGAAGGTGATCTGCACCGACCCTGTCGCGAGCGTTTTGCTGCCGGACTCGGCATAGGCCTCGACCGATATGTCATATACGCCCGACTGCCAGACGCGGTCGACTAGACTGCAGCCGTTCTCGGCGGGCACGAAGCCACCGTTTACGCCCACCCAGTATTGCTCGACCCCCGGCACTTCGTCCCAGGACAGCAGGCCCTCGGGCGTGACCGAGATCCCTGTCACAGGCGGATAATCGTCCGCCAGGACCCCGAGCGGCAAAACAAGCGCGAGAAGGAACAGGCAGGCCGCGGCTGAGGCGGCGGTTCTTAAAGATGTTTTTTTCATAGTCATTCCTCCTGCCCCGAGATCTCAGATGTCAAGTTTGTCAAGCTCTTCGGGGTATTTAAGCGGTTCTTTCAGTACCCTGATCTGAGATCCGGGATATTCCTTTTCCAACCTCGCGACCGCCTTCGGAGCCTCGCCTCCGCCGGCGTATAGAATGAAGCTGAGCTTCCGGCCCGAGAGATTCGTCTTCGCGAGCACAGTGTTGACCGGGCTGCTGATCCTGCCATTCCAGACCGGCGAACCTATCGCGATCTCATCGTATCCGGCGACGTCGGGATCGTATCCCTTCAGCTTTTCCTTTTTGCCGATCCCCGCGGCAAATCCGCCTGCGAGTATGCGCAGAAAGAAGCTTTCGGGCATCTTTTTTGCGGTCTCGACCTTTCTCAGATCATATCCGAGCTCCGAGAGTCTTTTCGCGACAAGCTCTCCGTTGCCGCTGAGGCTGTAGTAGATAAAAAGCTTTTTCATTTTTTGATCCTTCGATATCAGCTGTTTTCAAAAAACGGTTGCCGCCGGTCCCGCTCCTGACGCGCCGATGGCAGGCGGGACGAGCCCCGCCGGTATAAAGAACCTTGCCGCTCCCGAATTTCTGATGACGCGAACAAACCCGTTACCGACCGACATTTTTTCTCTCCGTTCTGTTGATCTTTATATTGCTCCGAACAGGGTGACCGCGCAGTCTCTCGTCCGGGGCTCCCTTACGGACTGAATATAGTATTATATAATAAAATGCTTCGTTTTTCAAGATTTTGAACAAAAAACACTCAAAGAAGGGCGAAAAAAGGCGCGAGGCCGTAAAAAAGTCATGACTTTTTTACGGCCCCGCAATACTGTAAAGTCGGTGATATCAGCGCGAAAAGGCGCTGTTGATCCGGTCTATCTCGGTCTGGGCCCTGCTTCTGTTCGAGTTCACGTTGCGCAGGAAGGTGTTCGAATGGGTAGTGGGGATGATCGTGTTGATAATGTTGTAAAGCGGAATGCTTTCTGAATAGAAGACCGAGCTGTCGTATACTATGTTGTTCAGTATGATATTGACCATCTCGACGCTGTCTGCGTTGCGGACGTTGCGGCTCTTGCAGTAAAGCTCGATGAAGGTGACGTACGTGGTGTCGGTGGATTCATACGAGAAGGCCTCAAGCGCAAAGCCGGCGAAATCGGGATCCTGATTCGTCGTCGGGATCGCGAAGAACATGCAGGAAATCTCGGGCATGGTGCAGAAGTTCTCCTGATCGGCGTTCAGCTTCGGTGAGGGGACCACGGTAAAGTCGAACTCGCAGGTCCTGCCGTGATATCCAACATAGTGGAGGCTGCACATGGTAAAGAGCGCGCGGCCGTCGACGAAGGTGTTGTCGGATACGTCCCAGTCTCTCCCGTACTCCTCGGGAGTCATCATGACTTCTTTGCGGCAGATGTCGAGAGCGGCGTCGACCGCTTCCGAGCTGCGGTCGAGGTTCTCGACGATCGCGAGACCGTCGCTGTCGTCCTTGCCGATGAGACGCAGGCCGCAGCCGAAGCAGAGCGCGGCGAAGTCGTCATAGGAGCTCATAGTGAGTCCGAATCTGTCCTCTTTCGTCATCTTCCCGTCGCCGTTGAGATCGGATGCAGCGGCGGTCACGTATTGAGACATCTTTTCTGCGACCCACTCGTTTGACCGAACGAGATTCGGTATCGGGTCGAGTCTCAGCTCGTCCCTGAGCGCGTCGTTGCAGACGATGACCTGAACGCGGTTCTTGTCCCTGAGGGAGAAATCGCTTGACGTGTAGTAGATATGGCCCTTGACCGATACGACGTCGTTGACGTTCTTGTGCCACCAGGGCTTTTCAAAATCGATATAGTCGACGTTGTTCAGATCCCGGAAATACCCCTTCTGCGCCAGCCCGCCGACCTTGCTGATATAGACGAATACCAGATCGAAGCTGTCCTCTCCGGAGGAGGCGTCCTTCGTGACGCGATCCTGCGTCTTCTTTTCCAGCGTCTGAACGACGGTGATGCCGTATTTGTCCTTTATCGTTTCGTTGCGTTTGAAGACGGCGTCGTTCATGACCTCTCCGTTGAGATCCTCGGCATAGAGCTCGAAGCTGGGATAGGTCTCGGACGCGGTCTCACCGCATCCCAGGATGCGGAATTCACGGTCCCATTTCGTCTCGGGCAGATCGGGGACCGGCTTTGTCTCGGCGGCGGCTGTGGCCGGGACGTCGTTGGTAACGGCGGCGGCAGTCGTGCTCTCTTCCGCCGGGCCTGTCTTTTCGGCGCACGCGGCAAACACCGCGACGGCCATGAGCAGCGCAAGCAGCGCCGCGGCGATCTTCACTGAGCTTTTCATGTTTCCTCCTGAATTTTTACATATAATCTTGAATTATCGATTAAAAAATGGTACAATATTTCCCTGAAGGAGGTGATATCGGTGATAAAGAATAAAATCAACCTGCCGCCGAGCGACAACATCGAGATAGAATACTACGTCAGGGACAGCGAACCCGACCCCGACAGGCAGCTCTACTACCCGGTACACGTCCACGACTATATCGAGTTCTACTATCTGATCGACGGCGACGTCAGCTTCATGGTCGATAACACTACATACCCGCTCAAGCCGGGCGACGCCGTCTTCTGCCGGCCGAACGAGATTCACCACTGCATCCGGCACTCCGAAAGGCCGCATCTCAACGCCTGCTTCTGGTTCATGTCGGGAAACGATTTCCTGCTCGCTCCCTTTCTTCGCGACCGCGGCGCAGGCGGAAACCTGCTGTCGCCGTCGTCTGACGAGACGCGGGCCGCGATCCGCGATCTGGTCATGAAGCTCGGACGGACAGGCGAAAAGGACACCCTGCTTGAGTTCTCTCAGCTCATTCAGCTGCTTGACATCTGGAAAGGATGTCTCAGCCCCGATACTGTGTCGGGCGAGCTCCCCGAACAGCTGAAGCTCATTCTTGACGACATATCAAAGAATCTTCCCGAGATCCGCAGCATCTCATACCTGACCGACAAATACTATCTCTCTCCCTCTCAGCTGAGGCGGCTCTTCGCGACGCATCTCGGCACGACTCCCAAGGCCTATATCGAAGGAAAGCGGCTTGCCCGGTCGCGCATCCTTCTGAAGAGCGGCGCCCGCGTCACCGAGGCCTGCATGGCTTCAGGCTTTACCGATCTCTCAAACTACATCCGCCTTTTCAGGACGAATTTCGGGATCACTCCGTCGGAATACCGGAAGGGGATAATAAGCACCGAGCCGAACAAATACAAGTGACCGTCTTTCGCCTCCGGCAGGTGTCCAGGCGGAAAATCCTTAGAACCATAATAATTATACTATTTGTTTTAATACAGTTCTTTGTATAAACTAACAATTATTATGTAAAAAATCACACCGGAGCAATGTTCCGTGAAAAATGGTGAAAGGGTGTTAAGAAAGTCGTGAAGCGAGTTTCTTAACACCCTGTTCTTATTATTATTTCATGTTCGCGGAAGATCCGCTCACTGCCCGCCCGCGAAAGCGGTATTGATCTTTTCTATCTCGGTCCTTGCGCGGCCTATCGACGCGTTCAGACTGCGGACGAACATATTGCTGCCCGCCTGCGGTATCGTTTTGCTGACGATATTGTAAAGCGGTATGACGTCAGAATAGAAGACCGACGCGTCGTAGACGATATTGTCAAGTATGATATTGACCTTCTCCACGCTGTCGGCGTTTCTGATATTGCGGGATTTGCAGTAGAGTTCGATAAATGTGACGTATGTGGTGTCTGTCGATTCGTAGGAAAAGGCCTCAAGGGCAAATCCCGAAAAGGCGGGATCCTTATTTGTCGTCGGCACCGCGAAGAGCATGCAGCTTACCTCGGGCAGCGTGCAGTAGTTCTCCTGATCCGAACTGAGCTTGGGCATCGGCGCCACGGTAAACTCAAACTCGCAGTCCCTGTTGCACCAGCCGAGAAAATGAAGCATGTCAAGACTGAAAAGCGAGCGGCCTTCGCCGAAGATCTTTGTGTTGAGCGAGAAGTCACTCCCGTATTTCTCGGGCGTCAGCGACACCTCGGTGCGGCAGATGTCGAGAACGGCGTCGACCGCGGCGGAATCGTGATCGGGATCGCTGATGACGGCAAGACCGTCGTTTTCATCCTTGCCTACGAGCCTGACGCCGCAGCCGAAGCAGAGCGCGGCAAAGGCGTTGTAGGAGTGCATGACGAGCCCGAAGCAGTCGTTCGCGGTCTGCTTGCCGTCGCCGTCGAGATCGGCCGCAGCGGCTGTGATATACTGCGACATCTTCTCGGCGGTCCATTCGTTCGACCTGACCAGCTCGGGGACCGGATCGAGTCGGTGCCCCTCCCTCAGCTTGTCGTTGCATGCCAGGACCTGCACCCGGTTCTTGTCTCTGAGCGAGAAATCGCTCGACGTGTAGTAGAGGCGGCCTTTGATCGAGATCTCGTCGTTGACGCTCTTGTGCCACCAGGGTTTTTCGAAATCGATATAATCGATCTCGTTCAGATCGTAGAAATACCCTTTCTGCGCCAGCGCACCGATCTTGCTTATGTAGACGAAGACAAGATCGAAGTTGTCGTCTCCCGAGGCGGCGTCATTCGTGACCCGGTTCGAGGTCTCCTTTGCCAGCATCTGAACGACCGAGATGCCGTATTTCGCCTTGACGGTCTCGTTCCGCCTGTATACCGAGTCGTTCATCGCCTCGCCGTTGAGATCCTCGGCGTAAAGCTCGAAGCTCGGATAGGAGTCGGCGCGGTTCTCGCTGCACCCGAGGATGCGGAAGCCGCGGTCCCATTGAGTGTCGGGAAGATCGGGGAGAAGCTTTGTCTCGGCGGCAGTCGCCGGAATGTCGGTTGTAACGGCTTCGGCAGTCGTGCTGTCTTCAGCCGGTCCTGTCTTTTCGGCGCAGGAGGCAAATGCCGCGGCTGCGGTCAGCAGCGCGAGCATCAGCGCCGCGATCTTTTTGAATCTCTTTTTCATTTTTCCGTTTCCTCAGTCATTTTGATTCTTTTCCCTTTCGGAAATTGCACTGTTTAAGAGGGGATCTCCGTCCCTGCGGATGTTTCAGGCGCGGTATCTGCTCCCCCTGACCTGAGTTGTCGGTATCACGGCTGGCGTCAGCCGGGATTGTATTCAAGCGGATTCTGTGAGAAGACGAAGATTAAGAATCCCGGAACAAGTCCGTCCTCCTCGGTATACTCCTCGATAAGTATGTCGCCTGTCCAGCTCTGCCATGACGCGGTGGACAGAATGTCGTTATACTCGCCGTCCGACAGAAGAACGAAGAATCTGTCGCTGTCGATGTCCCTGTACCAGCGCCTGCTGGACTGGTAGTAGTCGGAATAGACTCCGGTCTGCTTCCTCGCCAGTATCTCGCGGCATTTTACCTTTCCGTCCGACAGCGCCGTGATCGTCTGGCTCTGCCAGAAGGTCGCGTATCCGTATTCCAGCCCGTGTTCCTCAAGGAAGGCGGCCAGCTCGTGGTTGTAATTGTCGCGGCCGTAGTCCTTCGGCATCTTCAGGATCTCGAAGGAGACGGTGAGCGAGAATATCATGACGAAAGCGAGAAGCAGCGCTCCGATCCTTCCTGCAGCCGGAGCTCCTCCGGCCTTTTCTCCGGTTTTTTCTTCGTCTGTTCCTTTATTCTCTTCCCCGGCACCGGCCTTTTTGGCCTTCGCCGCAAGACAGAGCTCGCGCGCTGCCAGGACGCAGAGCACCGAGCCGGTAGCCAGTATCGGGGTGAGCCTCCAGTTGACGCCCGAGAGCTTCCCGCAGACAAAGCCGACCATTACGACCGAAAAGACGGCTGTGTGCCCCCAGAGGAGGGCGCGCACGCCCGGTCCCGACAGCTTGCGGTAGAATACGAACATGAAGGGCGGCACAATTATCATCAGCACTCCGCCGAGGAGCCGGAAGAGGGTGATGACCGACTTCAGCGAGAAAAGACTGCCTTCCGGATTGACGCCGATCAGTGTGAAATACTGCCTGACGAAAGCCCTCGCGTTGTCAGCCCAGGTGTCTATCCTCGACCATTCGGAATATGCCTCGGCGTAGCCGCACTCGATATCGCCCTTCCAGACCTTGAGGAGCATCATCCCGACAAGCGTCCCCATCGCGAAGAGCCCGACGATCGCCGCGGCGGGTATGTTCTTCCTCGACGCGAGCTTCTCGCGCGAGAAGAACCTGTCGGCGAGGATCCCCGCCACCGCGGGAAAGGTCCCGATGACGATGACCTGGCCGCCGTCGGTCGCCGCTCCGACGCAGATGAAGGCGAAAAGGAGGGTCCGGACCGCAAGCAGAACGGTCTGCTTTATCCCGCCCTTTTTACCGGCCGAAAGGCTGTCGGAGATCCTGATCGCCAGTCCGAGTGAAAAGAGCAGAAGGCAGGGCCCTATGCTGTAGTAGATGTTGTGCCCGTACATGATCTCGCGCAGCTTGTCGGAGGCCGACATCGCGGCGACCGACGCGAAGGCGGCAAGCGAGGACCAGCCCCAGGTCATCTTTGCCGATCTGCAGAAAAAGACGACCGACGCGATGAAGAGCAGCGCGAATACCGACATTCCGATATTGTGCGCCGTCATCCCGTATCCGAAGATCCGGACGAGCGGGACGATCCAGAAGGCCGCCGAGAATGGCAGCATTCCGGCGTATCTGAACTCGGGATCGAAGACGCTTCCCGATTCGATCGAGACCTCCGCCCAGATCAGGTTGTCGGTGCAGTCGGAGTGGAAATATCCCTCGCCCGGCCCCCAGATGTAATAGAGGGCGACGAGGACGGCGAAAAGCAGGGGCAGGACCGACAAAAGGGTCCAAAGCGGCTTTCCCTTCCCCGAAAGGAAGTTCTTTATCTTTTCTGAATTTGACGCAGGCATAATGCAAGATCTCCTGTCAGTTATTGTTTCCCGGCGTTCCGAAACCGGTCACTCCGCCGGAAGCGCCGGGCAGGAATCGTTTATTCCTGTCCCGGAGCGGCGTATCGTTTTCCGTTTACCGCTCAGCGCGGACGGAAATTCAGTATTTTCGGAAGGAATGCCGCGACCTCCTCGCTGTAGGTCATGACGTTACCGTTGTCGTTTATGAGGAAGAGCCTCAGCGAGGCGCGGACCGAGAATATCAGGAAAAGGGCGACCGCAACATAAGCGACGGCGGCGGGTATCCGGCTCTTCTCCCCCCACAGGTCGCTTATCCTCTCACAGAGCGAGAAGAGTATGATCACCGAAAAGACAGATCCCACGAAAGTCAGGTCGGCTGTATATCTGTATATGATGCCCCCCATGCAGAAATCGTCGAGGGCGGTGAAAAGGATCCCGGCGACTGCCGCCGCGGTGAAGATGCGGCGGCGAAGCTCGAATCTGCGGGAGAAGATCACCGCGGGAGAGGCCAGGATCGACAGAGTAAGGGGAACGGCAAACATGCCGAAGCCGGCGTCGCGGTACTGATAGTGGCCGTAGCTCGCGAATTTTGCGTAACTGAAGGAGATATAGGGATATTCCTCCGCGGCCGCGGGCATATCGAGAAAATAGTGATAGAGCGCGTATGGTAGGTCGGTCAGCCTGATCTTCAGCGTCGAGTTGTCTGTGACGGTGAGCTGCCAGCTGTGGCCGAAATCAAGCGGGCCCGAGAACCTGATCGCGTTGAAGATCAGCAATCCGGCAAAGAAGAGTATGACAGGCACTCCGACGGCTGCGAGTTCGGCTATGACCGGTACGAGCTTCTTCCCTTCCCGCTCGCGGCCGATTATGAAGAACCACAGACCGGGTATCACAAGGAAGGCGGCGATCACCGCGACCGGAAGCCGCGACTGAAAGGCAAGACCGAAAAAGACTCCTGCCAAAGCGTAAAGAATATATCGAAAAACAGGTCTTTCGGCAGAATATCCCGCGACGCAGAGAAAGAAGAAGACGCTTATGAAGGACGTCGCGGCGACTGCGGCAAGGTAGTAAAAGGGAGTGCGGCCTCTCGCGATCAGCGCGATCAGAGAACAGTGGTAGACCGACACCGCCGCCAGAGCGACCAGAGGTCTCGGCGTCCCGGGCGAAAAGCGCTTCGCCCAGGCGGTGACGGTCAGCGGCATGAAGATCGCGGCTATGATCAGAAAGACCGTCATGACCACGCCTGTGCCGGGCAGCTCGCCGGTCAGCAGGTACCAGGGCATGTAGACGGTGAGGACCGGGGCTATGCCGAAGTTGGAATAGTATTTTCCGTCGTAGTAGGCGCGGTCCCAGAGATAGTAGACCTTTGACCGCTGCCCCGGATCATAGGGATTATCAAGCTTCGCAAGTTTGGGGTCGGGCTCGATGTCAAGATGAGCCTGCCCCTTCTTCAGCGCGTCGAACTGCTGAACATAGGGGTTGTAGTTCTCGACCGGCCCCTCAAGAGGATAGGCCACCGGTGCCGTGTCGGCCGCGAAATATTTTGCAAATACAAAGACGAACAGAAGACAGAGAACGACCGAAACGACCGCGGTCGCGGCGTCCTTCCTGTATTCCGGAATGTCTGAAAAAAACTTTTTCATGCCGATCTTTCTGCCCATATCGAGGTGAAGACTCCGTTTTCCCGCGGAAAACGCGCCGCCTGTGCGGGCGCTCCGCGAATAAGAATAGTATATTTATATTATTATACAGTCTGTTTGCGTTTTTGTCAACAGCACATTGCTCCCTCAGGCGCAGGCAGGCCGCGGGAAAGCCTTCGGCCGGACGGATGTCCCATTTTATAAGTCGCTGAAAAAGGGGGCGCGGTTTCGTGCTGCAGCTAAAATTTTATTATGGATTTTTTTTCGGAAATGTGGTATAATTTATATAACGATCAATTCATGAAAGAGTGAAGAAACATGGGTAAATATCTTATCACCGGCGGAGCCGGGTTCTTCGGAACGATAATGACTAAATATCTGCTTGAGCGGGGTCACGAGTGCGTCTGCATAGACCTGTGCAAAAGCGAGATCCCCGAGGCGGATAACTATCACGCCATTCAGGGCGACATCCGCGACGTACCCGCACTCGAGGGACTATTCGAACAGAACCGGTTTGACGCGGTCTTCCACTTCGCCGCGATGCTCGCGCACGAGAAGAAGATGCTGAACGAGCTCTGGACGTCTAACGTCGACGGCACGCAGAACGTTTACAACGCCTGCGTCAGATACGGCGTCGGGAAGATCGTCTTCACATCGTCAAACTGCCTGTGGGGCAGAAACTTCGATTATCCGGTCACCGAGGAGGAGCCTCCCGAGCCGGTCGAGATCTACGGCCGCAGCAAGCTCGAGGGCGAAAAGATACTTCTCGCCGACGGTGAAAAGGTAAAATCGGTGATCTTCCGCTGCCCGACGATAATGGACGAGGGCCGGCTCGGGCTGCTCGCCATCCTCTACCAGTTCGTCGACGAGAACAAGAAGCTCTGGATGGTCGGCAAGGGCAACAACCGCTATCAGTTCATCTACGCGAAGGACCTGGCGCGCGCCTGCGAGCTCGCGCTCGGCTACGACAGGAGCGATGTCTTCAACATCGGCTCGGACGACGTCAAATCCTTCAACTACACCTACCAGTATGTGGTCGACCATTCCGAATCGACCTCCAAGCTCGGGCATCTGCCGCCCAGGCTCGCGAAATTCGCGATGAAGGCCGCCTACGCGCTGAACATCTCTCCGCTCGGCGTCTATCAGTACAACATGATCTCGTCGACCTTCGTCTTCGACACGACGAAGATCAAGGAAAAGCTGGGCTGGCAGCCTACGCTTATGAACGAGGAGATGCTCCTGCGCTCCTACGAGTTCTTCCACGAGCACAAGGACGAGATCCTCGGCCGCAAAGAGGGAGAGGTCTCGGCACACAACCGGGCCGCCGACATGGGCCTGGCGATCAGGATACTGAAGTTTTTCTCCTGACCTTCATAAACTGCAAAAGGGGGTGTTTAAAAACTCGCCTAACGAGTTTCTGAACAACCCCTTTTTGTGGAATATTAGTTTCGCGGGGCAGGCTGCCGTTACCGGCAGCCTGCCCCGTCAGGGTTCAATCGCTTATTCGGCTTCGATATTCCTTCTTCTCTTTCTCTCGAGCGCGAAGGCGATGCCGAGCGCCGATGTGAAGAGCATTGCGACAGTTGCGATTATTCCGCTGTCGCCGGTAGGAGGAGTCTCGGGCGGCGTCCAGGTGTTGGTCACCGTCGTGCCGTTGATGCTTGTGCTGTAACCGACCACCGGATCTTCGGTGATCGTGTACCTGATCTCTTTTCCGGCTTTGTACTTGTAGAGATCGGTGAATTTGAAGGTCCAGTTGGTCGCCTCGCTGACGACCGCGTAGTCGATCTCGGCTCCGTCGGCGTAGAGTCTGATGATGACGCTTCCCGGCCTCTGGTGATCCTTGTCGGTCTCGCCCTGCCAGATCTTGACGCCTTCGACCTCGATCTTCTCGGGATCGTGCGGGTTGATGATCAGGAAGCCTTCCTTCGGTGTGCCGTTGACGGTGATGCCGTATCCGGCCGGCAGATCGGTCTCCTCGACGGTGTACTCGATCTCCTTGCCTTCCGCGTTCTTGTCAAGCTCTGTCCAGGTGTGCTTCCAGTTGTTGGCTTCGCTCAGCTCGACGGGTTCTCCGACAGCCTTGCCGTCAGCCTTGAGCTGTACATGGATCGACTGCGGTCTGAGACCGTCGCGGTTGTCGTCGTCTCTCCACTGCTTCTCGACGTTGATCGAGATCTTGTCGGGAGTGTAGCTGTTGGTGAGAGTCGTGATGCAGCCGGTCTCGTCGGTCTCAGTCTTGGTCAGGGTATAGCCTTCAGGCAGCGTATCCTCGGACCAGGGGTAGGT
>JAEEGI010008690.1_pt1 | contig 22375 bp, 23 predicted proteins | sample 8958751 | NCBI WGS metagenome assembly JAEEGI01 (sample SAMN16246545, study PRJNA631951) | gut metagenome | biome: gut microbiome; feature: rumen; material: KS-attached | host: Bos | place: Iran: Karaj | collected 2018-10 | reverse complement strand
CAGCACCAGGCCCATGCCGATGAACATGGTGAGCATCACGCTGGCCCCGCTCTTTACCGCCTGGGTCTCGTTGACCCAGTTGAAATTGGGGTGGCGCAGGTTTTCAAACAGGCCAAGCAGACCGCTGAACACGCCGAAGAGCGTGGGCAGGATCAGCACCAGGGCCAGGAGCTGGCCCCGGAAGCCCAGCACCAGGGCCGTGACCACGGAGATCAGCACCAGCGGCGGCAGGGCGATGAGCATGTGCAGGCGGAGCTTGCCCTGCAGCACCTCCCAGGAGGAAACCGGCAGGGACTTGGGGAGCCAGAGATACTTGCCCTCCAGCGAGATGGAGGGGGCGGTGAGGAAGACCAGGCTGGCCATATAGCACAGGCCGGCGATGATCAGCGGCTGGAAAAGGAAGGACATAGCGCTCCAGGTGGGCGAGGAGGCAAGGGATCTGCCCTTGATCAGCAGGAAGACGGCGGCAGCCAAGGTAAAGAAGCTGCCCAGGGCGCCGTTGAGCAGATAGGCGGGACTCGCCCAGAGGCGGCGAAGCTCATGGATCAGGAGCGCGGCCTGGGGCGAGCGCAGCTGGGCGGTGCGCTCCACATAAGTGCGCTTGGCGGTGGTGGACTTGGCCGTGGCAGTCTTGATGAAGGTGTGCTGCAGCAGCCACACGCACAGCCCGAAGAGCACCAGCGCGATGGCAAGCAACAGGCCAAGCAGATCCACCCGGCTCTCCGCAATGGAGCGGCCCAGCCAGACCACCGGGGCCGCGGAGCCCAGCGGCTCCTCCAGAATGGTGGGGTTCTCCGCCAGGGTGGTCAGGATGCTGTTCATCTTGAAGCTGAAATACATGTACACGCCCAGGAAGCCCAGGGTGAGGGCCAGGGAGATCAGGGACTTGTTGCGGGCACGAATCGAGGCCAAATGCACCAGCCAGCCCAGGAAGGCGGAGATCGCCAGGTTCAGCAGGGGCAGAACCACCAGGAAATGCAGCAGAAAGGCCGCCAGGCTCCAGCCCGAGGGGAACTCGGGCCAGAAGATCAGGCAGGGGATCGCCACCGGCAGCATGACCACCAGGGCCAGCACGTACAGCAGAAAGAGCCGGCTGAGCAGGATGTGGATGGGCTTGATGGGCATGCTCAGCAGCATGTCGTTGTCCCGGGCCTCAAAGAGCTGGTACTTGGCCAGAATCACGTTGCCGATGACCATAAGGCCGAAGGTCAGCACACCGGCCAGACCGAAGTACAGCCAGCCCATGCCCATCAGATAGAAAGGCTGGGCGAGCACCTCGAAGATCCGGGCGAAGAGGACGCCCAGGGAGCCGATGGACAGAAGCATCAGCGCGGCAAAGCCGGCGAGCTTGACCTTGCTCTGGGCCTTCTTGGTCCTGCTTGCACCGGTGAGGACGCTGAGCAGGGCCTCCATCCGGGTACGAAGCAGTGTCTTAAGCATGATCGTCCTCCAGTTCCAGGAACACGTCCTCCAGAGACTCATTGCCCTTGACCTCCTGCATGGAGCCGCTGGCGATGAGCTTGCCGTCCTTGATGATGGCTACCTTGTCGCAGAGCTTCTCCGCCACGTCCAGCACGTGGGTGGAGAAGAAGATGGCCCCGCCCTTTTCGCAGTGCTCGTGCATGAGCTCCTTGAGCAGGAATGCGGCCTTCGGATCCAGGCCCACGAAGGGTTCGTCCATGAGGATGAGCTTCGGCTCGTGGATCCAGGCGGAAATAAGGGCGAGCTTCTGCTTCATGCCGTGGGAGAAGGCGGACACCGGCTGGGCCAGGTCGCCCTCGATGCCCAGCATCTCGGCGTACTTGTGGATCCGCTCCCGGCGGACGGTGGGCTCCACCCGGTATACGTCCCCGATGAAGTTCAGGAAGCGAATGCCGGACATGTACTCGTAAATATCCGGGTTGTCCGGGATGTAGGCCATCTGGCGCTTGCAGTCCAGGGGCTGGGTCACGATATCCAGCCCGCAGATGCGGATGCTTCCCTGCTCAAAGGGCAGGATGCCCGCGCAGGATTTCAGCGTGGTGGTCTTGCCGGCGCCGTTGTGGCCGATGAAGCCGTAGATCTCGCCCGGGGCGATGTGCAGACTCAGGTCGTCCACGGCCTTCTTGTCGCCGTAGGTTTTGGTCAGATGTTCGATTTGCAGCATGATGATTCTCCTTTTTATCCAGTTGTTTTCTCTCTATCTTGCGCGGGGAAGCCGGATGAAATAGCGCAGCAGGGGCAGCAGAACCAGCACGGTCAGACCGCCGGCGATCCACGGGCTGAAATGCTCCGGCAGGCTGGCCAGATAAATCCCGAAGCCGCCGAAGAGCAGCGCCATGCTGAGACGCAGCTCCGCCATCAGATCCCGCACCAGGCGGTAGACCCGGGCCCGGTTCAGAACCGTGACGCGCACCCCGGTGTTCCAGCTTTTGGGGAAGCGGCCCACCAGCGCCAGGGTCAGATCCATGACCAGGCCGACGATGGGCATGATCAGCAGCGTCCCCCGTCCGCCATAGCCGTCGATCTGGCCGGCGGTGTTGTAGTGGGTGGGGATCTGCTCAGGCAGCGTATGCCAGAGGATGAGGATATAGACGACGCTCCCCAGCAGGATCACCGGGGCCAGGATCCCCGCGATGCGCTGCCAGCGGGTGGCGGGGGCGCCGCAGAAGGCGTCCACCTGGGCGCGGCTCGGGATTCTCATTTTCCTCGCCCTCCTTTACGAAATGTCCAGCTCGATGGGCTTGTCGATCTCCTCGCCCACGTATTTCCCGTTCTTTTTCCGCTGCTTGACGCACTCGGTGAGCAGATACTCGATCTGGCCGTTCAGGGAGCGGAAGTCGTCCTCCGCCCAGCGGGCCAGGGCGTCATAAAGCTTGGGGGACAGGCGCAGCGGCACCTGTTTCTTTGCGTTGTCAGCCATGGCTGCTCCCTTTCATCATATTAGTACAGGCTGCCGGAATTGACAACAGGCTGGGCGTCCCGGTTGCCGCAGAGCACCACCAGGAGGTTGGAGACCATGGCGGCCTTGCGCTCCTCGTCCAGCTCCACGGTGTGGTTCTCGCTGAGCCGCTCCAGAGCCATCTCCACCATGCCCACGGCACCGTCCACGATCATCTTCCGCGCGTCGATGATGGCGCTGGCCTGCTGACGCTGCAGCATGACCGCGGCGATCTCCGGCGCGTAGGCCAGGTAGGTGATGCGGGCCTCCACGATCTGGATGCCGGCCTCCTCCACCTTCTGCTGGATCTCGTCCCGGATGCGCTGGGCCACCAGCTCGCTGGAGCCGCGCAGGCTCCCCTCGTCGGCCACGCCGTCGCCGGTGGTGTCCACCCCGGGGGCCACGTCGTAGGGGTAGATGCGCACGATGTTGCGCACCGCGCTGTCGCACTGCAGGGACAGGTACTCCTTGTAGTTGTCCACGTTGAAGACGGCCTTGGCGGTGTCCACCACCTTCCAGATCACGGCGATGCCGATCTCCACGGGGTTGCCCAGGCAGTCGTTGATCTTCTGCCGGGAGTTGGAGAGGGTCATGGCCTTCAGGGAGATCTTCTTGTTGGTCAGCTCCGCGCTCTGGGCGGAGCCGGCAAGCATAGCGCTCAGCGGGTTGCCGCCGTTGCCGCTGTCCACGTCGCCGGACTGGTTCAGCTTGGTCTTGGCCGCCGGGTTCACCGCCACGCAGAAGGGATTGACAAAGTAGAAGCCGTCCTCCTTCAGCGTGCCGATGTACTTGCCGAAGAGGGTGAGCACCAGGGCCTCCTGGGGCTTGAGCACCTTCAGGCCAAGGGCGGGGAACCAGCCGACGGAGACCCAGACGATGCCGAGCACAAACAGAACGACGCCCCAGGCGTGTCCCCGCTCAATGCCGAAGATGCCGCCCACGACCATGGCCGCCACGCCCGCCAGATACAGCAGGATGATCAGCAGCAGCATTGCCATGCCGTTTTTCTTATTGTTCAACACGATCTCTTTCATTTCTCGTGCCTCCTTTGATTTGATATCAAAATGATATCACCAAGATATTCCTTTGTCAAGAGGTTTTTTGATAATTTTTTCACAAACGGGAAGAAAACGCGCCCGGGCCCTGGTCGGGCCCGGGTGATCCGGTGAAAAGCATCCTGCTCGGCTCCCCTGCCGGCGTCTCGGAAGGGCGCCGCCTGCGCGCTCAGCAGAGGCCGTACTCCTCCGCCAGCGCACGGAAGGCGGGCATGGAGCGGCGGATCTGCTCGGCGGAGACGCAGTAGGCGATGCGCACGTAGCCGGGAACGCCGAAATCGTCGCTGGGCACCAGGAGGAGCTCATGCTTCTTGGCCCGCTCGGCAAAGGCCATGGCGTCCGGCTCCGGGGTCTTCACAAAGAGATAGAAGGCGCCGTCGGGATACACGCAGTCAAAGCCCAGCTCCTTGAGGCCGTTGTAAAGCAGATCCCGGTTGTATTTGTACATGGAGATGTCGGAGGTCTTGTCGATGCACTTCTCGATGACCCGCTGCATGAGGCTGGGCGCGTTGACGAAGCCGCAGACCCGGCCGCCGCCGCAGATGGCCGCGAAGACGGTTTCCGCATCCTGCATCCGGGTGCTGACGGCCAGATAGCCGATACGCTCGCCGGGCAGGGACAGGGACTTGCTGTAGGAGTAGTCCAGGATGGCGTTGTCGTAGTAGTGCAGCACGCAGGGCACCTTCTGCCCGTCGTAGACCAGCTCCCGGTAGGGCTCGTCGGAGATCAGGTAGATGGGATGGCCGAAGCGCAGCTCCGCCTCGTGGAGGATGCCGGTAAGCTCCTTCAGGCTCTCCTCAGACAGGATCACGCCGGAGGGATTGTTGGGAGTGTTCACGATAACGACCTTGGTCTTCTTAGTAATGGCGGCGCGCAGGGCCTCCAGATCCGGCTGCAGGCCGGCGGCGGGGGGAACCGTCACCAGCTTGCCGCCCACGCCCTCGGTGAACATGCGGTACTCGGGGAAGAAGGGGGCGAAGGCAATGACCTCCTCCCCGGGGAGCAGCAACGCGTGCATACAGATGGCAAGGCCCGCCGCCGCGCCGCAGGTCACGTAGATCAGATCCTCCCGGGCGGGCAGGTCGAAGCGGGTCTGCAGATCCTTCGCGATGGTCTTGCGCAGGCTTGTAAGCCCCGGGGCGGCGGTGTAGCCGTGGAGCGCGGTGCTGTCCAGCGTCAGCAGCTCCCGGATGGCCTCCTCCACGCAGGGCGGGGCGGGAACGCTGGGGTTGCCCAGGCTGAAATCAAAGACCTGATCCGCGCCGATCTCCGCCTTGCGCTTGGTGCCGTATGCGAACAGCTCGCGGATGCAGCTCTTGCTGAGACCGAAGCCGAGAATCGTTTTTGGAAGCATGTTTGAAAATCTCCCTTTCCATGTTTTTTTATTGATACAAATATTATACGGCGCGGCGGTGGAATTGGCAAGGGCTTTGTGAAATTCCCTAATTTTTTCCATGCCAGACCCGGGATTCTGATTGACTTTGAACAGAAAATGGGGTATTCTGCTAAAAAAGACCAGGATGGATCTGCGAAAAGCGGGGGACTGACGTGAAAAAAACATTTGCCGTATCCGGCCGGACGGAGCTTGCCGGAAATCACACCGACCACCAAAACGGGCGCATTCTCGCCTCGACCATTCAGCTTGGGATCAGCGCCCGGGCGGAGGCCAACGGGACGGATCGGATCCGGGTACGAGCCCAGAGCTTTGGCGCCATGGAGGTCAATCTGACTCAACTGCAGGTTCGCCCTCTGGAATTCGGGCGGCCCGAGGCGCTGATCCGGGGCGTGGCGGCCAGCTTCCGGGATCTGGGGCTGAAGCTGGGCGGTTTTGACGCCGAGCTGCGCAGCAGCCTGCCCGTCGGCACGGGACTCAGCTCCTCGGCGGCCTTTTCGGTGCTGATTGCCAGGATCCTGGCAGAGCTGTTCAATGACGGCAAGGTGGATCCCCTGGTGCTGGCCAGAGCCGCCCAGGAGGCCGAAAACCGCTACTTCGGCAAGCCCTGCGGTCTGATGAGCCAGCTTGTCTGCGCGCTGGGGCACACCGTATACGTGGATTTCAAGACCATGGAGATCCGGCGGGTGAACGCGGACTTCGCCTCCATGGGCATGACGCTCTGCCTGACGGAAACCGGCGGGAGCCACGCGGGGCTGGACACCTCCTACGCCCGCATCCCCGCGGATATGATCTATATCGCGAACCTTTTTGACAAGGGCGTTCTGGGGGACGTGGATCCGGCGGAATTCCGGGCGAAGGGCTGGGATCCCTCCAACCGGCCGGTACGCCGCGCCATGCATTTCTTTGATGAAAACGAGCGGGTTCCCCTCATGCGGGACGCCCTGGAGCGGGGGGACGGGGAGACCTATCTGCGGCTGATGAACGAATCCGGCCGCTCCTCGGAGAAGCTGCTGAACAACATCGTCACCAGCGCCACCGGGGACACCAAGCTGGCCCAGGGTCTGGAAAAGAGCGCGGAGCTGCTGGAGGGCCGTGGGGCCTGGCGGGTTCACGGCGGCGGCTTTGCCGGCTGTGTCCAGGCGCTGATGCCCACGGACTACTTCGAGACCTATAAGACCGAGATGGAAAAGAGCTTCGGCCCCGGCTCCTGCCGGGAGATCCGCCTGAGCTGAGTCTGAACAAACAACGAACGCCGGAGATGCGTGTTTGCATCTCCGGCGTTTTCTCAACTCAAAACGCAAAACTCAATTCAGCTTGCCGTGCTCGGGAATAAACACCGCGTCGGGATCGTAGAGCATCAAAAACTCCTCCAGGCAGAGATCGTGCTCCGTCATGTATTTGGCGGCCTCGACGCCCACATAGCGGAAGTGGGCGTGGCGGCAGGGCGTGCCGTAGAGATCCTCTTTCCCGGCGGGATAGCGCAGCACAAAGCCGTATTCCGGCGCATGCTCCAGCAGCCAGGCATAGAGCGCGGTATCGAAGATCTCGGGATCCTCAAAGTCGTCGTAGATGCACTGGTTCTTCCGGTTGTCGGTGAAGTCGATGCACAGGCCCGTCTGGTGCTCGTTGGCGCCGGGGGGCAGCAGATCCTTGGCAGTGGCGATGGGGTCGTAATCATGCTCCGCCATGCGCCAGTAGAAATGGTTGAAGATCCAGTCGGTATTGCGGAAGGCCATGGCCATGTAGCACTCCAGGCCATCGGCGCGGGCGGCGGCCAGCAGCTCCTTCGCGGCGGGGACGACCCGGGGATCCAGCCCCTGGCCCTCGATGGAGCCGTACTCGGGCAGGTACCAGGAGATGGAGTTGTAGGAATTGGCCAGCTTGAACTCCCAGCTTGTGATGTCGATATCGGGCAGCGGCTCCTCCTGCTCGGCCGCGGCCGTGGCGCACAGGGCCAGCAGCAGCGCCGACAGCAGAAGCAGCGCGACAAGACGTTTCTTCATACTCTCCCTCTCATTCTACCCCGTACAGGGCCAAAAACTCCTCCAGAACCAGATGGTTGTCGGTCATGTAGCGGGCGGCCTCGATTCCCACATAGCGGAAGTGCCAGCTCTCGTTCATCACGCCTGTGACCTCCTGCTTGCCGTCGGGGAAGCGCTGGACGAAGCCGTATTCCGCGCAGTGGGCCAGCAGCCACTGGATGGTGTCGCTGGCAACGATATCGTCGTTCTTCAGGGCATAGTACTTGTCGGTGATGTCACAGCAGAGGGCAAGCTGATGCTCGCTGCAGCCGGCGGGCATGGTGATGTAATAGCCGTTGATCTTGCCGTCGGTGATGCCGTTGTTTTCGCACACGCGCTTGAAGTTGGCGGCCTGATCGCTGTAGCTGCGATAGCCGGAGGAGAAATAGATCGGCAGCCCCGCGTCCTTGCAGCCCTGGCCCATGGCCAGCAGCGCGTCGGCAATGCGCATGTCCACCGGGCAGCGGTCATTGGCGGGCGCGGTTCTCTTCTCGGAATCGGTCATGGTCTGCTGCAGATAGGCAAGCTGCTCCGGCGCGTAGTCGGCAATGGAGTGGTCGCCGTTCACCAGGGTAAACTCCCAGCTCGTGATATCCACCGCGGGCGGCGTCGGAAGACCCTTGGCCGCGGCGTTTGCCAGCGCCTTGCCATAGGGCGACGCGGGATCCACCGTGGGCGCCGGCTGGGCGCTTGTCGTCTGCTCCGCGCTGGACGTCTGTCCGGCTTCTCCCTCAACAGACGCGGTCTGTCCCTGGGCTTCGCCCTCCTGGCCGGATGGGGCGGCGTTCGTTTCCGTCGCCGTCTCCTTCGGCGGGGTGCCAAGCAGATGGATGCTGGAGATGTGCAGATAGAGATACGCAGCAAAAATCACAAAAACCAAAAAGGCCAGTACGACCCTTGCGCCGCGGCTGTAATGCATAGCAAGTTCCTCCCCAAAGGATCTGATCGGGGAAATCCCCTCTGAATATCATATCATTTTGCGTCCCCCCGGTCAACATTTTTCTTGTGGCCTGCCCCCTGCTCTGGTATACTGACAGAAGAAACAACGAGGAGGGCGATCCTATGAAACTGACTTGGCTTGGACATTCCTGTTTTTTGGTCGAAACGGCGGAGGGCTCCGCGGTGCTGGACCCCTACGCGCCGGGCAGCGTCCCGGGTCTGGCGCTGCCGGAGCTCACGGCGGATCTGGTGCTCTGCAGCCACGGGCACCGGGACCACGGCTATCGGGAGGCCGTGCAGCTCAGCGGCCGCAGCCCCGCGCTGAAGGTGGAGACGCTGGAGAGCTTCCATGACGAGGCGGGCGGCGCCCTGCGCGGGCCCAACACCATCCACATTCTCCAGGCCGAGGGCCTGCGTCTGGCCCATCTGGGGGATCTGGGCCATATGCTTACCCCCGCGCAGCTTGCAGCCCTGGGGCGGATCGACGTGCTGCTGATCCCCGTGGGCGGGCACTACACCATAGGCCCGGAGACGGCGGCCGCCCTGGCCGACGCCGTCGGCGCCGGGATCACCGTGCCCATGCACTACCGGGGCCCCGGCTTCGGCTACTCCGTGATCGGCCCGGCAGAGGATTTCCTGCGGCTGCGCGGCCGGGTGCAGCGGCTGGAAAGCAATGTGCTGCGCCCCGAGGCGCTGCAGCCTCCGGTTACAGCGGTGCTGCGCTGTCCTCTCCGCGGCTGAGCCGGGACAAGGCGGATCACGGCGGGACGCGGCTGTCTTTTTCTGCGCAGCCTCTCCCGCCCGCTTGCGGAACCGCGAAAACTGTAGTATGATAGTTGTTGGAGACACCTGATCGGAAAGGATGCGTCACTATGGCAAAAATGCCGAAAAGCGTAAAATACAGCCCGCTGCTGTTCCTGATCCTGCTGGCAGTGGTGGTCGTTTTCTTCTGGAAGACCCAGCCGGCTCTGGACGGCGGTGCGCTGAATCTGACCGCCGGCGAGACCTCGTCGCCCTCCCCGGAGGACGGCGACCTGACCCTGCTGGAAGACGCGGACACGGCGGAGAACGCCGACGCCGCGGAATCCGCCGCTCTGGCGGAGGATGGCAGCTATACCAGCAAGGAGGACGTCTGCGCCTACCTGATCGCCTACGGCCATCTGCCCTCCAACTTCATCACCAAGAAAGAGGCCCAGGCCGCCGGCTGGGAGGGCGGCTCTCTGGAGCCCTACTGCCCCGGCAAATGCATCGGCGGCGACTATTTCGGCAACTACGAGGGGAAGCTCCCCTCCGCCAAGGGCCGCACCTGGACCGAGTGCGATATCGACACCCTGGGCGCAAGCAGCCGCGGGAAGAAGCGCCTGGTCTTCTCCAACGACGGCCTGATCTACTATTCCGGAGATCACTACGAGAGCTTTGAGCTTCTGTACGGCGAGCCCTGACTCGTTCCCGCCTCTCCTCCAAGAGGCGGGAACTTCTTTTTTCGAGGGATTCGACAAAATTCGACACTACCTCGATAAAAAATCTGGAAAAACCTGTCGGAAGCACTTGCTCTCTGTAGAATCGTCGGATATTATGTCAACAAGTTTTCCGCGTCCTTCGACAGGATTCTGTTGTTGGGAAAGTGCCGGATATGGTACATTACCTTCGACATGAAGGCAATTTTGTCCGGGATCATTCCGGATTGCCCGCACACTGCGAATATGGGAGGAGAATATTATGGAAACCAAGATCCGCATTATCCTTGCCGATGCGAATCCCGACTTCGGCAAGCTGCTCAAGGATCGGATCGACGCCGAACGGGGGATGGAGCTGGTCGGCACGGCCATGGACGGACAGGAAGCGCTGAGCATGGTCAAGGAGCAGCGGCCGGATGTGCTGCTTCTGGATCTCGTGCTGCCGCGGATCGACGGGCTGGAGGTTCTGCGCCGCCTGCCTGAGACCGGCGCGTCCTGCCATATCATCGTGCTCTCCGGCTTCATCAACAGCAAGGTGGTGGCGGACTGCGCCGCCCGGGGCGTGGATTATTTCATGCCCAAGCCCTGCGACGCCACCGCGCTGCTGGGCCGCGTGCGCCAGCTTGTCGGCGGCGAGGAGGAGGCCGTGCCGGAGGGGATCGACTGTCGCCCCGCGGCGCTGGCCGGACGGCGGCAGGCGGATCTGGAGGCGGTGGTCACCGAGATCATCCACGAGATCGGCGTGCCGGCCCACATCAAGGGCTACCAGTATCTGCGGGAGGCCATCATCCTCACCATCCAGGACATGGACGTGATCAACGCCGTCACCAAGGTGCTGTACCCCGAGGTGGCCAAGCGCTACGACACCACCCCCTCCCGGGTGGAGCGGGCCATCCGCCATGCCATCGAGGTGGCCTGGGATCGGGGCGACATCGAGGTGCTGCAAAAGTACTTCGGCTACACGGTATCGAATATCAAGGGCAAGCCGACGAATAGCGAATTCATCGCCATGATCGCGGACAGCCTGACCCTTCGCCAAAAGCAGGCGAGACGGTGAAAAAAGCCGCGGATCGCAAGGCTTTGCGGGTTTGGCGATTTTGCGAGAAACCAATGAACACCATAAAAGTATGTGTGAAAAACGCCTGAAACACCAACGAATCTTTTAGCCCGAACCAATGAATATCCCCTGTTCGTTGCCTCTGAAAAAAGCCAACGAACAGGGGGATTTTTATGTTCAACACACGCTTGGATTATCTGATTTGCGAGTATATGGTCTATTGCCGAAGCAGGCAGTTAAGAGCCAAAACAATGAACTCATACGAGCAGAGCTTGCCTATCTAATTATTTCTTTCTATCCTCATTAGGCTCTGCCTGACTAAAATAAGTCATCGATGCGGCCACGCCAATACCTATCAGCACCCATAAGAGAGCAGCCTCGCAAAAGTCTTTGAAGGCTCCGCCTACAATTGTACTGACAGCATACACGAGCAGAACAGCGATAACCAGAATACCAGTTGTTCTGATCAGTCTCTTGTTGTTGTTGGCATCTTTTGCGTCTTTCCTTACTTTTTCAGTCATTTTCGAATCTCCTTTCACCAATTCATCCAAACTAATGCTGTAGAGATCGCTGAGACTGATTAAACTGACGATATCGGGCAGCGACTTTCCATTCTCCCAATGGGAAACGGTCACACGGGATACCATGATCTTCTCTGCAACTTGGTCCTGTGTCATGCTGGTATTCTGTCTTGCCTCTTTCAGTCTTTCGGAAATTTCCATCTTTGCGATCTCCTTTGCATGGCTTGAGTATATCCGAAAATGAACCCGCCTGTCTATTAAATGGCTTTTACAGAACCCTCAATCGCTGTAAAAATGCCTTTACATCGCCATTTTTCAAGGGTCTTCATTATAATAAAAGTGGAATCTGAACGCCAAATAACGATTTTTCAAGATGATTGTATCACAGCAAAGCACCGCAATCAATGACAGATTTGTATAATATGGCAAACAGAGCAACGAACACAGGATATTCAAGGCAACGAACAAGGCGACAAACACAATACTGTTTTTCAATGGTTTTTTCGCATGGAGCGGGAACCCGCTCCGAAACAACAACTCCGAAAAACCCTTACGCGAAGCGGATCGGGGCGACATCGAGGTGCTGCAGAAGTACTTCGGCTACACGGTGTCGAACATCAAGGGAAAGCCCACGAATTCGGAGTTCATCGCCATGATCGCGGACAGCCTCACCCTCCGCCAGAAGCAGGCGCGGCGCTGAGCCTCTGCAGGGGCCGACGCCCTCGGCGGCCCGGCAGCATATCCCATCTATTTTGACGATGGAGAGACCTCGCTCTCTCCATCGTTTTTTGTCGTCTCGCGCCGAAAATGTGATTGTTTTTTCTGTATGCTGTGGTAAAATATCACCAAATCCCCCCCGGCACCCGGTTTCCGGCCTGTCTCAAAAGGAGGTCCTCATGAAACGCACGACGTCTTTTCTGCTTCTCCTGACCCTGATCCTGCTGCTTTCCGCCTGCGGGAACAGCCAGACGACGCCCCTGCCCGCGCAGTTCACCGGCAGCGGCCCGGCAGGTCTGCCGCTGGAGACGCCCATCGAGCTGGGGGACTCCGTGGAGCTGCGCTTTCTGGACGGCTTTGCCTCCAGCAGCGTCTCCTCGCCCGTCGACAACGTGTTTTCCCCTCCCGCGGGAGAGGAACAGGTGTGGGTCGTCCTCTACACGGAAATCCGATATTCCGGCGAAAGCGAGTGCAAGCTTTCCGAGCTTTTCGAGGCGGAGCTGCGTCCTGAAAACAGCGCCGCGGTAAAGGGTTCTCTGTCCCGCATTACCGGCGAGGGGGAAAACAATTCATACGGCTCGCTTCTCCCGTTGGAGACCGGGCGGGCCTATATCGCCTTTCAGGTTCCCGGCGCCTGTGTCGATGGTTCCTTCGATTTGAAGCTCTCCGCCTCTCGCGGAGAGGTCTTCTCCGCCGCCTTCACCCTGGCTCAGTTGGAGCAGGCGCGGCCCAGGATCTCCGTGGGCGACACCGTCGGCAACGACTCGGCGGAGCTGACTCTGGAGGGTCTGTACTTCACCAAGAAGCAGACGCCGTCCAGCCCCAATTACCGGTATTATTATGCCGCCCCGGAGGGAATGGTTTACTATGTGGTCAAGATGTCGGTCAAAAACTGCGGGGGGACGCGGCTGTCCTTCGACGAGATCGGGGCAGCCAAGCTGATCTATCAGGACAAGTACCAGTATGACGGTTACTGGGTGCACGAAACGCGCAGCCGGGAAAGTCTGGAGGCCTGGTCCGGCAGTCTGGATCCGCTGGAGAGCCGCCTGTTCTATTACCTGATCTCGGTTCCCGAGGAGGTGCAGAACGGCCCCATTGCGGTGACGCTCTTCGCCGCCGGGCGCTTTTACACCTGTGTGATCCCGGAAGCCCCCGCGCCGACCCCGGACGGAGAGGCCTAGAAGAAAAGCACGCGCAAGGGCGGACGCCCTTGCGCGTTTTTCTGCGTTTTTCGGATGCGATCATCGGAGAAAACGATCCATGACCCGGTACAGCGGCCGGTACAGCACCAGCGTTGTGACAAAATTGGCCGCACAGTGCACCAGATCAAAGGGGATGCCCGCCAGCCACATGGCGAAATAGCCCTTCCAGCCGCCCATGATGCAGAACCAGGGGATATACATCAGCGGGCCGAAGCAGAGGCCCCAGAAGCCCGCGATCACCGCCCAGATCCAGGGGATATCGTTCCTTCGGAAGAGCATGGTCACCACCACCAGCAGGGGCCAGATGAACACATAGCTCACCCACCAGGTGGAAAAGCCGAAGATCAGACCCTCCAGCAGCACATAGATCCACACCGTGGCCAGGGCCTTCCAACCGAAGAACACCGTGGTCAGGATGATCAGCACGGCGTTGAGCTGGACATTGGGGATGGCGGCCAGGGCCCATTTGACGGCGAAGATCAGCGCCGCCATCAGAGCCAGGATCGCGATCTCCCGGGCGGAATATTTACCAGCCGGTGGTGAAGACGATCTCATACCGGTCGCCGTTCTGGATGTAGGTGCTGTCTACGCCGGTGGACAGCATATTGCCCTCCCCGTCGTTGAAGCACCACCACTGCTGCAGGGTATCGTCCGCGGTCTCGCCGTCCACGGTCACCACATAGAGGCCCCATCCGCTCTCGGTGCCCTCAATGAGCCCCTCCTGCTCCAGCGCCTCCCGCAGGGTCGTGGCTCTGGTATAAATGACGATCTCCTTTTCGGTGCCGGTGCTGTGCACGATGTGGACGGTGATGGAGATGAGCGAGGCGCTCTCCGCGGGAGCATCCACCATCTCGGCCGTATCCGTGGTTTCGGCGGTCACGGCGGACTCTCCAACGGGAACCGCGTTCTCTCCGCCCTCGGCGGCTTCGACGGACGTCTCGGACTCCTTCATCCCGCCGGCCTGGTTCGCGGCCAGGAGCGCGGCGCGCTGGGCTTCCGCGGCGCGCTTCTGAGCCGGGGGCCCCCACTGAAAATAGGCAAAGACGGCTGCCGCTGCGACCACAAGCAGAAGGACGACGGCAAGAATTGTTTTGGCTGATTTGGACATGATAAATCCTCTCCTTTCTATGTTCAGCCTTTCGGCCATCGGAAATCGCACAGGGAAAAAGAGAGGGCGGGCATGGCAAAGCCAGGCCGCACCGTACTTTGACCGGGTTCCGCGGTTCCTTGTACGACACAGCGTGATACGATTCACTGTCCGGGCAGGTTTTCTGACTTCGGGAAAAGGTCTGTCCTTTCGAGGGCCATGTGCGGCCCGCGGCAGTCCGTTCCATTTCCGCTTCACAGTGGCGGCCCCGCGAGGGAATCATGCGCGGCGCAGGGAGCGCGGCGCATTACACCCAGATTCCCCTGTTAAGCACGACGGGCTTCGCCCGCGTACATCCCGGTCCGATTTGCTTGCGGGGAGAGTATACCATGCCCTTCCATTTTCTGCAAGAGAAATGGCGCTCCGCCGCGGTTTATCGCCTTGACGGCGGCCTTTTCCCCGGCTACAATAAAGAAAAAGCCCCGGGCTTTGATCCCCCGGGAGAAAGGCGGTATCCTATGGAGCATATCATGGAGCTGGTTCGCGCACGGCGCAGCGTGCGCAGCTTCGACGGGCAGCCCCTGCCCCCGGCGCTGCGGGAGCAGATGGAGGGCTTTCTGGCCCAGGTTCCCAACCCCTACGACATCCCTGTGCGCTTTTGCCTGCTGGACGCGGCGGAGCGCGGCCTGAGCAGCCCCGTCATCACCGGAGAGACGCTCTATCTTGCCGCCCGGGTCCCCCGGGTGGAGCATGGGGAGGAGGCCTTCGGCTACTCCTTCGAGACGGTGGTGCTCTTTGCCCAGTCCCTGGGTCTGGGAACCACCTGGATCGGCGGCACCATGAACCGGGGCAGCTTCGAGCGGGCCATCGGCCTGAAGCCGGAGGAGCGGATGCCCTGCGTCAGCCCCCTGGGCCGTCCGGCGGCAAAAATGTCCCTCCGGGAGGCGCTGATGCGCAAGGGCGCCAAGGCGGACAGCCGCGAGCCCTTTGAAAGCCGCTTCTTTGACGGCGATTTCGGCAAGCCGCTGACCGAGGCGGCGGCCGGCGTCCTGCGGGAGCCGCTGGAGGCGGTGCGGCTGGCCCCCTCGGCGGTGAACCGCCAGCCCTGGCGGGTGGTCGTGAAGGATGGGGCCGCGCATTTTTACGAGAAGCGCACCAAGGGCTTTTCCAGCGACGCGGCGGGAGATCTGCAGAAGGTGGATCTGGGCATCGCCCTCTGCCACTTTGACCTCTGCGCCCGGGACTTGGGCCAGCGCCCCCGCTTCCTGTTGGAGGATCCGGGCCTTCCCGCCCCGCAGGACTGCGTGTATCTGGCCAGCTTCGTCCTGGATTGAGCGCCCTGCTCAACCAGAAACCCGAGGGAAGGACCCCTCGGGTTTTCTTGCTTTTACAGCTCTCGCCGCTGATACAGGAAGATCGACAGGAGCCAGGAGAGCGCGAAGATCACAACAGAGGCCAGGCACAGCAGGGGGGCGGAGATTCCCTGCACCCGCAGGGCTGCGCGCGTGCCGGTGCCCAGCATCACGCCGGCGGCGCAGACAACGCCTACCAGCACGAAGTAGAAGATCCGTCCCCTCTCCACGCCCAGCCGGAAGATCGCCGGCAGCAGCAGCGCCGGGGCGATCAGCCCGATGGGCAGCAGCAGCCCCGGCAGCTCCCAGAGCGCGGACAGCTCCCCCACCCGACTCAGGCGGATGCCTTGGGCCAGCATGGACAGCGCGCCCACCACCAGCACGCTCAGCAAGGTCAGCAGGTATTTGGAGGAGACCGCCATCTCCCGACTGACAGGCATGGCGTCGCAGGCCACATGCCATTTGAAGCGTTCATCATAGCTGATGAGACTCACCGGTATGATCATGCCGATGATCATGGGATAGATCGTGAAAAAGCCGTTTTCGTCCTTTCCGAGGCAGCTCACCACCAGGAAGATGGCAACCATCAGCAGGAACATCCTGCAGTATGCCCAGATCATGTAGAGATCTTTCCGCAGCAGACCGATCATTTTTCTTCCTCCTTTACCATCAGGATGAACAGATCCTCAATGCTCACCGGCTCCAGGGCCAGCCCCGCCGGAGCGGCGTCCCGTCGGATGATGGCCGAGATCCCGTAGGGACTGCGGCGGCTCCCGATCACAGCAGTGGGATCCATAGCCTCGAAATCCGCACGGGAGAGCTGGGCCAGGCCGTATTGCTCCCGCAAAGCGTCCTTCTCCTCGCACAGAAGCAGTCTTCCCTTATGCAGGAAGGCGATGTAGTCGCAGAGCTTCTCCAAATCGCTGACGATGTGGGAGGAAATCAGCACCGAGTGCTCTTCGTCCCGGGCGAAGTCCGCAAAGATTTCCACCACCTCGTCCCGCACCACGGGATCCAGACCCGAGGTGGGCTCATCCAGCACCAGGAGCTTCGGCCAATGGGACAGCGCCACCGCGATGGACAGCTTCATCTTCATGCCTCGGGAGAATTCCCGGAAGCGCTTGTTTTCCGGCAGCTCGAACTTCCGCAGATAGTCCTCGTAGGCGGCTTGATCCCAGTTGCGGAAAATGCCCTTCATGATCTTCCCCACCTGGCGGGGATTCAGACACTCGGGAAAAGCGGGCTCATCCAGCACCACGCCGATCTCCTCCTTGTCCGCCCTCTCCTTCCCCAGCACCCGAATACTGCCCCCGTCGGGGCGGGTCATGCCCAGGAGCATGCGGATGGTGGTGCTCTTACCGGCGCCGTTCTCCCCCACCAGACCCAGGATGCAGCCCCGGGGCAGCTCCAGATCCAGCTTCAGATCGAAGCCGGGATAGTGCTTCTCCAATTCGTGCAGTTCAATGGCGTTCATGTGTTCTCCTCCTCCAGCATATCCAGCAGCTCCCGCAGCTCCTTCCCGCTCAGGCCCGACAGGCGGGCCAGGGACAGGGCCGAGCTCAGATGCTCTTCGATCTGCCGCAGATGCTCCTCCCGCAGCAGCTCCGTGTTCCTCGCGGCCACAAAGCTGCCCTTCCCCGGCAGGGTATAGATGAGCCCCTGGGCGGCCAGCTCTTCATAGGCCCGCTTGGTGGTGATCACGCTGATGCGCAGATCCCGGGCCAGATCCCGGATGGAGGGCAGCGCCTCATCCTCCGCCAGGGCTCCCGAGAGGATCTGTCCCCGGAGCTGGCCTACGATCTGCTCATAAATGGGCAGGCCGCTTTTGTTGTCGATCAGAATGGTCATGTGTACACCTCATACATACTGTATATGCACAATATACACAGTATATACACATTTGTCAAGAGGAACGCGGAATTTTTCTTTTTTCCCTTGACAAACCGCGCAATACTGTTATAATCGGTTCCACAATTGAACACCTTATAATGATCATCGCTTTTGCTGCCAAACAGCAGGTTTGACAGCAAAGGATTGTTTCAATCCTTTGCGCGATGCTCATTACAATGAATATATGGCAAAACAGCCACGCTGTTTTGCTGAGCAGCGGAGCTGCTCGGCGAAACGCAGTATGGCGTTTCGCCATCATATAGCCATTATCAAGAGCGGTGGAGGGAACGGCCCTGTGAAGCCCGGCAACCTGTTGTTCCAACAAGGTGCCAAATCCGGCGGTGAGACGAAAGATGAGGCTTTTTTGCATGCTCTTTACGCGCCCTGTCGGATGCCGACAGGGTCTTTTCTTTTCCCGCGGGAGGAACAAAAACAAAAAGGAGAATATGATATGAGCCACTATTTCTTTACCTCCGAGTCCGTCACCGAGGGCCATCCCGACAAGATCTGCGACCAGATCTCCGACGCGGTGCTGGACGCCATCCTGGCTGAGGATCCCAACGGCCGCGTGGCCTGTGAGACCACGGTGAACACGGGTCTCGTCCACGTGATGGGCGAGATCAGCACCGAGTGCTATGTGGATATCCCCAAGATCGTCCGCCAGGTGGTGCGGGAGATCGGCTACGACCGGGCCAAGTACGGCTTTGACTGCGACACCTGCGGCATCATCACCAGCATCGACGAGCAGTCCGCCGACATCGCCCTGGGCACCAACGACCAGGTGGGCGGCGCCGGCGACCAGGGCATGATGTTCGGCTACGCCTGCGACGAGACGCCGGAAAAAATGCCCCTGGCCATCTCTCTCAGCCACAAGCTGGCCAAGCGCCTGGCCCAGATCCGCAAGGAGGGCCTGGTCCCCTACCTGCGGCCCGACGGCAAAACCCAGGTCACCGTGGAGTACGACGAGCAGCGCCGTCCGGTGCGCATCGACGCCATCGTGATCTCCACCCAGCACGCCCCCGAGGCCAGTCTCGAGCAGATCCGGAAGGATATGCTGGAGCTGGTCGTCCGGCCCACGGTGCCCGCGGAGCTGCTGGACGAGCGCACCAAGTATTTCATCAACCCCACCGGCCGCTTCGTCATCGGCGGCCCCCAGGGCGACTCCGGCCTCACCGGGCGCAAGATCATCGTGGACACCTACGGCGGCAGCGCCCCCCACGGCGGCGGCGCCTTCTCCGGCAAGGATCCCACCAAGGTGGATCGCAGCGCGGCCTACGCCGCCCGCTGGGCCGCCAAGAACGTGGTGGCCGCGGGTCTCGCCCGGCGCTGCCAGATCCAGCTTGCCTACGCCATCGGCGTGGCACAGCCCGTGAGCATCCTGGTGGAGAGCTTCGGCACCGGCGTCGTCTCCGACGAGCTTCTGGCCAAGGCCGTGGAGCAGGTCTTTGACTTCCGCCCCGCCGCCATCATCCGCGACCTGGATCTGCGTCGGCCCATCTACCGCAAGCTGGCCGCTTACGGCCACATGGGCCGGGAGGATCTGGGGGTGCGCTGGGAGGACATCGACCGGGCCCAGGCTCTGCGCGAAGCCGTGGAGGCCCTGCAGGCATGAGCCCCCGGGAGATCCTGGCCGCCATCGAAGCGGCGGAGCGGGAGGCGGCGGCGCTGATGCTGCAGGCCCATGACATCCTGGCCGAGGATAAAACCAACCGCCGGGACGTGGTCACCGCGTACGACCGGGCGGTGCAGGCGCTGCTGATGGAGCGGCTCGGCGCCGCCGTGCCCGGGGCTCGCTTCTTCTGCGAGGAGAACGACCGGCACGATGATCTGCTGGCCGAGCATCTCTTCATCATCGACCCCATCGACGGCACCATGAACTTCGTCCACCACCTGAACCACAGCGCCATCTCCGTGGGCTATACCCGCTTCGGCGTGCCGGTGGCCGGGGCGGTCTACAACCCCTACGTGGACGAGATGTTCACCGCCGTCCGGGGCGAGGGGGCCTTTCTCAACGGCCGGCCCATTCGGGTGACCGCCGCGCCCCTCAGCGAGACAGTGATCTGCTTCGGCTCCGCCCCCTACAACACCGAGCTCACCCGCCGCACCTTCACCCTGGCGGAGCGCAGCTACCGCACCGGGCTGGATATCCGGCGGCAGGGCTCCGCGGCCCTGGATCTGTGCAGCGTGGCCGCCGGCCGGGCCGGGGCCTATTTCGAGCTGAGCATCTCCCTCTGGGACTATGCCGCCGGGGCGCTCATTGTCGCCGAAGCCGGCGGGCGGGTCACGGATATCGACGGCAAGCCCCTGCCCTGGCGGGGCGTCAAGACCTCCATCCTGGCGGCCGGCCCGGAGAGCCACGCGGCCTTCCTGGAGATTGTTAAAGACGGAACCGGTGATCAAGGGGGAACCGTCTCATGAAAAACCCTTTTGCTCTGCCCGAGCGCATTACGCCTCTTATGATGCCGGAGACCCGCGAGGAGGCCGCGGCGCTGCTGCAGCGCTGCTACGGCGAGAAGCGCTTTAACCTGGCCGGCGATGTCCCGACTCTGCTGCGGGCAGTCCTCTTTTTCACCGTTCCGTTCCTGGTGTTTTGGATTTGGTCTGCGCTCGCCGCAAAGCCCTATATTCTAAACGCAATGCTGCCGCCCATCGGCATACTCGGGCTGCTGGGACTGCTGCCGGAGCTTTGGCGCATTCGCTTCCGAAGGACGATCCGGAACGGCAGCTTTTTCGCGGGCAGGGACGAGGCGGAGATCCTGCGCTTTGCGCGAAACACCGTCCGAGACTACAACCGCTATCTCAGCTCCTACGCCTCGGTTTTCTCCCTGCTTTTCCCCGACCGATGACGCGATCCGCCCGGGAATCTCGGTCTTTCTTTCAGCCTTTGCCCCCCACATGACAAAAAGCAGCTTCTTCCGCCGGAAAAGGGAAGAAGCTGCTTTTTTTGAATCTTTTTGGTCTGCCGACCCGTTTTTCTGTCTCTTTATACTATTCAACGATAAAAACCTTATCCATTTTACCGGTGAATAGTATTATTTCCACTGGAAGGTGATCAGGCCGTAGATGTACAGGCCCGCCACGCAGACGGGAACCACATAGCGGAAGATGGGCTTCATCCAGGGCTTGACCTTCAGACCCTTGCCGGCGTTGGCCTCCTCCACGAACTTGTCCCAGCCCCAGCCGATCTTGAAGCAGCAGAACAGGGAGAAGATCAGCGCGCCGATGGGCAGCAGATTGGTGCTGACGATGAAATCCCAGAAGTCCAGCCAGGCGGAGCCCTCCGCGAAGGGCTGGAAGTGAAACACGCTGAAGCCCAGCGCGGTGGTCAGGCCCAGCAGGAAGATGCCGATGCCGCAGGCGACGCAGCCCTTGGGGCGGCTCCAGCCGGTGAGCTCCCGCACGCAGGCCAGGATGTTCTCAAACACGGCCAGCTCCGTGGAGAAGGCGGCGAAGACCATGAACAGGAAGAACAGGCTGCCCCAGATCCGGCCTCCGGCCATGTTGTTGAAGACCGTGGCCATGGTGTCAAAAAGCAGGGAGGGGCCGGCGTTGACTTTGATGCCGAAGGTATAGCAGGCGGGGAACATGATGAAGCCGGCCATGATGGCCACAAAGGTGTCCAGCAGGATCACGTTCACGGATTCGCCCAGCAGGGAGCGATCCTTGCCGATGTAGCTGCCGAAGATGGCCATGGAGCCGATGCCCAGGCTCAGGGAGAAGAAGGCCTGGTTCATGGCGCCCACCACGACCTCGCCGTTGATCTTGGAAAAGTCCGGCACCAGGTAGAAGGCGAGCCCCTCCTTCGCGCCCTTCAGCGTGGCGCTGTGCACGGCCAGCACCAGCATCAGCACGAACAGCGCCGTCATCAGGTATTTGGTCACACGCTCCAGGCCGCCCTGGAGATTGAAGCACAGGATGCCAAAGCCCAGCACCACGGCGATCAGCAGATAGAGCACGTTGACGCCCGGATTGGTGATCATGGAGAGAAAGCCCAGGTCGGCGCTTTGGCCGGTAAGGAAACGCACGAAATAATACATCATCCAGCCGGTGACCACGGTATAGAAGGCCATCAGCGCAATATTGCCCAGCAGGGCGAAATAGCCGTGGACGTGCCATTTCTGGCCCGGCTTTTCCAGCTTCTGATACATCTTGACGGGGCTGGCCTGGGAGGCGCGGCCGATGGCAAATTCCATGGTCATGGCAGGCAGGCCCAGCAGCAGCAGGCACAGGATATACACCAGCACAAAGCCGCCGCCGCCGAACTGGCCGGTCATCCAGGGAAATTTCCACACGTTTCCGCAGCCGATGGCGCAGCCGGCGCTGAGCATGATGAAGCCCAGACGGCTGCCGAGTCGTTCTCGTTTTTCGTTCATGTGATATCCTCCTCAATGCGAACATGCTACCAGTATACATCTTTTATTCAGTAAATCAATATTGATTTGCTGTGCGGAAAAAACTTCATGAGAAGCGCACACTTTACAGGCAGAACGGGCCCGCTCCTTCTGCCATTTTGAACAAGAAAACGGGCGGTCTCTGCGGGAAAATGACGGCCTGCAGGGGGGCGGCGCCTGTTTCGAGCTGCGCAGGGCTCCGGGACTTCGCCGCAGGGCCCCGATCGTCTCGGAGTCCCTTTGCGATCCGACATATTCTGAATAATTCTGAATTCTCCCGCCACAACCTTGACAAAAAATGCGGGAGCCATAAAATAAAAATGATAGCTTCTGCGTTTTTAAGCCTTTCAGGCTCAATCAACCATTTACA
>JAEEGI010008681.1_pt1 | contig 22389 bp, 8 predicted proteins | sample 8958751 | NCBI WGS metagenome assembly JAEEGI01 (sample SAMN16246545, study PRJNA631951) | gut metagenome | biome: gut microbiome; feature: rumen; material: KS-attached | host: Bos | place: Iran: Karaj | collected 2018-10 | reverse complement strand
TAAAAACTTTTTTTTTTTTCTTTTTTACTATTTGAGCCTGTTTTTCCTTTTTCTTTATCTGATAATTTTAATATTGAATTAATTAATGTTGTTTTTCCTATTCCTGAATTTCCTATTACTAAATAATTAATATGATTTTTTCTTTTTATTGTTTTACTATCTTCATCATTTAATAAATAAAAGTTTTTCAAATTAATGGTTTGATTTAATAATAATTTTTCAATGTCTTTTGATAATAAATCATAATTAAAATAATCTTTAATACTTTTTTCATCATTAAAATCTAAATTATTGATTAAATTATTGATATTTTCATTGATTAATTTAGTATAGTTGTTAATAAGTTTTTTACCTTCATCTTTATCTTTTTTCTTTTCATAAATTTCATTTCCAATTTCAACTAAAAATGCAGAACTAGGAGAATCATACTTTGAAAATGTTGATTTCATTGATTTAAGTGGATTTCTTGATAATGGACTTAAAATTGTTGATAAAAGAAATGTTGTTCCTGCTGCCATCATTCCTAAAATACCTGCCATATTTTTATATTATTATCATTTTTAAATCTTATTTTATATTTTTTTTAGATATTCTTAAATTATTTTCTTTATATTTAAAAAATATTTTTTAAAAATAGGAAACCCATTTATTTTTTTTAAAATTTATTTTTTTCTTTTATTTTGTTATTAAGTAATTATTTTTAAAAAATATTAATATAAAAGGATTGGGCTCAATCCCCAATAATTGATTTAAATAAAATCAATTGAAATTATAAATTCATTATATTAAAGTAAAAAAAGTGAAATTAAAATATTAACCTCCATTTAAATATTAAATAAATATATATATTTGTGTAAGAAATAAACAATAAATATATGAAATAAAATTATTTTTATATTTTTGATAAAAAATATAAAATAATTTATCTTTTCTTGTTTAATAATATTTTATTATTCAAAAATTGACTAACAAGGGAAATTATATATTAAAATGGGTAATTATTGTGAAAAATCATTCAAATTTTAAGAAGTATTATTGAATTCATTATATAATGAATGAGTGAATAGTTTTTTCAAATTTATTTTATCAAATATTATTTAGATTTAAAGAAAAATAGAAGTATAAGTAGAAAAAGTGATAAGGGGAAATTTCAAAGAAATCAAAATAATACTATTATCTCATTAATAAGTGAATCTCTGAAAAAATATTTTATATATCGTCATTGTTCATTTCAAGAATTTTTAACCTCATCTGATTTTGTCTTCTCTAATTAAAATTAATTCTCATCAAATTGCAATTTCATTAGATGATAATATAAATAAAATATATAATATTGATAATAATTAATATTTTGATATATTTTCAAAACAAAGAATAATGTTGTATTTTGAAAAATCCCTTTATTTTTTTTTTAAACTGAAAGTGTTATTTCTTTTTTATTTGTTAATAAAAATTTCTCCTCAAAAAACATATAATAACGATCCTTACATAAACATAACAATTCCTCAAGAATCAAAAGATTTTAAATTACTAAAAATAATACCGAGAAATAATGATTCTATAACATATACAGAAGGATTATTAATAGAAGAAGAATATGATTCAACAACTAATTCAAATATAACATACTTATATGAGAGTGGTGGTATATATAATTCATCTCTTCAAAAATTTAAATATCCTTCAATGGAATTAGTAAAATCATTAAATTTATCAGTAGAAAATGGTTATCATTTCCAAATAAAATATAAAGAATATGGAACAGGAGAAATTTGGGCAACTGGAATTTCAAAATGTAACGATGTTTTGTTTTTAACAACTCAATCAGAATTTTATGTTTATACATATAATTATACTACATTAGATTTATTAAGTACTTATTTTAGAAATTATATGAATTATGATCATAAAAGTCATTTATATTCATGGGGATTAACTAATAGTAATGAAAGTAATGTTCTTTTTGGTTCTGATGGTACTCAAAAAATTTATCGTTTAAATTGCTCTAGAAATTTAAGTACTATTTCTTTTGATGAAGTTAAATATGATGGAAAAATTCTTCCTGGAATTGGGGATATGGCTTTTGTTAATGGATTCATTTATGCTAATATTTATGGACAAAAAAAAATATTTAAAATTAGAACTAGTGATTTTACTGTTGTTAAAACCTTTGATTTGGGAAATTTAGTAGATTTTGAATTAAAAAAAGGTTTTTTTACTCAATTTGAATATGAAAATGGTAAAGTTCTTAATGGGATTGCTTATGATAAAAAAAATAATAATTTTCTTGTTACTGGGAAACAATGGGGTAATTTTTATATAATTAAATTTAATGAATAAAAGATAAAAAAAAGTTTACTAAAAATAAAAAAAAATAATTAAAAATAGTTAAATTTTAGAAGATTTAAGCTATTAATAAAAATAATAAGATATAAAAAGATGGAAGATGTAAAATCAATAATAATAGATGAAAATGCAGAGGATATATCCACATTTTCAAATTATAAAAAAATTGTTCAAAAAAAGATGGATATATATGCATATTTAGATTTTTCCCAAAAGACATTCTCAGGTCACATTACAACAACATATTCTTACTTAGATAAAAATGAAAAATATTTAATATTAGATTTAAAAGGTCCTCAAATTTTAAAAGTGGCAATTTTAGAAGATGAAACACCAAAAGAATTAAGTTTTAAAATAGACAATGAAAATAAATTTAAGAATTCATTAGGAACTCCATTAATTATAAAATTACCAGAATTTGAGAAAAAACCAGAAGAAATTAAAATAAAAATAGATTTTGTAACAAATGAAAATTGTGGAGGAATTCAATTTTTAGAAAAAGAACAAACATTTAACAAAAATTATAACTTTATGTTTACTCAATGTGAAGCAATTCAATGTAGAAGTTTATTTCCATGTCAAGATACTCCATCATCAAAAGTAATAGTAGAAGCTACTTTAGAAGTCGAAAAACCATATAAATTTTTATTTGGTGGAATAGAAAAGGAAACAAAAGAAAATGAAAATAAAACAATAACAAAATATATTCAAAAAATTCCAATTCCAACATATTTAATTGCTTTTGCATGTGGAAATTTAGAGTATAGGAAAATATCAGAAAGATGTGGAGTATATACAGAAATAAATTTAGGAGACAAAGCAAAATATGAATTTGAAGATTCAGAGAAATTTATAGAATCAATGGAAAATTATTTAAATAGGAAATATGATTGGGAAGTATATAATTTATTAGTATTACCTTTTTCTTTTCCTTATGGAGGAATGGAAAATCCAAATTTAACTTTTGTAACTCCTTCTTTATTAGCAGGTGATAAATCATTATCAAATGTAATAGCACATGAAATTTGTCATTCATGGACTGGAAATTTAGTAACAAATAAAAATTGGAAAAATTTTTGGGTTAATGAAGGATTCACTATATTTTTAGAAAGAAAAATAGCAGAAATTTTATATGGGGAAGATATGAAAAATTTAGAAAGCTTAGTTGGATATGAAGGGGTTATTAAGGATATTGAAATGTTAGGTGAAGATTCAAGTTTTACTTGTTTAAATCCTGATATTTATGGTGTTGATCCTGATGATGGTTTTACTACTGTTCCTTATGAAAAAGGATTTCAACTTTTATACTTTTTAGAATCTTTAATTGGAAAAAATGATTTTATGAATGTTATGAGATTATATATTGATAAATATAAATTTATGAGTGTTGATTATTCTAGTTTTAAAAATACTTATGAAAATTATGTTAAGGAAAATAAAGGAAATCAAAGTCAAGAGATTTTAAATCAAATTGATTGGGATAAATGGATTAATAGTAAAGGAAAACCTTTTCATCAATTTAATTTTGAAAGTAAATTAGGAGATGAAGCTGTTAAATTAGGAGATAAATTTTTAAATGGAAATGGAAGTTCAGATGATAAAACTTTATTTGTTAATTGGCATACTAATGTTAAAATGTATTTTTTAAAATATTTACTTAAAAATGTTAATAATGTTAATGAGGATGTTTATAAAAAATTAAAAGAAGTTTTCGCATTTGATAAAGAAAAATATAATATGGAAGTTATGAATTTATGGTTTCAAATTTCTTTGAAAACTAAACATGATGATTTTATTGATTTAATCAAAAAATTTCTTTTAGAAATTGGAAGATTAAAATATATAAGACCTGTTTATTTTACTTGGTTTGATTTTCAACCTAATGAAGCTAAAGATTTCTTTGAAAAAAATAAGAATGTTTATCATGCTTTTGCTAGAAGAATGCTTTCTAACAAATTTAATCAGTAATTTTTTAAATCATTTTATTCTTATTAATTAAAAAAGAATTGAAATTCATAATAATTATTTTATTTTTTTTCTAAATATAACCTAAACAGTTTCAAATTAAAAAATCAAAAAAATATTAAAAGAAGGTTTAATATAAATTTCTATAAAAACAAAAGTAAAAAAAAATTAAAAAAACCAAAAATAAAAAGTTAATTCAATAAATATCTAAACAATTATAAATTATATAATTAATATCTTTAATAATTAATTAATCCAAAATATAATATTTAAATATTTAAAAGAATATATATAAAAATATGAATTCAGTCCAGCTTAAATCAGAAGGAGCTTTAGATTTAAAGAAAAATAGAAGTATAAGTAGAAAAAGTGATAAGGGGAAATTTCAAAGAAATCAAAATAATACTATTATATCATTAATAAGTGAATCTCTGAAAAAATATTTTATATATCGTCATTGTTCATTTCAAGAATTTTTAACCTCACCTGATTTTCGAAAAAAAATAAAAACAGATAAAGAAAATTATGAAAAAATTATATTACCAAATAAAATGAATTCATCTAATGAGTTTTTAAATAAACAATATATTTGTTTAGGAACTTATCCTGATGTAGAAAAAAATTTAAAAAGGAAAGGATGGGAAAAAACAACAAGAGAAAAAAATCCAAATGTAACTTTTATTTGGACTTTAAAAACAGTTGATGTTAATTTTAATAATTTAAAAACTCATCAAATTCCAAATCATTTTAAATTGAATGGTTCTTTAACTAGAAAAAGTGGTTTATGTAAAAACATCAGAAATTTATATTTTAAAGGAATTAATCCTGATAATTTTTATCCTAGATGTTATGATTTAACTGATAAAAATGATTTAAATGATTTCTTCCAAGATTTTTTTTTCACTAAAGCTTTATCTATATTAAAACAATTTTCTTCTGATGAAAATAATTCTTTTAATTTCTCTGAAAATGTTATTAAAACTTCTCTTGATTTAGTTCAAAAAAATTATAAATTATTAACATGTGAATATACTCCAAAAGATAAAAATAATGAAATATATAAATTAATGGAGGATAGTGAATGGGATATAATATCAGGAGAAGAAAGTATAAATAATTTTAGAATAAATTCAAATGAAAGTATAAATAATAATTTAAAAAATGATATTTTAACTAAAATATACGGAGCGAAACCAAATAAAGTAAAATTACCATCATTAATAAAAAATAAGAAAATGAATACATTACCAGTAAATAGTAAAATAAATAAAATTCAAATAGATAATAATAATAATACTGTAGCCTCAAGAGAAAAATATCTTCCAATAATAAATCCTCTTTTAAAGAAATTATCTGAAAAATTACCTCAATATAAATTAAATGGAATAAGAAATATATGGGTATTGAAACCATCAACATTAAGTCGAGGAAGAGGAATTCAATGTATAAATGATTTAAAATCAGTATTTGATTGTTTAAATCAAGAAAATATAAATGGTTTAGTAATTCAAAAATATATAGAAAATCCATTATTAATATATGGAAAAAAATTTGATATAAGACAATGGGTTTTAGTTACTTCAATTAAACCTTTAACAATTTGGATGTGGGATGATCCTTATCTTAGATTTTCAGCTGAAGAATATAATATTGACAATTTTTCTAATATTTATAGTCATTTAACTAATAATTGTGTTGCTAAATATAGCAAAAAATATAATAGTAATAATAAAATTGAAGGTGATATGTGGGATATTCCACAATTTCAAATTTATTTAAAAGAAACTTATGGAAAAGATTTATGGCCTAAAATTAAAGAACAAATATTAAATATTGTTCTTTGTTCTTTTGATTCTGTTAAAAATGAAATTAAATATAGAGAAAATTCATTTGAATTATTTGGATTGGATGTTATGTTTGATAATGATTTAAATGCTTATTTAATTGAAGTTAATGCTTCTCCTTCTATGGATTATTCTACTAAAATTACAAGTAGATTAGTTCCTGAAATGATTTCTAGTTTAATTGATATTATTATTGATAAAAAATTTAATGAAAGTAAAGTTGGAAAATGGATTAAAGTCTTTAATGACAAAAAAAAAATCGATTTACATAATATTCCAAATAAATCAAATCTTTATTAAATTTGAATAATGTTTTTTTACTAAAATTCTTTTAATTTATAATTATAAAAAAGATATTACTTAAATAATAAAATATTATTAAATAAAATAAAACAATATCATTAAAAATAACCTAATTAAATTAAAGAAAAAAATATTTTTAAAAAATTAAAAATGAAATCATTAAGTAAAACATATGATTCACCAATGCAAAACTCTGAAAATGAAAATATGATGATGTCAAAAGATGATAATATAGAAAAAGAAAAAATACAAAATGAAGAAATAATAAATAAAACATTAAACGATCCTTCAACAAAAAGATATATAGATATATTAACAAATGATAAAATGACATATGCAGGAGAAGATAAATATGGTAATAACAGAGGATTTTGTTTAATTTGTAAAGAAAAATGTACATCATATACTCAAAGTGGAATAGATAATTTATGTTGTGGAAATTGTGGTTGTGGAGCTTCTGCTCATAAATTAATTCCTGTTGAAGAATTTGATATTGAATCTTTTATGTTTAATTTAAATAATGATTTTATTCCTAAATTAAATTCTAATATTAAAGAAAGTGATTTAAATTTTAACTCTTTTGTTGTTGTTTTTAAAATACTTGATGTTAATGCTAATGTTAGTCAATTTTCTTGGTTGTTTCAATTATTCAGAGAAGCTGATATTAATGTTCTTAATATGGAAGTTAAAAAAATTAAAGATAATGTTTCTGTTATTAATAATAAAATATTTTTAAATAGATATGATTTAGATAAAGATGTATCAGAAACTCAATTTTTAAAAATTAAAGATTCTACTTTTGGTTCTTTACAAAGAATTGAAGATAAACTTAAATTAATGACTTATAATGAAAAAGAAGATGAAAATAAAATTAGTAATGTTGAAAATTTTTATGAAACTGTTCAAAAATTAAGAGGTGTATCTTTAATAAAAAAATTTATTGAAGTAAATATGAAAAATGTTATTCATGCTGATCTTCTTGTTGGAAAAAAAATATATGATGAATTTAAAAATCCTGTTTTAATATTATGTTTATCTACAAATTTAGCTTCTAAAGATACTGATGAAGATATATCTATAAATTTTTTTGAAAAATTTTGGTTTGCTTTAATGAATAGTGATAAATTTTTAAATAAATTAGCAAATTCAACATTAAAATTATTATATTATTCAAAAAATAAAATCCATGCTTTATGGGATGTACAAGTTTTATTTCCACAACAATTTAAAGCAGATCAAATGTTTCAATTATTAATATCAAAAAAAAGACATGAACAAAACTTTAATAAAAGTTTATCATTATATAAAGATGGTTTATCTTCAAATTCATTTAGAATAAGTCAAATAATGAATTTTCACAAATTATCAGATTTAAAAAGATTAACAGAAAATAATATAAATAGTAGAAGATCAGCAAATAGAAATGTAGGAAATTATGTAATAGATTTATATGAAAATTATCTTTGTAATTCTCAATTACAAAATCAACCTTGTTCAATTATGCAAGTTAGTAATATTGGTGTTCAAAAAGAAGCAAGTGATATGTCTTTTTCATTAGCTTTTAATTCTGATTTTATTATTACTAGATATGATGATGAAAAAGAATGTGAAGAAATTAATAATTTTTTCTTCAGTTTAACTGATGTTAATTCTACTTCTTCTTATGAAAGAATTTTAGTCATTTTTAGACCTTTTGTAATTAGAAGTGGATTAAATGAAATTTTTACTAATATATTTAAAATTAATCATTTTACAATTTTAACAAGAAAAATAGCAAAATTAAATGAAAATCAAATATCATATTTATATAATCATGAATTTCCTACTCAAGTAAAATTACCATATAATTTATATTATAATATGATGTCAGATTCAAATTGTGAATTACTTATAATGTCAAAATTTTCTGCATTTGTAGATGCAGCAACAATAATAGGATTAAATAGAGATAATGAAATAAATGTGAATCAATATAATACAGTAACTAATAATTTAGCTTATGTTAGTTTATATACTCCTTATCTTATTAATCCTAATAGAATTGATATTAGTAATCCTAAAGTTAAAAAAGAATATTATGTGAAATTTAATCCTAAAATGAATTCTTCTAATTCTAATTTAAGATCAGCTCAATGCTTTAAAGATATTACTTCTTTAATTGATATTGGACAATTTTTAAATGATATGATGCATGAAAAAATGAAATTTAATAATTATAATACTTATTCAATGATGCATAGATTAAAAACAAATTTATTAAAATTTGCTTCTTTCTTTAATTTATTTATTTATTCAAATACTGATAAATTTATTAGTGATGAAGAAATTAATTATTTTTGTCCTATTTATGGTGATATACAAGAAGTTTTTATTTTAACAAAAAATTTAAATTTAATTCAAGATATTATTTTAGCTTTGAAATTTGAAATTGTAGATGCAGTTCCATATAGATTATCAGAAGAAGAATATGAGAGACTTTTTTCAATATATTTATTTGATAATCATGGTAATATTTTCATATCTAAAAGAGATTATGATATTAATAAAGAATATTTATTAAATAATGATATTACAATTGTTAGATTAATTAAACCAGGAGGATTTTATGAATTAGAAAAAATAATTGGAAATGAAAATTTTCTTTTTATTAAAATTGATTCTGAAATTGAAAGAATTGCTAAAGATGAAAAAGAAAAAAATACAAATGTTTTAATTAAAACTTTAAAATATAATTCATATCTTTTAGATAATAGTATTAATATTGAATATTTTTATCCTATAGTTGATGATAGAATAGATAAAATTGAAGGAAGTTATATTTTATTAAATAATCCTGAAGATCAAATTTCTATTCCTGATATTTTACAATCTTGTTTAAAATGTACTGTAGGTGAAAATTTAAGATTTGAAAATAAACAAACTATTCATAATCAAAATTTAATTGAAAGATATTTAAGATTCTTTCATTTTAATTTTAATGAAATTGAAAAACAATATTTTATTGAATGTTTACAAAAATATATGTTTAATTATAATGATAAAGATAATAATATTTTATTGAATAAATTTTATGAAATTATTAAATATAATAATTTAACTTTTCCTAATAATTTATCTTATTTTGTTGAAAGTTCAAATTTAGGTTTTTATGAAATTAGAATTCCAATATTAGAATATTTTACTCAAGGAGGATGGACTTATATTAATAATATGGATTATCTTTTACATAAAAATTTTTTATATACTGATAATAATTTTTATGAACAATTTATTGAAAAAAATCAAAATAAAGATAAAATGGTTCTTTTTTGCTTTCCTTTTTCAGAACCAAATAGAAACAATCTTCAAAAATATTTAGATTTAAAATCAATATCAGAAACAATCAGTTCAAGAAATAATACTTTAAGATATAATTCAGTAGAATTTAAATTAAATGATTTAGATGCTTTAGCAGAAGGAAATTTATCTTTAAATTTAGAAGATAATTTAAATATACAAAAGAGAATATTTTACTTAACAAAATATGAAGGAACAAAAACATTTTATAAAAATTGTATAACAAATAATCCAAATATAAGAAACATTCCTCATAATTATCATTATAGAATAAAGCCTGAAGATATATTCATGGATATAAATAGAATTTATGAAGTTGAAGAATTTGGAGGATTATTTTTTATTGAAATGGTTATTCAAGATTTTATGAAATATAGACCATCAGAATTAAATGAATTTAGAGATAATGGAAGAATTATTCCTTATTCAACTACTGATATTTATGGAAGATATGATGATCATATTCAATTTTCTTTAACTGGATTTTTATGGGGAAAAAAATTAATGAAATTATGCCAAGTTATTGAAAATTTTGAAACTAATCCAAATAATCCTTTTAAAATCGATAATTATGGTCCTGTGCTTTATTACCCAAAAAAACAAAGATTAATGGGAATGATTAATGAAAAAAATATTAAAGAATATGAACATTATTTATATGTTAATATATTAGATGATATTAGATATAGTAAATTAGTTAATGAAGAGGATGTTATTTTCTTAGAAAAAAAATTATTTGAAGTTTTTAATTCTGAAATATTTAATTCTACAAGAGAAAATGTTAATAATATTAGATTTGTTCCTACTAGAATTACAGAAAATAATTTAAGAATTAATAAAACCAATAAATCTAATGTTATTCAAGATGAAGAATCAACTTTTAATAATACTGTTGATCCTCAAAATGAAATGAAATTTCATTCTATTTTCAAAGAAAATGAAAGAAATCATGAAATTCAAAGTGACGTTTTATCAAAAAATGTTTATTTAATAGATTTATTTTGTTATAATGGAATGAAATATCATATGTATGCTGCATTATTATTTTTATTAGAGGTTTATTATAAGAAGATAAATAGGAAAGTTAGTTTAATTACTATGGAAGTTGATGACACAAATTTGAAAAAATCAAAAGAAAAAGAATATGATAATTTATTGGAAGCTATTATTACAGGATTCAAAAGTCATTCATATATTAATTATTCTGCTAATAATGATAAAAATAGATATAATGCTTATGATATTGAATATTTCTTTTATTGTTTAAAAGAAATGAAATTTATTTTAAATGAAAATAAATATTTAAACAAACAATTGAATGAAATAAATAAATCTTTAGAAAAACCTGATTTAGATTATAATATAAGAAATGAATTAAATGCAATTAAAAGTAAAATTGAAGGAAATATTTATAAAAATACTAATGATTTTCATACAATTATTGAAGAAAGTAAAAATTGTTCTTTAAGACAATCAGCAGAAGATTTAGATAATTATAAATATTATTGGGCTCCAAGATCAAGATATTATATTCCATTGGATCTTCATGATAAATGGGAAAGAGATTTATCAAATGAAAAATATATTATAACTCAAAAAGTAAATTATAATTTTTTAAAAAATTTAAGAAGATTAAAAGATCAAGGTGAAAGACAAACTTTCTCTTCTACAGGTTTTAATGTTGCTAATGATTACTTTTTAATTTCTAAATCTATGTTAAGAGAACCTGAACCTGAACTTAGTGATAAAATTTTATTAGATAAAAAAAAAAATGATAAAACTGGAAAAAAACAAAAAATTTTTGAAAATGTTGTTCAAAAAGTTATAAAGGAAGATCAGAAAAAAAATACAAATACAATGTTTGGAATTTTAAGTCAAGGAATAAGTAAAATTGAAAGTCAAAAAAGAAATTCAATTGATATATTTAATACTTATGAATTTGATGAAGAAGAAGAAAAAAGAAAATCAAAAAAACAAAATAAAATACCAATAACAGCAAGTGGGAATTATTATAATAATTATTATTCAAAGATGGGAACTTTGCCTTTATTAAATTCTCAAAATATTACAAATATATCTCAAACTATAAATTCACAAAATGAAAAAATAGAAAATTCTCAACCTCAATTTAATGAGACAAATAATAATTTATATATTCAAAATAATAATGATTTTCAAATTAATAATAATTCTAATAATATGAATCAAACAATTAATTCTCAATTCAATAATAATAGTAATCAAATGCTTAATACAAATAATACATTATGGGGTCAAAGTGGTTTTTCTCAAAATTTATTTCAAAGTAATAGTAATTTTGCTCAAAGTGGAAATCAATTTTCTAATCAATTAAACAATGAAATAAATCTTAAATCTAGTAAATTCAATAACAGTAAATTGAAATCTATTTCACAAAATAAATTAATGAATCCACAAAAATATAGAAATCTAAACAATAGAGAAAAAACTTTAGATGATTATCTTGATATTTATAAAAAATAAAATTGTTATTTATATTTTTTTTAAAATATAATAAATTAACTTTTAATTTAATATAATAAAACTTTTTTTTCAAATATAAATTAATATAAACTTTTGATACATTTAAAAAAAAATTATCTTTCTCTTCATATAATCGCTTATCTTATGATATATATTAAAAAATAAATAAAAATAAATTTAAAAAAGTCTACATATATTTATTATATTCTTCATCATTCTTAATCTTTTCAATTTCTTCTGGAATTAAATAATTAACAATATTAACATCCTCATTAAGTCCTTTTCTTCTTCTGGTTTTAATAAGAACTTCCCTAGCTAAAGACTTTGCATCACTAGGTTCAAGAGGATGTAAAACAATATTTCTATCAAGTGGATCTCCAATCATATTTTGATACTTATCAAACCACATTAAACTGAAAGCTTGTCCTGCAGTAGTAGTTCTGATATCAGTTTCCAAACCAAAAGAATCTAAAGCAGGAATAGAAAATTTCATTATATAAAAAGGTGTTCCAGGTAAACTTTTCTGACTTTCTAAATGTCCTCTTCTTCTCATTAAGAAATTTTTTATTATTTCAAAACAATCAATTGGACATTGAATTTCTCCTTTTAAATAAGGTTCCATTAACCGAGGACATGCTGTTAAAAAAGATGAGTAACATACTCGACGAGACATTGGAATTATTTGACCTGATGCTTTATATATATTTTCTGTTGAAAGAGATGATGATAATATTTTAAATTTTGTATTTAATATTTGCTCATTACATAATGGACCTTCTCTTATTGCCCAATCAAAACCTTGAATTATTTCATTTTTTATTGAATATAAATTTAATTTATCTGTTTCATTTGGTAATGTAAAATCTAATAATATATTTGAATTTGAAAATGACCATATTGAATTTGTTGTGTATTTATCCCAATTTTTAGTATTTATTAAATAATTTTTTATTATATTATTTATATTGTTATTATTTATTTCATAAGGAGTTTCTTTTTCATAATTTTCAATTATACCTTGATTAATATCTAATATAATTTCACTATCTAAAGGTTCAGCAGTCATAAAAATTGAATTTTTATTATTATTTGATATTCCTTTGCATTTAAAAGAAGAAGTTTCAGTAACAGTTTCACAAAAAGTAACAACAGGATCACTTACTTTTAATTCAATATCACTATATAAATTTCTTAAATCATATAATATAGAATCCATATATAATTCTCCAGTCCCTAAAATAATATTTTCACCACTTTCTTCTACTTTAATTTTTGATGCTGGATAACTTCTATCAATTTTCCTTAATCCTTCTATCATTTTTGGTAAGTCAGATGGATTTAATGGTTCCACTGAAACTTTCATATATGAATAATTATATTTTATTGGTTTACATATTTCTATTTTCGAATTATCATTATTTACTAAAGTTAAATTTTTTGGAGATGATATTTCTACTCCATCTATTAATATTAAATTTCCACATTGTATTTTATTTATTGGTATTCTATATCTTGTTTGATTTATCCATATTTCTTTTATTTTTGGAATTATTATTTGATCTTCTTTATCATTTAAAGAATAATGTTCTCCTAAAATTTTAATGCTTTGTCCTTTTGTTAATTCTCCACTTAAAATTCTACCAAATAAATCAAATGATAAATGTGTATTTTTATGATATAATTTATATACACTTATATATAATGGTCCTTCTTTTTCACATTGAATTAATTGTTTATATATTTCAGTATTTTTATCTCCTGTATATAAATTATTTATTTTTATTTTTGAACCTTGTTGACAATCTACTACTTTATTTACACATATATCTACTAATGATGAATATAATCCATATACTCTTTTTAATATTTTTGTTAAAAATGGTTTTGGATCCATTTTATAATCTTTATCTTTTAAATCTTTTATTTTTAAATTTGCAAAAAAATCTATTAAAGTTTCTTTTTCTTCTGAAATTGTATATCCTATTATTTTATATAATGGTTCTAAAACAAATTTAACAAAAGTTCTTTTTTTTGATTTATTTTCTTTTTTACTGAATTCAAATTGTTTTTTGTGAAAATAAATATCTCCAAAAAAACATTTAGCAAGTTTTTCAGGAGTAATCAAATAAAAATTTTTATTCATATTTTTATCAAAATTAATATAATCTAAATATTTAACAACATAATTTTCTAAATTAAAGCAAATATTATATTCACTTGAAGCAAAAAGTACATTTCCTTTATTAGGATGAACAAAATGATTTTTTATTTTACCTACATTAAAAATTTCATTAATAACAATAAATTTATTAAAATCATCAATAATATATTTAATTTTAAAATAAGCATCTTTAGGAGGAATTTTTAATTCTAAAATTAAACGATCAATTTTATTAATAACTAAAATAATATCTAAATCTTCTTTAATAGCTTCTTTAATAATTAATTCAGTTTGAGTTGTTATTCCCTCAACACAATCAACAACAATTAAAACTCCATCAGACACTCTAAAAGAAGTTTGAATTTCATCAAAAAAATTAGGATGACCTGGAGTATCAATAAAATTAAATAAGTAATTTTTTCCTTTTGAATTTTCTAATATTAAAGTTATAGGAGATGATTTAATTGAAATTTTTCTTTTTTGTTCATCTTCTCTATTATCCAAATATTTATTATCATTTGTTTCATTATTTAAATGTAAATGATTTAATTTTATAAACATATTTATAAAACATGTTTTTCCATGATGTAAAGCTCCTGCGATAGAAATATTTCTTATTAATTTTGGATTTGTTAATAAATTATTTAAATATTCTAATGAAAAAGTCAATTGTGGAATTTCTTTTTCGAATATATCAAATTTTTTTTTTTTCATTGGTGATATTATTGGTTCTGTTATTGGTTGTGCGTCTTCTTCCATTACTATATTTTCTGCCTGTGGAAATATTTCCTCTGATTCTGGATAAAAATTTTTATCTTCATGTAATATTATTTTATATTCAGAATTCGAATTTTGGGATTTTTGAGATAGTGTATCATTATTATTTGAATTATCATTATGGGATTTTTCAATTTCTTCATTAGATTTTTTTTTATTTGTATTTATTGTATTATTTATTTCTTCTTCCATAGAATTTTCTAAATTATTTTCTTCTTCGTCTTCTTCATTGTTTATTCCTGGAATTTCTGGTCCAATGTAATTTCCGAATTCATCATAATTATCAAAATTCATTTTTTTTAAATGTTAAAAAAAATTAATTTTTTGAAAATATTAAAAATTCATAATAAAATAGAAGAATAAATAATTAAATACTAATTTTTATATAATATCATATTTCTTTAACAAGAGAAGCAATTGGTGTAGAAAGCATTCTAGAAGCAGGAATGATAGTACTTAAAATTCCACCAAAAATACTAAAAATAATAATATAAATTAAATTTGAGATTTTAATAGAATAACTAACATTTATAGTAGTAAACATTTGCCATTGAAGTGACATTGTATAAGAAATTAAACTTCCAATTACAGTTCCAATTATGCTACTTGATAAAATTAATATTATAGCTTCACAAACAAATATAAAAATAACATGTCTTTTTTTCATACCTAAAGATCTCATAATTGCAATTTCTTTTTTTTGATCAAATATATTTATAGTCATAGAAGCAGTTAAATTAAAGAAACAAAAGAATAAAACAATAGTATTAACAACATAAAAAACAGTATAAATTAAATAAGTAATTCTATCAATATTTTCTTTCATATCATTAAAAAACCATAAATTAGCATAATAATCCAAAGATTCAGAAACAATATCACTAATACCTTGAATAATGGTTTTAATATCAAGTTTAGAATTGAATTTAAAATTAACATAATTAATAGGTAAATTATCATAATCCAAAATTTCTAAATCATCAATTGAATTAATATAAAATACATTACATTTATTAATAATATCTAAATAAAAAGGGATTGAAATAATAGAAGTTCTTTGAATCATCATTGATGGAACTGAATTCATTTGAAGTCCTGGTGCACTATTTAATAAAAAAGCAGGTTTTGTAATAAATTTCATATCACCATAATTATTATTATTTATTTTAAATATAAAATCTTTTGATATATTTGCATTAAATTCCCATTTAAATATTGCACTTAAACCTACTTTACCTAAATTTTCTTTTAAATATAATTGCTCACTTAAAATATATTTTTCATTTGTTTTATTTTGTTCTTCTATTTTTAAATCTGATTTTTCTGTTGCTTTAAAATATGATGGTGATATTCCTTTTGTATATACTGTAAAATCAAAACTTTTACCATAATTTTGAATTGAAGTTTCTTTTTTAAAACAATTATCTGAAATTGTTGGTGTTTTCAAAGAAAAATATTCAATATAATTTAAATTGATCATTTGAATTAAAGAATCTTTAATGTCTTTTGCAGTAAAATATTCTACTGAAGATTCCATTATTGCTTCACTTCCTTTATCTAAAATTTGTTCTTTTTTCGCTGATTGTAATATTAAATCTAATCCTACACTTATCATAATAAATACACCTATTGATAAAGAATACATTATACTTGTTTTTCTATTTTTTATTCTATGAGCTGTTAAATTTTTAATTATTAAATTTTTTGTATAACTTCTTGTAAAAAATAATAATATGTAAGTTACAAATTTTTGTAATATATTTTCAATATTTATTGATAATATTACAAAACCTAATAAAATGCCAAATAATATCCATAAAAATATTGCTCCTAACATTCCAAAATTTAATGATATTAATGATAAAGGAAGAAAATAATAAATTGCAATTCCATATAAAAATGTTATTAAACCTAACACTATTAAATTATTTAATTCCTTTTTTTCAATTGATATAATTTCTATTTTCATTCCTGAAGTTTTATTAATCATTGTATTTAAACTTGTTGCAATATTTTTTCTTAATATTCCTCTTATTGGTAATATAGCTGCTGTTATTGGAGATAAAAAATTAACTATTAATGCAATAAGAAATCCTCTTGAACTAAAAGATAAATTCAAATTTGTATTTACTAAACTTTGAATTGCATAATTTATTAAATTTAAAATTCTAAAATGTAAAATAAAAGCAAGAATAAATCCAGGAATAGAAAAAGAAATACATTGCAAAATAACAAGTATAATAATATTTTTTTTAGTATTTCCAATTAATCTTAAAATTCCAAATTCAAAATAATTAGTTTCAGTTGTAATAACTAATAAAGAATAAATTAAAATAAGACTAAGTGAAAATAAAGAAATAATAATAATATTTAAAATTAAATTTAATAAAACACTTCCATAATTATATCTTTCCATTCCTGAAACTAAAGGCATAGAAATTTGCATATGTTGAATATTATTTAAAGTTTGAGTTAAAGTATTAGCATAAGTAACTGCTTTAAATAATAATTTATGATAATCACTTTCAATATAATTATTAACTCTACTTTTTGGAAAATTAACTATTAATTGAGTACCATAATCATTTGAATTTATATTATAAACTTTTTTCCTATAATCTGGAAACAATTTTATTATTTCATTTGGAATAAATTCTGATAATGTTTGATAAAAAAATTCCATTTCCATAAATATTATATTTTTTGTACTTGCTTTTACTTTTCCATAATTATTTTTAAATGTTTTTACTACTTTACAAGAGAAAGGAATTCTATAATCTACAGTTCTTAATCTTGTTATATTTGGATTATAACTTTCTTTATTTTGATAGTAATTTATTAATAAGTTATTATATAAAAAATATTCTGCACTTATTGTTATATTTAAATAATTATTATTAATTTCATTTTTAAAACTTTCATGAATTAAACATTCTCCTTTTTTTAAAGAAGAATAAGGATAATTTCTTCCTAATTCAATTTCTTTTTCCCTTGTAGAATTAATTAAAATAATTTGAACATGAGAATAAAATTTATTAGTATTTCCATTAAAAAAAGATCTAATTGTGGAAGTATAATAAGGATTATCTTCCTTTTTAAATTTACTCATAATTTCAGAAAATTTAGTGTTATTAATAAAATAATAATCAGTATAAAAATCTTCTGGTATCACTTTTCTATAACTTCTTTCTTCAAATTTTGGTTTTAATATTATATCCATTTCACCATATTCTCTTTCTCCAAGCATTAAAAATATTAATGAACCTTGTGATACTACTGTTTTTGATATTAAACATACTATTGATACTAAAAAACATGCTAAGAGACATACTAAAAAATTACATTTTCTACGAAAACTTTCTTTTATTGCAAGTTCAGATAAAAATTTCATTTTTTTTTTTTAAATAATTATATATTTTTATTTTGTTAAAATAATGTTTTTATTTTTTTTTAATTTAAAATTGTAAGTTTGTTATGAATTATTTTATTTATTAATTGTTTTTCAAATAAATGGATTACTATCAATAGAAACTCAAAATTTTTATTTAAATGATACAGATAAATATTTTCTAATAATTATATATTATTAAGTTATGATAATTTAAAAAGTAATAAATATATTCTAAATTTTTATAAAAATATTATGTTTAAATAAAAAATAAAAATAGGAAAAATTGTTTCAAATAAATATAAAAAATATAATCTTTAACTTCGAAAAATAAATGTAATTTATTATTTAATTTTTATATAATAAAATTAAAAGGTATTTTGGATTTTTTATTTTCTAAAAAATCATTATAAATCACATTTCCTTTATTTAAATAAGGATTAATAAAATGTTTTTCAACATTATCAATATAATTATCTTTATATTTAATAGGAAATCTATCAATGGGAGGTTTTTTTTCTAATTTTGGTAAAGCAGCTTTTTTAATCATTAAAGGATTATTTAATATCAATTTAAGTTGTTTTTTAAATAATCTCTGAAAAGGTTTTTTTTTTCTAATATGATTATCACTCATAGAATTTACAATTTTTTCTTTTTTTATAATTTTTGATATATTTGAAGATAAATAATCATTTTTTTGAGTTTTTATTGGAGGTAATTCAATATCATTTCTTGATGTAAGTTTTATTGGATTATAATATATTAATGATTCTTTTGGATTTTTTGAAAAGAAATTATTTTTTACTATTTTTTCTATGTTTCTACATGATTCATCTGATAAGTAATCATAATAAAAAAGAGGTTTTGGAATTTTCGTTTTTTCTTCTTCCATTTCTAAAAAATTATATTTTCCATGAATAAACAATTAAATAGAATTATTATTGTAACTTGTAAAAAATGATTATCTTAAGTAAAAAAGAATAAAAATAGAAAAATAAAATTTATCACAAAATTATTTAAAATGAAAATAAATAAAATGACTTTATATGATGATATACAATATAGATAAATATTTTATATAAGATTATTTTTTTTATTTATTAATTAATTTTATATTCAATGGATAACAAAGATAATTTAAATTCAAAAGATCAAGTATATCAAAAAAATTACAGCAAAGATATATCTAGAAAAGATTCTCAAGAAAATAATAATGAAAAATACAGAAAAAGAAATGATAATAAGAGTTCTGATAATTATTATCATAAACATAGTAGAAATAATTCTCCAAAAAAAAATGATAATAATGATAAATATAATAATAATAAATTTAGAAAAGAAGATTCTTATCATTATAATATTAACAACAATAAAAATAATGATAATTATCATAATAATTATGTTTCATGTTATATTTTACTTCCTAAAAATTATTATAATCACATAACAAAAAATTTTAGTGAATTATCGAGAAACATAAAAAAAAAAATATATGACGTAAGAGAATTAACTTATAATTATAAATTACCATATTATGATGAATATATTTTTAAAATCTCAGTAGTTAAAAATTATGCAAAATCACTTGTGATTAAAATGGTAAGTGAATGTTTATTCAGGGAAATGGAAATTATATATAAAAATATGACTTATTTAAAATTAACTATTTTAATTCCTGATAATGTTATTGGATTTATTATTGGAATTGATGGAAGAAATATTAATTCCATTAGAGAAGAGTCAAGAGCTAAAATTGAAGTGTTTCCAAAAATAAATAAAGGAAAATTTAGGAAAATTGATATTTATGGAAATCCTGAAAAAATTTTTAGAGCTTGTGAAAAAATTTATAATATTGAAGAAAAGTATATTAATTTTAATAAAAATGATCAAAAAAATATAATTAATAAATCAAATAATAATAATAATAAAAAGAAAGAACAATCATTTAATATTTCTGGAATAGAATCATCTGATAATTATAATAATAAAAATTACTTAAATAGAAAAATATCAAGAAATGATAGTCCTAATAATTATAAAAGAAGAGAAAAATATTCTAAAAATTATAATGAAAGAAGTAGAAGTAGAAGTTATTCAAAAAATAAAAATAAAGAAAAAAATTATAGTTATCATTCAACAAATACAAGAGAAGAAGGCTCAATTAGTGAAAATGAAAGTTTAGAAGAAGGAATGATAAAAAGTGATAAATCCGAAATTTCAAATAATGAAAATCTTAAAAAATCAAAAAATAATTTTGAAAAAAAAAATAATAATGAAAGTAGTTCAATTGATTTTATTTTTGAAAAAAATATTTTGGAAAAAATTAAAAATTCTAAACCTGATTTTTGGAATGAATTTACAAAAGATTATGAATGTAAATATATTGAAAAACCTTGTAATTTAGAATCTTCTAAAAAAGATTCTTTAGTTTTATTATCTTTAATAGGAACACCCGAACAAATTAGTAATGGTATTTGTTATTTACAATATCAATTAATTACTCAATTTAAAAATAATAATTAGTAATTAAACATTTATCAAATTATATTAAATTATATTAATTTTTAAAAAATACAAAAATTATTTAGTAAAAAATTCCTTTAAATTATCTTATTATTTCTATTTATTGTAAATATGATATTAATAACCTTAATTCTCCTATTTTTAAAATAATTTGATTAAATAAAAAAAATAAACATTTATATAAATTTAAAGTAATGGAAAGTTCAAACACGAAAAATCAATTTAGAAATTATTATAAAACAGAAAATACTCAATTTATAAAAAATGGATTAGAAAAATTGAAATCAAGTGATGAAATGGAAATAATATCAGCATTAAATGAATTAAGTTGTCAATTATCAATGGCAAGTGATAATGTAACAGAAGATATAAAAACAGTCGAATTAATTCACCAATTAATAATATTATTAGATAAATTTCCTATGATTCCTGAAATATCATTATTATCATTAAATTGTTTAAATTATATTTTAGATATAAATCCACATTCTACAAATCATATTGTTAAATATAATGGAGTTCAAAAAATCATTTCAATGACTCAAAATGTTGAATCAATTGAAGGTGTTGAAAATGCTATTAAATGTATTGAAAAAATGAGTTATGAAAATCCATATATTTTAATTGAAAAAAATGCTTTTATTAATATTTTAACTTTTATTGATTTTTTTGAACTTTCTATTAGAAAAAGTGCTTTGAAAGCTTGTGTTAATATGAGTAAAGTAGGAAATAATATTGATTATATTAGAAATCATATTTTAAAAGCTATTCCAAATTTAACAAATTTATCTAAGTTAAATGGAAATTCTGAGATTGAAAAAAATATTGTTGATTTAGCTATTCAATCTATTTATAATATTTTAAATGGAGTTAAGAATTATAATTATTCTATGGATTTTAATGATTTTTGTGAAGATATTATTAAAGATGGATTAATTAATGTTTTATTAGATAATTTTATCAAGTTTATTAATGTCGAAGAAAAAAAAGAAATAAATAATAATATTTTTAATGTTAATGTTGATACTATTAAAAATATTTTAAAAATTTTTGAATTACTTTGTATTATGTCAAATAATATTGCAAATACATTACTTAATAAAAATATGTTAGAATTAATTTATAAAGTTATCAAAAATGAAATAAATTATAATAAAAATGATGGATCAAAACTTAATTCTCCAAATACTCATTCTTTATTTAATGAATTATTTAATTTATTATCATCTTTAATAATATCTTCA
>JAEEGI010008680.1_pt1 | contig 22389 bp, 19 predicted proteins | sample 8958751 | NCBI WGS metagenome assembly JAEEGI01 (sample SAMN16246545, study PRJNA631951) | gut metagenome | biome: gut microbiome; feature: rumen; material: KS-attached | host: Bos | place: Iran: Karaj | collected 2018-10 | reverse complement strand
CTGACCAACATGTGATCAAGCCCATGTACATGGAGATGCAACTACTCCATACTATATGCATTATCTATTACAAAGAAAGGTTCAGTGATCGAAAGGGTTGCATTTCGATTTACAATTTACGCTACGCCCCTGCATCACCACAGTCTCCACCACGCGCTTATGTATCCGCTCATCCACTTCCGGATAGCAATCAAAGAACGCTTCGACTCTCTTCCGCAAACCTGCTCCACTCCATGGGAACTTCAAGTGATATCCATACAATTCCTGAGCCGCATCCAGCTGGACGTCGAAATCCCGGTCAAAGGGCTTGCTGTGGATTCGACCTCGGCAGGCTTCATAGTCCAAATCCAGCGGAAAGTCCTCTCTTGTATCCGCAAAGAGGGATAATCCCATATCGTAGTATGGACAATAATCATATTCATCCGTCTTGGCATTCCACAGAACTGCAATATTATTCAGGTGCCGGTCTTCATTCAGAAAAAGCGCATCCATTTCCAGCATCAATGTCAGATATGCACCAAAATCTTCTAATCCTGTGGAGCGCACTACAAAGTCCACCAGATGCTTGATGCGCTGCTTCGTATCCCCTATCTGCGCCAACATCTCTGAAGCACTCTGTCCGGTATGTGCGCGATACAAGCGCTCCAGTGGGATGAGTTGCCATCCTTCCCGACGGAAATCACAACTTCGACATCCCTGCAGTTGTTTTCCATCTACCAGAAGTTCTACCGGTTCGTACCGAGTGACGGGTGCCAAAAGCGGTTGTTCCATTTCTGCCGTCATTTCCATCAAGAGTTCCGAGCACAACGCCTCTGCAATTCCTTCATACCCAAATTGGTTTGCCTTATACCAGTATCCATCCTGATACCATTTTTTCTGATTCCCCTTGGATGTGAATTCCGCTCCTGTTCGTATTGATTCACTATGGATTCGAATCTGCTTCATCGCGCTTCACCTCCATAGTAGTAGAATTTTAGATGCATCTCATCGCCAAGAATCCGCCCACCGGTCTTCTCGCAGATGCTTAGCGGATCATAGTGGTCCAGTTTCATTTTCTCTAGCGTTGTGCGCAAATCATCCCGTCCTCGAGGAAGGCAACGTTCCTCCAGGAATCCCATAAAATCCTCCCAAGTTGGCTTCTTAATCATTCCAAAAGCTCGCAGCAGCACTTGATCCGTATAATTATGGATATAGACCTTCTTCTCCCGGAAATTCACAAAGATAGCAGTAGTCACAATATCGCCATAGAGATAATCTATGCGCAGGTTGCACTTCGCAATCTCCTCAACATCGAACATCTCATTCAGTTTCTTCCAATAAGAAAAAAGGCGCACACGCTGACGGTCATCATCCAATTGTTCTGTCTGGACCGTCAGGTATCCGCTCATGGTCTGGCGCGACACACCAAATTGCACCGCCAGGTCCGTAATGCTTGTACCCTGTCCGTGCAATTCTCTTGCCTTCTGTAATTGTTCTTCCGTTAAGGCCTTCTTCCGACCCGCCCCACGTACATTCTTTGCCATGGCAATCACCTGCTTTCTTACGCTTACCATAGCATCCGTTTTTTTATCCGTCAAGTTATTAATTTCTTGACAGCATCTCCATCATCTCCGCCATACGCACATCATAGTTATGAAGCTTCTGCACCAGGTCATGACCATTCTTGGCAATGCGCTGCCGCTCTGTATCGTGTTCTAAGTAGAATCCCACCTTCTCAATCATGTCATCTCTACTATAGAAAGAGACCAGATGCTCCCCTTCCTTGAAGAAGCGCGGGGTCTCCGCCTGGAAGTTCGACAGCAGGAAGCCACCACATCCTAGCACGTCCCACATACGAAGAGGAATGCCGCTCTTAATATTGGGAATGGTAAAATTCAAATTCACCTTGGTGTTATGGAAGACCTGTGGCATCTCCGTCCAATATTCCACACCGCCGCGATACTGCACCAACGGTAGCATGGAGGTGTCGCTGTTAGAGTAGAGGCTAACCGCATACCGTTTTGACAATTCCTGTAGAGCGCGAATCCGCTGAATCTGCGCCACCTTGAATCCCAAAGTTGTGGTAGAGAAAATCAGCCCCAAGTCAGAGAAGGACTTCTCAGAGGATTTCTCCAATTCATAATGCTCACTTAATTCTTCCAAGATATCCGGCGTCAGGGACGGTTCTAAGATGTTACTGCCATAGAGATCACTCTGGACCTCCATAATTCCGTCGAAGTATCCCCGTAGATAGTCTGTCAGCTGCCCTTCCATCCGGTCATAGGAATTCCGCTCATAGAGGCTTCCTACGAAGGCCACCTCATTGGTGTAGGCTTCCTGGCGACCATACTCCGCTAACATGGCATCGATGCGATCCGTATCCACAGCCAGCGGAAGGTAGTAGATATGTTTTACGCCCATAGCTTGGAATTCTCTTAGGTTCGTCTCATCAAACGTAAAAATACGATTCGTATCATAGAATACCGACTCATGGTACATACTAATCAGCGGATTATCGCAGGTCCAAGATACATAGCGAATCCCCACCTCATGGCAGACTTCCGCAATCAGCGCAAAATAATTCACCGTGAAGACAAACTCATAAGCCTGTGCACGGAGTTCCTCCCGTAGCCGCTCAGCGAACGCCTCGTCCACATCGTAATTCTCCAGATGCTGCCACAGCTCCGTAATCTCATACCCCATCTTCTCGAAGGTCTTCTTAATATCTAAGTAGTTATATGCCCGCCAGCGATACATTAAAATCTTCTTCATTTCCCGCTCCTCTTATTCCAATCCCGCCTCCGGCGGAGAATTTGTCTTTTTCCTCTTATATAGTAAGAATAACATTTCATCAGGCATAGGGAATCTATTTTTTTCGTATTCCCTATGCTTTTTCTTCTCAAACCAACAAAATTCCTCACCCCGTCCCATATCCCCTCATCCGTCGTCTAATTGTCTACTCTATTTGGCGGATTTTCGGCATTTTGTCCTACATCTTGTTGATGACAATTGCATTTAATCATGATATGATAATTATGAATAAATGGATTTATCTGCCCTAAATCATGGAAGAAAGGAGGGTTGGTCTTTATGGCTGTTATTAATAATGCCAGTGTTTACGATTATTATCTGAACACCTATGCCGGTGATTCCGGGAATAATCGTTCGAATCGTTTCGATTCCCACAAGAAAAGTGAATTACGCGACGTCTACGGCCGTATTCTAAAGGCCAACCGTCAATCACCGCTCTACAAGCTCAATGTAGATCCGGAGTCCATGACTAGGTTTGCGATTGATTTGAAGGAGAACGCCCGCCGCATGCAGAACGTGGTATCTGCATTGTCCACCGAGGGTGACGATATCGAGTCCATCTTCTACAAGAAGGTTGCGGTATCTTCCAACCCGGATGCAGTCGGTGTTGAGTATGTGGGCGCCAAGGATTCCAATGAGAATCCGGCCTTCGACTTAGGCGTTGAACGTCTTGCAACCCCACAGGTGAATACCGGTAACTTCTTGGTATCCACGGGACATGATTTTGAGGAAGGTTCCTACACCTTCGATCTGGACATCGGTGGCAAGGCTTTCGAGTTCCAATACAACGTTATGTACGGCGACAACAACTACGATGTACAGCAGCGCATCAGCCGGTTGATTAATTCTTCCGACTTGGCACTGACCAGCCGAGTTCTCTTAAACAACGGCAACCACACCAGTGCCCTGCAGATCACATCGAAGCACACCGGACTGGCAGAGGATGAGGAATTCTTATTCCGCATTACCTCCGGTTCCAACTGGAAAGAGATGAATATCTTAGGTATCAACGAAGTGACGGAACCTGCACAGAGTTCCAAGTTCACGCTGAATGATACGGAACATTCCTCTCTCTCCAATACCTTTACCATTAACCAGGCTTTCGAGATTAACCTGAAGAAGACCACACCGGCCAATGCACCGGCACACATCGGCTTCAAGGCTAACACCGAAGCCATTGCGGATTCCGTAGAAGAATTGATCACTTCCTTCAATGGATTCGTAGCCGTAGGCCAGAAGTACGAGAACGACAACGGCCGCAACCAGCTATTAAACGAGCTCCACGGCTTAGCCCGCTCCTTCGGCGACGAACTTGCGGAAGTTGGTATCGGTATGAACGGTGACGGCACCATGTTCTTAGACAGAGAGCACATCGCAGAGTCCGTAACCGGCGAGGATGCCAAGGCAGCCTTCGGTATCCTAAATAAGTTCAAGGATGCTCTGGAGCGCGAAGCCCAGAAGACATCTGTTAATCCTATGAACTACGTGGACAAGGTTACCGTCGAATACAAGCATCCGACCAAGACCTTCACCGCACCATACGCCACCAGCGTATACTCCGGTTTGTTAGTGAACCAAGCATTATAAAAGCCAGACACTTCCCATTTCGAAGCATCTGGCTTTTATTTTTTTGCCATAAAAAAGCGTAGCAATCGAAATGACTGCTACGCTTCCTATTACTTACTCTTGTCCATGAACTGGGGCTGATATACACTATCGCCGCGCATGCTCTGGTAATAATTATTCACGGCCTTCTGGCTCTTGCGTACCTTCTGAACCTGCTTGCGCACATATGCGAACTTCTCTCTGGCAAGCTTCTCGTTCTCTTTCTCCTGGGCCTGGACTGCAGTGCTAAGATCCGTAATCTGTCGAATCAACTCCTGCATCCGCTGGATTTCTTCCTTGTAGGTCTCCTTATTCGCCTGGAGTTCTTCCTCTACTCGGGCAAACAAGGTCTCAAATCCGTCATCCAACTTCACAATCTGATCCACAAGGGATGCCTTGTAATCCAAGGTTGCTTCGAACTCATCCACATCGGAGTTGTTGTCTTCCAACACCTGCCGCTGCTTCCGGTTCTCTGCCTGAATATGTTCCAGAATCTCAACCTTCTTCTCAAGGCTCTCACGCAAGATTAATACATAGTTATCTGTCATGGTTCCCCCTTGACTGCTTAACTAACCTTCGTTCCGTTACCTGCGGTCTGTTCCATCACCTGTTTCCAGGTGTCACGCATGGTACGAAGATGCTTTAAGACTTCTTCCAAGATTTCTTTGTCACTGGAGATGTTGGCTTCCAACAATCTCTGTCTGATATAAGTATACACCTTGTTAAAGTCCTTGGATACTTCGTATTTGTCGTTCAAAGTCAGCTGGAACTCTTCGATGATGCGGTCTGCCTTCACGATGTTCTCGCATTTCTTCTTGTTGTCTTCGTTCTCAATGCCGACAATTGCAATATTTACGAACTTGATAGCGCCCTCATAGAGCATCAAGGTTAACTCAGCCGGGGAGGCGGTCATAATTTTGCTGTTATTGTACTGCGCATAAGCATTTTTTGGTGATATCATATCCATCGACCCCTTTCTTATTGTCCAATCATTCCGGTAAGAGCACTACTGCTGCTGTTCAGCTGTGCCAGTGCTTTCTCCATTGCAGTAAACTGCTTGAAGTAACGGTCTTCCATGTCGTGGAGCTTCTCTTCCCACTTCTTGATCTGCTTGGTGTAATCGCTGTACTCGGAAGCCATTTCCTTGTCGTTGTATACCTTGTAAGCACTACTCATAGTAGTAGACTTCATCTTGGCATCCAACTCGGTGTAGAGGTTCTGGGTCAGCTGTGAGAAAAAGCTTGCTACCTTGTCCGGATCCTCGTTCAAAGCCTTCATCAGCTTATCTACCTTGGAGGAGGAATCTTCATCATCTGCATCACCGGCAATGTGATAAGCATACTGCTCATTCTCCTTGGCATTCAAAAATCCAAGGGTCTGAATGCCGAAGGTTCCCAGGCTGACAGTCTCATCGCCTACGGAAAATGACTTCTGCATTGCAACGGTCATGGTATTGATGATGGTTCCAAGGGTCGTATCTCTACGAAGGATGGAATCCTTAATCTTCTTCTCCCACTTCTCTACCTGGGTATCGGACATGGCGTCCTTCTCCTCTTCGGACAGAGGCTCATAACCCTTGGCAGATTCTGCGTTGTACAAGCTCTGTAATTCATTAATGACAGAGTTGTAGTTGGAGAAAAATTCCTTAATCTTATCGTATAATCCCTGGGTGTCATTCTGAACGTTAATGGTAACCGCACCATCGGTCTTGTTCAACGCCTGGATATTAATACCGTTAATGGAAAAAGATCCGGTACTGCTGGTGTATTCCACATCATTCAGCTTGATCATTGCATCCTGTCCCGTAATCTTCTTGGCAGAAGCTGCATCTAATCCCAGCGTTGCTAATAATGTAGCATCACCACCAAGGGTAAAATCACCTGCTGCACCACTCTCTTTTGCATTCAAATAGAGTCTCTGCTGAGCAGAATCAAAGCTGGCCTTCACACCTTTCTCGCTTAACTTCGCAGTTAATTCGGACAAGGTCATATCCTTGGTCACTTCGATTTCTTCTGTCTTGGCATTCTCGCCACTGCCGATGGTAACGCTAATCGTAGCGGTCTCACCGGTAAATCCAAGCTCAGATAACTTGGTACCGGAAGTTAATTTCGGAGCTTCCTCGCCCTCAGCAGCAACGGTCTTCAAGATTCCACCGGTCATAAATCCGGTCTGTGCCACCTGGGTAATCTCCAGCTTCTGAGATCCGGTAAATGCATCGTTGCTGGCAGAAATGGTTGCCTTAGTCGCATCGGAGATGGTTGCCTTCTTCAGATTATAGGACTTCTCATAACGGAAATTGTCCAGACTGGTATACAGACTGTAAATCTTCGCATTGGCATCCTTCCATGCATCCTGCTTCCAGGACAGCTTGGTCTGAGACTTTTCAATTTTTGTTTTCTTCACGGAATAGGATGATACAAGAGCCGATACAATCGCCTCTGTATCGAGACCGGAATTTAATCCTGATACACGAATAGCCATATTGCTACCTCCTAACGCTTCTCATCTACGAGAATACCTGCCATCTCCCAAGCTTTTGCAATGAGGTCCAATGTCTTCTCCGGAGGTAATTCCTTGATGACTTCCTTGGTATTCTTATCTACGATCTTGATGGTGACGCGATTGGTCGCCTCATGAATACCAAATACCGCTTCTGTTCCCATTGCAGCACGATTAATCTCAGACACAGCTTTCTTAATCTGTTCCTGAGATGCTTCCTTAGGCTGATTTTCAGTTTCTTTGTCTCTTGCTGGAGTGTCCGCATTCTTAGATGTCACGATCTCTTTAACGACGTCCGGAGTTTCCACACGAGATTTGCTAGGAGCTTCCGGCTGAGATACATAACTTCCCTGTCCTGCGTAGTTCACAGCGCTACTTGCTTTTACTTCCATTGCTTACACCTCCATGTGTGCAATTCTCTTTACAATTATGCCCCCAGGGCACAATACACTGGGGGACATAAATATTTACTTCTATGTTCTATATCGGTAGAAATTTGTAAAACTTTAGAATAAATTTTTGAGATCTTCCAATCCGGCAGAATTCATAACCTGTGTATTCTCCTGCTGAATCTGGAGGAATACTTCCTTACGGTATACAGGAACTTCCTTCGGAGCGGCGATACCAATCTTCACCTGGTCGCCACGGATGTCTAAAATCGTGATCTCGATGTTGTTGTCAATCATCAGGGACTCGCCCTTTTTTCTTGTCAGTGCTAACATCTTACTCACCCCCCTTTGCGTTCTTCTGTAACAGATCGTAAATCGGGAAGCGTACGTCGTTCTCGTCCTCGGTAATCATCTGGCCGCCCTTCAAGGTATCAGCATTGATGATTAATGGAGCACGGAGGTTCACGGTCATCTTCTTGATGTCTTCCGGAACCTTGATGGTTACTAAGATTAACAGATTGTCGTCAGTAAGCTCGCCAAGGGGCTGTAACAGCTCGTCATTAATGCTTGGAGCATAATCCGGTAAAATCACGGTCGGATCGATAACCGGAAGTGCGAACTGCGGCTCGTCCAAAGACTGGAACCACTTAATCACGCCGGCATCACCCTTGTCCAAGTCAAAAATCAATGTGAACTTCTGTAAATCCGGGAATCCGATAATGCCCTTCTCTAAGGTAACGATCTTGTCGTCGGTAATATCGATTTCCCCAAACAATCTAGTGTTTACTTTCATGTCTGCTCTCCTTCTCCCATGTCCTAAATGTAATTCAATAATGTCTGTCCACTGAGCTTGCCTGCCGCGGTCAAGGAAGCCTGGTATGCATTGTATGCTGCGGTATAGCTGATGATAATCTCAGATAATTCCAAGTCGTCGTTGTCAGACTGGAGCTGCTGTACGGTCTGCTGCTGGTCGTTCATTCGCTTCTGGTACAGGGAAAGCTGGTCCTGGGTACATCCCAAACGGGTAACGGACAAGCTTACGTCCGCAAGATAACCGTCTACCTTGCCGAGACTCTCGCTGCACATCTTGGAGAGGTTATCATCGTAGTAATCCATCTCCTTCTTGGCCAAATCCAACCACTTGGTGAGCTTCGCCTGATATTCGTCAGCAGAGTAAGTCTCTTCTGCCATCATCGCCTTGATCTTATCGACTTTATCATGGGCCTCAATGGAATTATTGACTGCCTCCCTTAATTCTATCATATCCTGCTGAATACTACCATCGAATATCTCGCAAGCTTCCATATTCACGTTGATGGTCTGATTCTGTGCAACGGTGTAGTTAATATCGTAGGTGATGTACTCGCCGTCATCCGTCAACTTATCATAAGTAATGGTGTTGGCCGGGTCCGTTACATTCTGGCAATCGTAGTAATATTCCGGGCGAAGATCTCCTTCGTTGAAACCGGTCTTGGTATAGTTGATTTTCATCTCGGCATGTCCGGACTGCAAGCTAGCCTGCAGGGTATCGCCAAAAATGATGTCGCCGGTGGAGCGGATAATCACCACGCCATCTGCAGGAACATCTTTTTTACCATCCGTGGTGGTATGTGCTGCTGCCCATGCTTCCTCAGTCTCGAAGACTTCTGGGGTCACCGCATTGGGGGTTCCGCCCATGGTAATCTCCATGCTCTCTACGCTGTCAATCTGGTCATAGCCAAGACGCAGGCGATAGAAATTGGACTGCTGGATGGTAAACTGATCCGCCGGCTTCGTACCGGTGGTATCTGCATCGTTCATCTTCAGATCTGCCACTTCCGTTACGTTGGTTGGAACGGTCACTTCATTATTATAGTAACGGGACAGCACCATATCGTCTGCCTTCAGGCGCTGCTCGATGGTATACTTGGTATCCTTCTCTGCCTCAGTGAAGGTTAAGTTCTTATCGGTACGGAATCCGGTAAAAACTGTTCTTCCCGCATAGTCCGCATTGCCCTCACTAAATACCGCTTCCTGCAGCGCCTTCAGCTGGGTTGCGATGGTGTTACGGTCATCCTGGGTCAGGGTTCCGGTACTTCCATTGACACACAAGGTACGAAAATCCGTCATAATGTCACGGATGTTAAGCAGTGCGGTCTCGGTAACATCCATCCAGGAATCCGCATCCGGAATATTTTTCTCATAGTACTGATTCACCTTGGAAAGAGAGGTCTGCAGACGCAAGGAACGTACTGCAATTACCGGGTCCTCGGAAGGACGGTCAATCTTCTTCTGGGTGGTCATCTGAGTGTTACGGCTATTTACCAGGCCCTTGGTTCCATTGATGTTGCCGGAACTGTTATTCATAATCATGTTATTTGTAATTCTCATAAGCTGCCTCCTTGTAAGCGCCGCTTTTATACGCCGGTTCTAAGTATTAACTGGTCATACATCTCGGATAAAACGGAGATGACCTTGGATGATAAGTTATAAGCATTCTGGAATTTGACCAGGTCCAATGCCTCTTCATCTTCATCTACGCCGGATACCGACTCTCTTTGGTTCTGAATGGTTTTCTGAATGTTGGTGAAGTTATTGGTAAAAGTGGTGCATTCCTGAGTATCTACGGTTACATCTGCGTAAATACACTGAAGGAAGGTATTGGCTCCGCCGTCACGGAAGATTTTCACATCTTTTTCCAGTTTTAACCACTCCTTAATGAGAGATGCGGAATCCACACCATCTTCAATAACATTGCCAGCGGCATCATAACGCTTGATGGTGGATGCCATTTTTTCCGGATGTTCCTTGATTGCGGTGGCCACCTGTACGTTGCTTGCCGTCAGTCGATAGTAAGTATCGGAAGCGGCGGTAAAGGTAATCTTGGTCAGGCCGTCCGGACGATTGGCCAAATCACTTGGTCTTGTGGCATCGCCTTCTAAGAGGTATCCATCGAAGTCATCTTCCTGGTTCAGATTCACGTCGTCTGCCACGAAGAAAGCCTTCGCATCCGCTCCGTTCATATCCACGCCGGTCTTGTGCAAGTCATTGGTCTCACGGGCGAAGTTACGAAGGAAGATATTCATCTGGTTCTGATAGTACGGAATTCCCTTGTAGTCTACGGTGGAGCCTACGTAGAGGTCCTGGGCCGCCAGCTTGGTTCGTACATCATCGGAGAATCCAATGTCAAAATGGAAGGTATAGGATACGATGTTCTCGTCCTTATCCAGCTCCACGTCGAAAGAACTGTAGTTATAGTAAGTATTGTTTACCATAACGGTTCCCGTCGGCGGAAGGTTCATCTCCATGATGTTAGTGATGTTTGGATTCACAATTTTCAAGGTGTTGGTGGTTGCTTCCTGTACCTGTCCGTGAACGTTCTGCATGTCATTACCGTCACGCACTTCGAAAAGTCCACGAAGGGAACCGCGCTGGTTTTTGCCCCAAACATCGAACTTGGAATCGGTGTCGGACCATACGACGTCGTAGAGTCCGTCGATATCACTCTGGTTGTATTTATTGGTTCTGGTCACCGTCTTCAAGGTGTTGTATTCATAAGTATCTACCAAGGTCTGGCCATTGATCTTGATGGTGTAAGTGGTGGCACCGGTGTACATATCCGGGTAGTTGGAGTTGGTAACCGGAGCTTCCTTGGCCTCAATGGTAACAATCTGGGATAACTCATCTACCAACAATGCTCTGTGGTCACGTAACTCGTTGGCCTGTCCGCCATTCTGCTCGATGGTGTTAATCTGCTTGTTAAGAAGCGCCACCTTCTGGGCGATGGAATTGATGTTATCCACCGTGGTTTTTACTTCGTCATTGACCGTTGCCTGCAACAGCTCTAAGCGGCTGGCATTGTTGTTGAAGTAGGAGCACAGCTTGCTGGCGTCACTGATGAACTGGTTACGTACAGAGGTAGAACCTGCGTTGGATTTTACCGCATCCAAAGAGTTGAACATGGATGCAAATACAGAGGAGAATCCCGGTGTTGCCGCACTGTCGGTGTAATAATTCTCAATCTGCAGCATGTAATATTCCTTGGTTCCGTAGTAACCCAGGTATGACTGGTTGTTCCAGTATTTGGTGTCGTAATAGAGATCACGCAGCTGACTTACCTGCTTGGCAGAAACGCCGGCACCTACGTTACCGTAACGGTCAAACGCACGGATTGCGGAGGCAGATTCCAAATCGACAACTTGCTTGCTGTAGCCCTCGGTCTGGACATTGGAAATATTGTTTGCAGTTGTATTAATGGACGCCATATAGGCATTTAATCCAGTGTAAGCCACGTTAAGGCCAAAGAACTGTGAAGACATAATGATGCTCCTATTCTTATAAATCTTTCTTCAAGTTTCACCGGAAATCCATTTCCAACTACTATCCTTATATGTCATATATCGGAAAAAACCGTAATAACTTTACCCTCAAAAATGAAAAAACACCCGAAAACATAAGCTTTCGGGTGCCTGACTTTTATAATGATTGCAGCAAATAGTCGATCATCTCGCTGACGACATTCATGTATCGGCTGGATGCGTTGTATGCATTCTGGAACTTGATCATGTTGGTCAGCTCCTCATCGGAGGATACGCCAAGAACTTCGGTACGGGCATTGTCCGTCTGATCCTTGGTCATAGATAAGCTCTCGCTGGTATTCTTGTAGATGGAACCAACGGTAGCAATCTCGCCCACCCACTTGGTGTAGAAATCCGCGAAGCTACACGGTGTAACATCGGATGGATTTAACACGTATTTTTCCGCATCCCATGCTTCGTACATGGACTGGGCCATATCGTATGCAATGTCACCGTTCTGGTAACGGTATGGCAGGATGTTGGGGTTCTCTACTACGTTCTTGTTCACCACAAGGCTGTTCAAGGTATAGCACTTGGACTCGTCGGTCCAATCCTCTTCGTTGTAGAGATATACCGTCTGCTCTTCTCCGTTAATGGTCATGGTGACCGGAGTATAACGCTCGCTTCCTACTCTGGTAAAAAGCTCGGTTGGAGGCAAGGTTCCCTTACTTCCTACACAGCAATTGTTTACGTCTAAGACCTTGGTATCCGCTTTCACTTCGATTGGGGTTCCGTCAAGGCCCGCAACCGTAATCGGATAGGTTAAGGTACCATCGTTGTACACCTTGGAAAAATCTTCCACCGGCGAGAACATGTTATTGATAACCGTTACCATGTAATGAATCATGGTATCCATCTCTGCCTGCTGGTTCATCATAACGGAGTTGCCCACGCCGCTCTCATAGTCACGACTGCTGATATGAGCGATATCCGTATAGTTGGCACGATGATCGCCGCGGCTAAGAAGTAACGCCTTAATCTCACCGATATCGTTGTTATGCTCTGCATCCACATGGTCTAAATTAAATACTTCGTAGTACTTATTCTCTCTTGGCTGAGACAACAGTGGCCAGTACGGAGTAACAAATCCCGTAGACTTATCCGTATACAAATCAATTGGAAAATCGGATACTTCCGTTACGAAGTCCGAGCCCTCGATTTTTACCTTCAAGATTCCGTCGAAGGTCTCACTGTATGTAATGTTACACAAGGATGAGAGTTCATCGATCAAAGAATCTCTGGCATCACGAAGATCCATCGCCGTCTCAATTCCGCCGGCCTCAATGCGCTGTACGCCAATGTTCAGCTCGTGAATCTTCTTGCCGATTTCATTGATGCGCTTGATGTCGTTGGTAACCTTAACGTTGATGTTATCCTGGTAATCGCAGAATCCCTCGTAGACTGCATCTGCTCTGGACAAGAACAGGGCTGCCTTCTGGGCAATCAGGTTCTGGCTTACGGAATCTGACGGGTTCTTGGCGAACTCCGCAAATGCACCGTACAAGTCATCAATGGCCGTAGCAAAGCTATTGCCGGTACCTTCCTGCAACTGGGTTTCTACTTCATAGATTGCGTCAAAATTGGTTTGATAAAAAGAATATCGTCCTGCCGTAGTACGGTAAGCACGATCTAAGAATTGATCGCGGGCATGCACCACATCTGCAATGCTCACACCAAGTCCGGTGTACTGATCACTGATGGATGCAATCGCGAATTTATTATATTCTACGTCCTGAAAAACAACCTGCTGACGTACATACCCTTTGGTATCTAAGTTAGACAGGTTGTTTGCTACAACGTTTAATGCATTTTGAGAATTGCGGAGTCCTGATGCTCCAACATATAAGCTTCCAAAACCGTTCGCCATAGCAACCTCCTAAAAATAAGCCACTTATGGCTTCGGATATCGAGCCGATCTATATGACCTACTGTTTCGCATCGAAACCGCCACTTGGGAGAATATCTCCTGTGGAATACGCACTACGATTGTAGTTCGCGGTCTCCGGTGCCTGTCGTAGGCTTCGAAATAAGGTCAAGTCAAAATCTACCATCTCCATGGCCTGCTGCAAAAGCACCTGGTTCTGCTGGTTCATAAACTGCATACGATTGGCAGATTCCACCAGCGCTTCCTTGGCTTCTGTGAGCATCTTCTGCTCCTCCGGCTGACGATCCAGTAGATCGATTATCTGTGACACGGTTAGGTCCTGTCCATCCTTACCAAGAACAATTGCCATGCTTCGTAAACCCTTCACCCGAGCATTCTCAAGATTCTTCAGTTCACTTCCCAGTTCCTGTTCCTTGGCTACGGTCTCTTCTAACAGTTCCAACTTGCGATCGATGATAGCTTCGCGCTCTTTCTGCGCGAGGTCATACAATTGATCATAAGTATTCCGTTCCGTCTGTAGGATGTTCAACAAATCCTCAACTAAGCTTGCCACAATATAATCTCCTTATGACAGACTGTTATACTTTGCAAGAAGTACGTCTGCAAAATCTCCGGTATCAACCTGGAAATCACCTGAATATTTCTTTTTCATCTCGGCAACTAAATCTTCCCTGATATCCGAAGCATCTGCAACTGCCTGTTTTGCGACCTGAATGTCCTTACCGAATGAAGAAATCTGTACATCATCACGTCGAACACTTGCTGCCTTCGTAACGTCATTCTTTCCGGTTGTCTTATTCGGCTTGTAAACCTGAGCTATTGAATTATAAGCTTCTATACGCATAACGGCACGCTCCTTTCCTCCTGTAGTATTAGCCCTTCCATGAGCTTTCAATAGTGTTATCGGAAGGTTTTTCTAAATCTTAACCCTTTTGAACGAATATTTTCAACATAATTTGTTGGAATATTTTGACCATTCCGTCACAAAGCCCGTAAATACGGCATTTCGTGGGTTATAGATTCAGAATTCCCTTCGATTGTATTTAATTAAATACAATTTTAACAGTTTACAAATCTATCTTTTCTCTCTTGTTATACAGTATATCGGTTGAATTCCGGAATACTTAACCCTATATCTTGTGTTTCTTTAAATTTTGCCCACTATTTGCCTTTGCATCCATCTCATGCCCCCTTGGTTAAGATTCTGCTGAGGACTTTCCAGTGTCAAGGGTGCTACGCACCGCTTTGCGGCTTTGCCCTTGACGCCGAAAGGTCCTCAGCTATTGTGTTAGCAGGGGGCATGAGAGGAGGAGATTCCTCGCTTCCGGCAGAGGGATTATCTATTTGGAGGTGTTCCTATGCCGAAAAGCAATCTATAGGCACTGTATATTTCGAGAAGAGCAGAGAAAAATCCGGAATTTAATAATCCCTCTGCTTTTTCTTTGACTTATCATGTTGTTTTGAGAGTTGCTGGCAGAGGGACTCATGCTTTATGGAAATCCCTCTGCTTTTTCTTTCACTTATCCTGTCGTTTTCGTGAATATTGGCATAGGGAATCATATCATTTGCATTTCCCTATGCCTGAGGCCTGGTTTTACCTGCTTGATATTGAAAAATCGGCAGAGGGATTGCTGATTTTCCGGCATCCCTCTGCTTTGGTCCTCTTGCTTCAGTATTTTGCGCGAATATCAATTTAAATACTTAACGCTACCCGGATTCCAAAGAACGCAAAAGTATTGAATTCAGTATCTTGATCGTCTATGGACGAGAATACTGAGATTTTCTGTGCTTATCAAACACCTGGCATTCGCTGAATCAGTATTCTTCCCTCCTTGTCCGGCAAATACTGATTCTTCATGTAAGAAAAGGTCCGGAGGGGTCTGCTGTATCAGTATCTGAACCGTCACGGAGTAGAAATACTGAAATGCGGCTTCACGACCTGCGGAAAATATTCTCATGCCCCCTTGGCGAATAATCTGCTGAGGGGCGTGAGCAACCTTTTATAAGTCCTTGAAATGGAATGCACGGCGGCCCTCGGCATAATCGCCGACGATGTGTCCGTCGCCGTTGATGCGATACTTATAGGTAACAAGTCCGTCCAGTCCCACCGGGCCGCGGGCATGAAGCTTGCTGGTGGAGATGCCCACCTCCGCTCCGAATCCGTAGCGGAATCCGTCAGCAAATCGGGTGGAAATATTCCGATATACACCGGCAGAATCCACCATAGACTGGAAATACTCAGCAGCAGCATCGTCTTCCGTAATGATACAGTCGGTATGATGACTTCCGAAGGCATTGATATGATCCACTGCTTCTTCCACGGAATCCACCAACTTCACGGAAGCGATCAAATCTAAGTATTCCGTGTGGAAATCTTCCTCCCCCATCACGTCTTCCTGTGGATAAGATGCCAACTGCATCAGATCCAATGCTTCCTTGGTTCCGCGAAGATGCACACCGGCTCCTTCCATGGCTTTTGCCAGCTTCGGCAAAAAGTCCGCTGCAATGGAACGATTCACAAGAATGGTCTCCACCGCATTGCAAGCGGCGGTGTACTGGGTCTTGGCATCAATCAGAATCGGAAGGGCCTTTTCTTCATCCGCCGCTGCATCTACATAAATATGGCAGATGCCGTCCGCATGGCCCATTACCGGAATCTTAGTATGGTTCATAATATACTGCACGAAGGCATTGGATCCGCGAGGAATCAAAAGGTCCACATCCTTCTCACAGGTTAATAACTCATCAATCTCGTTGTGCTGGGTCACCTGCAGAAGACATCCTTCCGGAAGGCCTGCTGCATAAGCCGCTTTCGAAATCACACCAAACAGCACTCCGTTGGTCTCACGGGTCTCCTTGCCACCCTTTAAGATGGCGCAGTTGCCGCTCTTAATGCATAGGGTAGAAATCTGGATTAGCGCATCCGGTCTGGCCTCAAAAATCACGCCGATGACACCGATTGGACAAGTCACCTTCTCCATAATCAGCCCCTCGTCCATCTGACGGCGCAACATGGTGCGACCAATCGGATCTGCAAGCCCCATCAACTGGTCGATGCCTTCCGTTACCGCTGCCAGCTTGCCCTCATCGAACTTCAGACGCTTATATACCGCATCGGAAATGCCTTCTTCCTTGGCCCGCTTTAAATCCACCTGGTTAGCGGCAAAGATTTCCTCTTTGTGCTCTATTAATGCCTGTCGTATTGCTGCAAGCGCTGCGTTGCGAAGCTCATTGGAGGCATTGGCCAGCTTCGGTGCAATCAGCTTCATACGATGTGCTTCCTGTTGAATAATCATTTTTCTTTCTCCTTATCTATAACGTTCCTGCAAAAAATTCAGAAGTTTCTCTGCATCTGCTCCACTGACAGAGCCTTGGATCATCTCCGGCTTGCCGCCGCCCTTGGCATCAAAATGTTCCCGAAGGGCTGTTCCTACTTCCCGGCAATCCAACTCCTTGGAGCCGATGATATATGCGAAGTTATCCACCGCCGTACATACGAAAATGCCACAATATCCACCGTGGGTCTTCATTAATTCGTTGACCGTCCGTCGCATCAGGCTGGAATCAATGGCATCCGCAAACAGAAAAACATGCTTCTGCTCCGGCGGAATCGCCTCCATCTCCTGTGTCATTTTCAGCACATGCATGGCACGCAGCGCAGCAGACAACCGACGGTTCTCTTCTTTCATACGATCAATGTAGTCCGGGATTTGCTCCACTGCTGCCGACAGCTGCTGGGAAATAGCCGTAAGCTGTCGCAAGGTCTCCCCATATCCTTCCAGGGCCCGATAGCCGCAGAGAATCTGCAGGCGCACACCACCCTTGTACTTCTGGGAGCCGATGACTTTTAACATGCCAATCTCTCCGGTCCGATGTACATGAGGCGCGCAGCAAGCGCACACGTCTACGCCGGGAATGGTCACGATGCGAACCGCGCCGGTCAGTTCCTTCTTGCTTCGATAATCTAAGGCTGCAAGCGTTGCCTCATCCGGATACTCACAGCGAATTTCAATATTCTGATAGATGGCTTCGTTGGCCAACCGCTCCACCTTATGGATGTCCTCTTCCGTCAGCACCCCACTATAATCCATGGTCACAGTGTTATCGCTTAAGTGGAAGCCCACGTTGTCGAAGCCGAAGAGCCGATGCACAATGCCGGAAAAAATATGCTCTCCGGAATGGTTCTGCATATTGGAATAGCGATGGGCCCAATCAATGGTGCCTTGCACCGTATCCCCCACCGTAGGGGCTGCTCCATCGAAATGCACCCGATGTGTGATGATGCCGTTTTTGATTTGAACATCCAACACATCTCCCTCGGCAAGGCGGCCCGTATCCGGAGACTGTCCGCCCTCCTCCGGGAAAAACAGGGTCTCATCCAGAACAATTGCATAATCTCCCGGCGTCTCTTCTACGGGACAAATCTCTATCACCCGGGCGTGAAACCCCGTGGCATATGCATCCCGGTCAAATAATCGTATGGTTTCCATGGTCAATCCTCTATAGCTTCAGTTGCGCAATGGCTGCAACCGTTCGTTGATATAAGTCGTATAATTCCGGTAATTTTTCCCGGACAAAAGTCAATGTCTCTTCATCATTGGAGTTCTCCTGCAGCTTCTTGCCGGCCATCTCCAATTCCTTCGCCAGTTCTGACAGCTTCAGAGCTCCGACGGTTCTGGCGGTAGACTTCAGGCCATGGACCCGCACGGTAAACAGCTTCCAATCCGCCGCTTCATAATAAGTAGCAATCTCCGCTGCCTTGGCATCATGCTCCTGGCCGAAAACCTCTAAGGTCTCCCGATAGAAATCCTTATCATTCAGGCAATACTCCATACCGGTTGCGGTATCAAAAAGCTCCATAGGCGCTGCCGTATCGGATGCGCTCTGAATCTGGTAGTCTCCGTCCTCTTTTTGCACCTCCATCTGGCTGTTCGGCAGATGGGCAGACAGCACCATGTAGAGGCGATCCCAACTAATGGGCTTGCTGATAAAATCCGCAAATCCTGCTTCTAGCGCCCTTGCCTCCATACCGGCAACGGTGTTGGCCGTCACCATAACAAACGGCGTATTTTCATTCAAGTTGCCCACCATCTTGCGGGTGCGCTCCATTACATCAATACCGTCCATATCCGGCATCATGTAATCCAAGAATACCAGGTCAAACTTCTCTTTTGTCAAAGCACGCAAGCACTCCAAACCACCGGTACAGGTAGTCACTCTCGCCCCGGTCTTGGACAGAAGCTTCTTGGCAACAAAGAGGTTCATCTCGTTATCATCCACCACAAGGAAGTGGGCTTCCGGCGTCTGCAGCTCCATCTGCTCGCCGCCCATGCGGTACACGGTGCCCTCCACCGGCGCTTCTTCCGTCTCCTCCGCCGGGATGGTGGTAATGTAATTCTGAATGTTATCTACAATATAAATGAGCTGATGTCCGGAGTTGGAGATTCCGTGCAGATACTGATACACCTTGGAAAATTCCGCCGGGGATAGCTGGTCCTTGCCCTGCATCTCCTGCAGAATCATATCGGTAAGTCCCATAATGGAATTCATCGGAGTCCGGACTTCATGGGAAATCTGGGACATAAACACGTCCTTGGACTTGCTGGCTTCCTCTGCGGTCTGCTTCGCCTCGGACAACTCATGCAACGTACTCTCCAACTGACGATAATCCGGAGACTCCACTGCGAAGTACAGTACGAAAATACCAAGTGAAGCAAAAGGCAATGCCATCAGCAACGTGCCGTGGAAATAAATCTGCAGGATCAGGCCCACCATGTTTAAGACGGAAGCCACCAGAATGGAGGCCACTTTTCTTCGGCCCATGCGCTGGTTGTTTCTTTTTACAAGTACAAGAGCAACCACGATGAAATACAGCGGAAGCAGGAAGGTCACCGCTGCAAAATACGGTCCACGGTTATACTCCAGCTGATTCGTAAAATAGAAAGCATTATGCAAGAACAGATTTGTCAGTAGCAAAAATACTTCCGCCGCTAATAGAATGCGGTTCACTCCGATGATGCGATTCACAAAGGTCGAGCGTTCCTTGGCGGATGCTTCTATATAGTTGAAGAACTGCCAGAAGGCCAGGTTATTCATGAAAAAGCTGATGGAGGTTATCGCCATCTTGATTGCCGGTGACACATGGAATCCCTGACTGCTGAAAATCACCGCAAGAATCTCCACGCCGTTGGCGATCGTGACAAAATACAAATAAGACGTAAACCAACGACTACTATCCTCCTTGGCCTCCGTCTCATCGAACACCAGAAAAGCGCACAAAATCAAATCGAAAAGTGCTGCCATCTGTTCATATTGAATGTTGGTTAAAAGATTTAAATGCATATTGCCCCCACTTTCCCAAACTACTCTGTTTTTAAGTATAGTATTTCCTCCACAGATACGCAAATTCGTCACTTGACTTTCCTGAAAAATCGGCATAACATATCACCTATGCGTAAAAGAATCTATTTTTTAGACTATATGAAGGCCATCTGTGTATTGATGGTCATAATCACACATATTGACTGGGCCAATAAGAACCGCATGATCTTCCTACTTGTCATTAACATGGCTGTACCGATTTTTATGATCATTAGCGGTTTTAATTTTGATATGTCCTACCACCGACGGATTGAATCCGCCGAGGCCGCCATCGGTCGCAAGGCCAGCTTCTGGGAGCAGCTTGGCATTATGTACTCCCCGAAAAATGTTTGGCCGCGTATGGTGCGCTTCGCAACCCCGTTCATCCCCATCGCCCTCTTAGAGTTGGCGCTGAAGAACATGCAAGGCAAGGACGTTAGCTTAGCACGGCTCTTTTTCCTGGGCGGATTCGGACCGGGCAGCTACTACGTACCGCTGATGTTCGAGTTGCTGTTGGTGTTCCCGATTATCTATTTATTGGTTAAGGATTATCCGTACCTGGGACTTTTTATCACCGCTCTCTTGCAGCTTGGTTATGAATGCTGGGTTGCCTTCAGCGGTTTTGAGAAGTACTGGTACCGACTGTTGATTTTCCGGTATTTGTTATTGATTGCTTTCGGATGCTTCCTGTATTTGCATCCGGACAAGCGCCTGCACAAGCGCACCCTTGTTAGTATGATGCTCATCGGCGTAGAGTACTTAGTGCTCTATCACAACGGTGTTCACTTCCCGATTTTTAAGTACTGGTCCCCGACAGTTATGCCGACGGATTTCTACATCATTCCGGTAGTGGTAATTCTGTTCCGACTGTTTTACCACAGCCAGATTCCGGGACGCATCGGTCAACTCTTAGAGACCATGGGCAAAGCAAGTTATCACATTTTCTTGGTCCAGATGGTGTACTACCATTTCGACTTGGGCGGTCCAATCTTCGCTATGCATTGGGGCATCCAGATTGTTCTGAATGTACTCATTACCGTATCGGTGGGTATCGCCTACTATCAGTTAGAGAATTATATTCGTGGACAGATAAAAGCCAAAAAAGCTCAGGCATAACGCCTGAGCTTTTTTCTATTTGTAATTAACCCACCTTTTGCCCGGTTACATGTGACGCGGCATCCGCCTCACGCTTCGCTACATCCTCTTCGGTCTCAAATGCAGCCAGCTCCGGATGCTCTACATGATTCTTGCAGTAGTTCTCGTATGCTTTACGCTTATGTGTCTGATGTGCCCAGATGTCATCTGCAACAGGTCCCCAGGCTGCAGCATATGGATCTGCCTTGGCACACAAGTGATCCACGGATTCCGGTGATTCCATATTGGTCTGGTGTGCTCCGGTATCCGCTACCATCTTGCGAAGGATGTCCGGATTTTCAAGCATTGGACATGGACGCAAATGGTTACGGTTGAACGGCTGACCATCATGATAAGCCATGAACAACGGGCTCTGTAAAATCTCAAGAATGGACTTGTCATGGATGTTAGAGTCGGAGTAATGAATGAATACACACGGCTCTGCATCTCCGTTGGAGTTGATGTGGAAGTAGTTACGTCCTCCTGCGATGCAACCACCAACATATTCGCCGTCATTCTGGAAGTCCATCGGATAGAATTCAATATCGCTGTCCTTGGAACGTACGCGACGAATGCGCTCAATCATCTGCTTACGCTGCTGTACGGTCGGCATCAATTCCGGAACGGCGTTGTTTCCAACCGGCATGTAATGGAAGTAGAATCCAAATCTTGCACCCTTGCTTGCGATGAAACGGAAGAAGTCATCGCTGGTTACCGCATCTAAGTTGTCTCTGGTGTAGCAAATGGAAGTACCATAGACAATGCCGTATTTTTTCAACAGGTCCATTGCCTTCATAACGGCATCGTAGTGACCCTCGCCACGACGGGCATCATTGGTATCCGGTGTTCCCTCGATGGAAAGCATGAAGGTTAAGTTACCAAGTTCTACGACCTGCTTGCACAGCTCCTCATCGATAAGAGTGGAATTGGAGTATGCAGCGAAGAAGCAATCATTGTGCTTGCGGCACAGCTTCAAGATATCTGCCTTACGTACCATCGGCTCGCCACCGGTCATCATGTACAGATAGACGCCCAGTTCCTTACCCTGGGTTACGATGCGGTCCATATCTTCAAAAGTCAGATTGGCTTTGTGTCCATAAGTTCCGGACCAGCAGCCGACACAGTGCATGTTGCAGGCCATGGTTGGATCAAACAGAATCAGCCATGGGATGTTGCATCCATACTTTTCACGGTTTGCACGAATCATTCCGGTTCCACGGAAAAATGCCTCGTAACCTAAGTTCAATGCCATCTTATGTAGATAGGTTGGATTGGATTCATCCAATACCTTGTTGATATATTTTACCCAGCGGTTGTTCGGATCGCAGATTGCCTTACGAACCCGGTTCAAGTTCTCCTTGCTTGCACCGTTCTCTCCCCAAAAACGCTC
>JAEEGI010008678.1_pt1 | contig 22391 bp, 15 predicted proteins | sample 8958751 | NCBI WGS metagenome assembly JAEEGI01 (sample SAMN16246545, study PRJNA631951) | gut metagenome | biome: gut microbiome; feature: rumen; material: KS-attached | host: Bos | place: Iran: Karaj | collected 2018-10 | reverse complement strand
CATTTTATTTATTAATTTTTTTTTTGTTATTTCTAATACTAATTGAATCTTATCTAAAGATGAAAAATTTGTTATTATTTCTTCAATATTTAATATTGAATTATTTAATGAATTTATTTTTTTTTCAAATAATTCTATTTCTTTTAATAAAAATTCTTTTTCAACATTTAATTTATAATTTTCCTTTTGTTTTGAAAATATATCATCTCTCTTATTTTCTCCATTTGCATTTTTATTAATGTTTTTTTGGTTTTGAGTTAATTTTATATTAATTTCATTTTTAGAAATTTTTGTTATATATTTATTTTTATCTTGAACTAATTTATTTAATTCATTTTGATAATCATTAACAGTTGAATTAATTTCATTTTCAATTTTTTCTTTTAAATTTAAAGGAAAATAATTCATTTCTTCATATTCTATAATTTTATTTTCTAAAGATGCTATAGTATTATTCAATTTATTTATTTGATTTTGATAATCTATATTAGATTTATTTGATTTTCCATTATTATTATTTAATTCATTTTCATTTATTTTAGTAGTTAAATCAAGAACACTTCTTTGTAAATCTTCTTTTTCTTTTGTTAAGTCACTTATATTATCACATTGCTCTTTATTAATTTTAGTTAAATTTGATACTTGTTCATTAAGAGTTTCTATTTGATTTTCTTTTTCATATATTATTCCATCTACTTTTTGTAATATAACTTCAAATTCTTTTGTTTTATTCTTAATTAAATTTTCATAAAAACTTTCTAATTTTTTCAATTGTTCTTTAAAATTATCTTCTTTTTCATTTTCCTCATTTTTATCATTTTTATTATTATTTTTTTTTCTATAAGAAACTTCAGTACTTATTTCATTACTAATTGTAGATAATTTTTTTTGCATATCAATATACATTTCACCACTTTTAAATTTTTCTAATTCTCCTAAAACTTTATCATATTCAATTTTTAACATTGAATATTTATCATTTAATTTATCTAAATCATCTTGTAATTTAATAGATAAAGCTTGATAATCAATACTTTTATTAATAATTGGTTTATTTTGTACTTTCATAGCTCTCATTGCAAAATTTAAAGAAGAAACAGTTTCTTCAGTATTATAACTTGAAGGACTTACTGTTACTATTAAAGATGTTTTTGCATTACCTCCTAAACTTTCTTGAAGTAATCTTGTTAATTTTGAATCTCTATATGATATATGACTTTTCTTAGGATCTATTAATGCTGAAATACAATTACCTAAAACTAAAAGAGAATAATTTATTTTTTTAGCTTCTTCTAATCTCATTTCTCTTGCATTTGTTTTTTTCACTCTTTCACTTCCTGCTAAATCAACTAAATATAAATGTGATTTTGTTATAATTCTTTCAACATTTTTACTTATATTTGTAATTTTATTTGTTTCTGAAACTTTAATTGATTTTTCAATTCTAATAATTAATATTGCATGACTTCTACTTGAATGAGCATTCATTTTTGTACTTTCAGTCACTCTATTTCTTTCTCCCATATGAAATATATCTGCGCATTCTTCTGGCGAAGTCACTCTTATCCATTGTACATTTTCTAAGTATACTCCTTTATCAGGATCTTCTCTTATTCTAACATCCTTACTTCTTGGATCTAATAAATCTTGAATTGTTTCTAAATATATTTGAATAAATGATAAATATATATTATATTTATTCCTATTTTCGTCATTGTTTTCTTCTTCTTTTATTTTATTTATTTCGTTAAATATATAATTAAAAGCTCTTGGAATTATTCCTTTATTATTTTTTTTGTCATAATCACCTACCATTGTATATGTTTTACCTGTTCCTGTTTGACCATAAGCAAAAATTGTTCCATTATATCCTTTCAATGAAGACTATAATATTTTGAAAATAAAAAAAAATATAATTACATCTATAACTGGTTTTGCCGTAATATCAAATAAATTATCTTGTGTTGATGTCGTTGAAAAAATTTTATCATATGAATAATCCTTTTTTTCATATTCCTTTTTCACTAAGATTTATAGATTTAATTTTACCTGTTATTATATTATTAGTTAAATCTATATTTTGGATTGGTGTTGCATTATTAATTTTTAATTCATCATTAGTAAATGGTCTTATTCTAACATATACTTTTACTCTCTCACTTTTGTTTGCTTTATTTTTCATATATATTATTTAATAAAAAATAATTATATTTTCAAAATTAAATTCAAAAAATATGTTTTTAAATAACTAAACATAATATTACAAAACAAAATATTGCAAAATAAACTAAAAAATTATAAAAATCATTATCAAAAAATTTAAAAAGAAAAATATAACTTTGTTGTTTATATTTTTCATAACCATCTTTTTTCCTTAAAGAACACTCTTTTAAATAAATTCTATTAACAAATATACCTAACCAAATAGAAATTAAAATTAAATAACAAATAAGTCTATTAGTCGCCATAGCAAAAGAAAGATAAACTAAAACTTCTCCAAAATAATTAGCATTTCTATTTTTTTCAAAGAAATATTCAGTAATTAATCCTTTTTTATATTTTAAAGTAATGAATTTTTGTAAATCAGTACATACCATAAGAAATAATCCAATAGTAAAAATAAAAAAACAAGAAAACATTTTTCTAGGAGAAGGATTTTGATCACCATAACCATTCATCATTAAAAACCCTATTACCCAATATAATAAAAGAACTACAGATACACAAGAACAACCAATAATACTTACTTTAACTTGAAATGATTTATCTGGAAAAATCATATCTTTTAATATCCAAATAATACCATAAGTTCCATGAAGAGATAAATATAACCAAGCACCTGTTGAAAAATTTTGATAATATAACATTAAGATATACATTATTATTATTGTTCCTGCTTTTTGAATATTTATTATATAATTTAAAGGAATTATTGGAGTTCCTATTGCAAAAGGGGATTTTATTGGATCAGTCATTATTGCTATTTTATAGAATATATCTGTTTTGTTTTTATTTTCATTTTCAGAATTATTCATTTTTGATAAAAAATTTTAATCTTGAATTTATTAAAAAAAAATTCTTTATATCTAATCTAGTAAATATTTATTATTTAAAACTAATTATCATTATGATTAATTATTCATTGAATTTGAATAATTGTTGTTCTATTATATCATTATCATCATAATAAGATGAATGATAAATAGAATTTTCAAAATCAAAGATCTTATTGTTTTCTAAATCATCGTTTAAAAAATCCATATTTATAGGAATTTTTTCTAAATTTTTTTCTGAATGATTATTCATTTCATTTATATTATTTATATTTTTTATATCATTACCTTTATTCATATCATTTATGTTTTCACTGTTATTTATATTTACAATTGATTTATCATTTGATTGATTAACACAATTTATATTTATTGTTTTGTTTTTGTTTTGAGATATTAGTTTGTCGGTGCTGTGACCTTTTTCTGTAAATTTTTTTTGAATATAAATTCTTTTAGATTTTAAATTAACTGTTGTTTCAGTGGTTAATTCATCTTTTATCCCTATATTGTTAATTATTTTTTTTTTATTTCTTTTTCTCCTTAATAATACATATTCCATGATAAACAAAATAAAATTTGGAAGATAAGTATTATCATATTTTTCTTTTAATTCATTTTTGAATAATTCTTCTACCTTTAATTTAATATAATTTTCGTCTTTGCTTTTTCCAATTAATTTTCTAATTTTATTTAAATATCTTCTTACACTTATATAAATATTAGTCATTGATTTTTTTTTCATATTTCTTCTAATTTTTGTGAAATTATTTCTAAACTTTAAGAAACTTTCAACGAATAATTTATTTTCAGCTTTTGTCCATTTAACTTTTTTTCTTTTTTTATTTTTAATGGTATAATTCTTAATTTGATTATTTTGAAAATCATTGTCAGAGTCAGATTCTGTGATTGATTGATTTAACTTCTTTTTTTGATTAATATATTTTATTGTATTTGATTGATTGTTATAAATTTCAGATAAATTTAATCTAATTATATTATTATTATTTTTGTTTTCAAGAAAACATTTTTTTTCAATTCCCTCCTCCATTGATATTTTACGTAATTATTATTAATAATACTCATATCAAAAAATTACATCTTAATTAAATAATTTTATAATTTTAATATATTCGGATAAATAAAAATAAAATCATTATAAAATTTTTTGTTTATTTATCTTGTTCGTTTTCAGATTTTTATTTAATATTTATATAATCCATTTATGGAATATTTAAAAATTAAAAAAATTATTATTATAATAATATTTATAATTTTATTTTTTTTTATTCTTATATTTCTTCTTCATAATTTATTGGAGTAAACATTTTTTTTGATGTTGTTGTTGTTTCTGTTTTTGACATTTTTTTGCTTTCATTTTTATAATTTTTTTCTTTATTATCTATTATTGATATTTTTTTAAATTTAATTGTTTGAATTGAATTTAATTGATATACTTTTAAACCTCCTTTATTACTTTTAATTCTAATATTTGATTTTATTAAATTTTCAAATTCTGATTTTTCTTGTTTTAACTTATTTAAAGTGTCTTCATTTAAATTTTCAAAAAAATTCATATTTTTTGGTTTAATATTTTTAAATATTAAAGCACTTCTATTATTTATTAAATTAGGAGTTGAACTTCTATTATTTAATAAATTAGGAGTTGAACTTCTATTTTTTTTATTTATACTCTTTTCATTATTATTTCTAGATAAAAATCCAGATTTATTTCTCTTTTCTTTTTTTTCATTATAAATTTTTCTTCCTTTATTATATAAAGAATTAAAAATTTCATTTGCTTTATTTTTAGAAACCTTTTTCTTTTGATTTTTCATTTCATTTATAATATCTTCTTCTTTTTTCTTTATTTTGTCTTCTTTTTCTTTATGAGCTTTCTTAATTTTTTCATTATGTGTATCAATAAAGTTCTTAAATCTTTTATTATAAATATTATTCCAATCTTTTGAATTATATTTTTTCACATTATCTTTTTTATCAGAATTAATATTTTTTTTAAATAATTCTGCTCTTTCTCTTGCTTCAAATCTTCTGTTTGCATCATCAATTAATCTATTAAATCTTGCTATTAATTCATATTCTGATTTTATTATTTTTTCTCTTTCATTTAATAAATTCTTTCTTTCTAATACTCCTTTTCTCCTTATCATTGATTCTTGATTTCTTAATAAAAATTCCTTAAAGTTTTTTTTTCTTTCTAATATTTTCCTTTTTTTTTCTTCTTTAATATGATAATCATCTTTTGAGATAAATTTTACTGAATGATTATCTAAAGCAATGTTAAATCTTTTATTAGGTTTAAAATCAAAACTTCTCATTTTATTAATTGAAATCGATGAAATTATATAATCATTAAACATTTTATTTTCTCTATTTCTTGTTGTTGAAATTGAATTTTGGTGAATATTTTTATTTAAATTATTAACATTCTTTTCACAAATTTCTTGTTTCATACTTAATTTAATAAATTAATTTTCATATAATTTAATTATATAATAATTTCATTTTATAAATAATTTTCAATAATAAATGTATTTTAAACAATTATAGATATATTTTAAAAGAGTAAAAATATTTAACAATAGATTTAAAGTTTTTTTAAAAATTTTAAATTTTTTATTTAAATATTTTTAATTATAATAAATAAAATATTATTTTGTTTTAAATATTATTTATTTTAATTCAAAATTTAATTTTTAAATGGAAAATATTGATAAAAAGTTAATAATCCCAGAAAAATTATATGATTCAAATTTAAATGGTAAAATATTATATATAAGACATGGTCAAACAAATTATAATAAAAATTCTAATAAATCTAATTTAAACATAATGAAAATAAAATCAGAATATATTGACTGTGACATAAATGAAAAAGGAATAGAACAAACTAAAAAAATATCAAATATAATAGAACAATTAGATATTGAAGAAATTTACGTTTCTCCTCTTTCAAGAACATTACATACTGCATTAATTTTATTTAAAAATCATCCTCAAAAAGATAAAATCATAATTAAAGTCCATCCTTTAATTACAGAAGTTATTAGCGGAGTACATGGTTTTTCTTTTGATATTCAAAATAATAAAAAAATATATAATTTAAAAAGCGAAATTAAATTTGATTGGAGTATTTTTGACTCTTATTATAATACTCCTATTGAACAAGATTTATTCTTTTTTAATTTTATTGATTGTCTTAGTAAAAAAAAACTTAAAGAAAAAAAAGATAAAATTAACGAACATTATAATAAAGGGAATTTAAAAGTTAAATTAGGAGAATTTTCTAAATTTGGAGTTGATTCTGGATTTAAAAGATTTGAAACATTAAATCATTTGTTTAAAAGAAATTTAGAGTTTAAAAAATTCATATATGACAAACATAAAAATACATTAGAAGACACTGAAAAAAAAATAATAATAATAACTCATTGTGCATTTACTCAAATAAGTACAAGTAAAAAAGCATATTTAGGAAATTTAAAAAATAATTTCCCAGATGATTGTTATAAAATTTCCAATTGTGAAATAATAAGTATATTCCTTTAACAAAATTATAAATACTTTTTTTTAAAAAAAAAATAATTTAATTTTATTTTTTTTTAAAACAACAACCTTCTTTTTCATTACTAAAAGAACTTCCATCAAGAACATAAGTTTTATTATTATCAGTAATATTTAAATCAATAATGTGTTTAACAAAAGTTATTATTGAATATTCAATATTTTTATTCAATTTTGCACTTGTTTTAATATACATTGCATCATTTTCATCAGCAAATTTTTTTACTTCTTCATCTTTTATTACAATTTCATTTTCTAAATCACATTTATTTCCTATAATAATTAAAGGTATTTTATCTCTTATATTCATTATATTTTTTATCAATTTATCTAAATCCTCAAAAGATTTATGATTAGTTAAATCAAACATTAATAATATTCCTTGAACTCTTAAAAAGTAATTTCTAGATATATTTTTAAATTTTTCTTCACCTGAAGTATCCCAAATTTGAATTTTATATGTTTTATTATTTATTAAAATATTTTTGGTCTTTAATTCCATTCCAATCGTTGCTTGGTGATTATCACTAAATTCATTTTCTGTGAATCCAAAAATAAAATTCGATTTTCCTACATTTGGAGAACCAATAACTAACAATTTTATTATATTTTCATATTCTTCTTCAATTAACATTTTCTTTTTTTTAAAAGAATAAAAATATTATTTATAAATAATGGAAAATGAAAAAGAAAATAATGAAATAAGAGATTTTTCAGATGAAAGATTAGATTATTTAAAAAAATGTGCATATGAAGGAAAAGTAGTAAAAGGAATAAGACAAACAATAAAAGCAATTATAGCAGGAAAAGTTCAATATGTTTTTTTATGTAAAAATAATAGTCTTGGTGATAAATATGATTCTGTTATTAAAAATTATGCAAAAGCATATATGGGAAAAGAACCTATAATAATAAGTGACTTTTTAATTTTAAGAGATATTGTCATGAATAAATATATTTCTAATTGTGGTGATTTAAAAAAAAATATAACTGGGAAAAATAAAATTAAAGGTCCTAAATGCTTTTGTGCTGCTATTGTTTTAAGTTAAATTTTTTTATTTAATTATGAAATAAAATAATATTTTTTAATTAATGATAAATACGAACAGAAAGAATTAATTTAATTTAATGTTTTAATTTTTTATTTATAATAATTTATTATAATTATTGTAAACTTATTATAAAATGTCTGAAAATTTAACTTCTCTTATGGATAAAATTACTTATCCAGAGAAAAATAATAAAATATCATTTGAAGAATTTATAAATGAAAAAATTGTTAATAATAATAATTTAGATGATGAAATAAAAAAAGAAGAATTAATTAAGGAATTAGAGGAAAAAGTAGAAAATGGAAGTGATTATTTTGGGCAAATAGATGATTATTTTGGTGATAAAGATAATATGAAACTTGAAGAATTACAAAATATAATAAATCCAAAAGAAGAAGAAGAAAAAGAAGTAGAAGAAGAAAAAGAAGAAAAGAAAAGTCTGGAAGAAGAAGAAAAAGAAGGAGAAGAGGAAAAAGAAGCAGAAGAAGAAAAAGAAGGAGAAGAAGAAAAAGAAGTAGAAGAACAGAAAGAAGAAGAAAATAAAGAAGAAGTTAAAGAAGAAGAAAAAGAAGAAGTTAAAGAAGAAGAAGTTAAAGAAGAAGAAAAGAAAGAAGAAGAGAAAGAAGAAAAGAAAGAAGAAGAGATAAAAGAAGAAGAGAAAGTAGAAGAAAAGAAAGAAGAAAAAAAAGAAAATGAAATACAATTTGAAGATAAAAAAGAACAAGAAGTAGAAATAAAGGAAGAAGAAAATAAAAAAGATAAAATAAAAAATATAAACAAAGAAGAAAAGATGATACCCCGATCAACATTAGATGATATATATACATCAAAAATGAATTCAGATTTAGATTTTTTGTCTTATGATTTACCAAAAGATAAAAATAGAGAAAAAATATTATCAAAAGATTACTCTCAAAATTATAATCTTTCAAATAGAATTCAAACAAAATCAAAATTTAATTTTGATCCAGAATTAGAAAATGAAATAAACAATATAAAACCATCAAATGAAGAAACCATAATAAAACCAATAAATGATTTTAAAGAATATGAAAATAATATAAATACAATAAATGAAATTAAAGGTAAAACATATAGAGAAAGTAATAATAATAAAAAATCATATTATAGACCAATTCAAAATAAAGTTCTTTCTTATAATGATGATTTTGTTGATAAATTTATTCAAAATGAAAACTTTGGACTTGATAATATAGTTTTACCAATAAATAAAAAAAAGAATTTAATTTATGATGATGATACAATATCAAAAGGAGTTCAAAATATAAAATCAAAAATAAATAATAATGAATTTACTAGAACAGCTCCATTAATGAATGTAGGAAATAATAATGATTATTTCTTTAATTTATATAAAGATTTTTCAAATCAAAATAGATCACTTTCAGTTTTAGATAATAAAGTATTGAAAATTACTAATAAACAAAAAGATTATCTAAGTTCTCCAATGGTTAATTCACCTCCTCAACCAAATAATTTATTAAATAAAATGAAAATGAATAGTAATTTAAATAATAATAAAAATGATTTGTTTAGTAAATTCGGTATTAAACAAAGTAACTATAATAATAATAATTTACATGAATATCAAGCTAAAGATTTTAATTTAAAAGATCCTAAAGATAAACAAAAATATATTGAAAGCTTGAAAAGTGAATTAAAACAGTTTTCTCTTAATAAAGATAAACAAAAAGAATCTAGAGAAAAAAATTCAGCTTTTGGTGAAATTGATGAAAGATTACAAAAATTATATATTAAGAATAAACAATTAAATGAAAATTTAGATAAAAAACAAAATCTAAATCAATTAGGAGATAATTTAGAAAATAAAATTCAGAATTTTGAAAAGAAATTCGAAAAAAAAATAGAGAATAAAACTGAAGATAATAAAATAGAAAATAAAATTGAAGATAATAAAATAGAAAATAAAATAGAAGATAATAAAATAGAAAATAAAATAGAAGATAATAAAATAGAAAATAATATTGAAGATAATAAAATAGAAAATAAAATAGAAGATAATAAAATAGAGAATATAAAAGAAGAAAACAATGAAAAAAAATTGGAAACTTTTATTGAAAAAATTGATAACAAAATTGAAGATTTAAATGATAAAATTGAAACAAAAGGTAACGACAATAATAATGAAGAAATAAAAACAGAAAATCCAGAAATCAAACAAGAAGAAAATGAAGAAAACAAAGAAAATGAAAATTCTCCAAAACTTCTTTCAGATATAATTTAAAAAATAAATTATTTTTTTACAAACATTTAAAAAAGTTAAAAAACATTTTTTTAAATCTTTAACAAATTATTTTAAAATATTTAAAACTTACTTCCTTCAGGAGGTTGTTTTAACTTAGTTAAATTAGAATCCATTTCACTTTTAATAGCTTGTAAATAAGATTCAATAGTATAATCTCTATTCCAATTCTTTAAAACATTTAAAGAATTAGGTAAAATTTCTCCATTACTTTGATTAACACAAGGTAAATTAATTTTAGTGACGAATTTAACTTTAGGAGGAACTTTAGGATAATTGTTATCACAAACAATTTTTAATTCATATAATATTCCATTATTAGCAAGAATACTTCCATTCCAATTTGTAAATGTATTATCTTCAGGATTTTCTAAACCATATGAAACTATTCCATCTCCTTCTTTTTCTAATTCTGCAAGAAGTCTAAAGGTTCTTGGAACTAAAGGCTCATGAATTATTGATCCTTTATCTTTATCCATTTTTATATATATATTTTTTTTTTTTAAACTTTTAATGTTTTATTTTTGTTGGTTTTAATTATTATTTTTTATTCTGCTTTTTTTAAATGGATGAAATGGATAAAAAATTTGTTAATTTTCTTTTTAAAATAGTAATAAATAATATTTAATTATTTTTAGGGATTAGTTGTACCTGAAACAATTGAACAATGTATTCAAAAAATATCAAATAAAGAAAATATTAAAAATGATAATGTATATTATATAGCATTAAAAGAATATTTAAATTTCCTATTTCAAAACTCTAATTTTTTAGATATAATAATAAATCAAATTATAAATAAATTTTTAGATGAAAATAGAACAATAGAAAAAAGAACAAAAATATTAAGAAATATAATATTAAAAATGTCATCATTTGATTTAAAAGAATCTCCTATTAAAAATATAATTCTTTTTAAAAGATTTTCAAAATGGAAGAGAAAAATAAAAAAAAATGAAAAAAATTTTCCAGAAATAAAATCACTAAGAACAGAAAGTTCATTACAAAAACAAGAAAAAGAAGAATTAAAAGAATGTACTTTTCATCCTAAAATAAATTTAAGTTCTTCAACAAGAAATTTTAAAAATAAAAAAACAATAGACAATGATAGTGATACTTCAGTATATAAAAGATTATATTCAAATTTCAAACAATATAATCAAAAAAGAGAAATGAAGAAAAAAGAAAAAGAAGATTTTTTAAACAAAGAAATTTCATTCTCTCCTAAAGTAAATAAATCTTTTAAATCAAATTCAAATTCAATATCAACTAAAAATTTTGATGAAAGGTTAAAATATTATATAGAAAGAAGAAATAAGAATATAGAAAAATTAGAAGATATGATGAAAAAGGATGAACAAGAAAAATATACTTTTCAACCTCAGTTAAATAAAAATAGAGGAAGATCAAGAAATAAAGAAGAAATAACAAAAAAAAAAGAAGAAGAAGAAGAAAAACCAAAACCAAAAAAAAATTTAGATATTAAAAGATTAGAACAATTATATTCTAGTTATAAAAATAAAAAAAGTAAAATAATGAAAATAAAAGAAGAAATGGAAAAAGAAGAAGGAATAACATTTAAACCATATATTAATACTGAAAATTCTTTTTATACAAGAGAATTTAATGAAAAAAAATCAGAAATATTATCAAATGTTAAAAGTGAAAGAAATAATAATTTTAAAAGTCAAAAAAGCATTGAGCTGCAAAATTATAATTATTATTATCAACCTAAAAAAAAAATTTATTCTTCAAAAGAAAGAGAAATAATAACTCAAAACATTATTAATAGATTATACGGTGAAGGATTACAACAACAGTTATTAAGAAATAATATAAGACCAATGCAATATTCAAAAGCAAATGAATAATAATTATTATAATATTTTTTAATAATAAAACTAAATTAAAAAATAAATAATTAAATTATATAATGTATTCTAATAATTAATTCAAAAAAAAAAATGGAATCAAATAATAATATTATATTATATTCAATAGAAAAAATAGTAAACAAGAAAATAGATGAAAATGGTTTAACTCAATATGAAATTAAATGGTTTGGATATGAAGAAAGTGAAAATTCATGGCAAACTTTAGAAATATTAATTGAAGATAAAGCATTTGATTCTATATTTGATTTTGAAAAAACAAATTATGCTAAATCACTTCCTATGAATTTTGATACTAAAAATTTTTTAACTGTTTTTGAAGAATATATCACTCGAAATATTAATCAAAATGAATATGGTGATTATCCTTTTGATAAAGCTGAGAAAATTTTATGTATTTCAATGGATAATAAAACTAATGAAAAATATGCTTTAATTTCTTGGAAAAAAAGAATTGAAAATAATAAAGAAATTCAACCTTTAAATTCTTGGGTTAATTGTAAAGTTTTAATTTCTTTTGATGGAGTATTATTGTTTAATTATATAAATCAATTAATTGAAAATAACAAAGAAAATATTATTCATATTATTAAATAAAATAATATTTACAATATTAATATTTTAGTATCCATATCTAAAGGAATTGAAATATCTTTTATAATTAAAATATCATTTGTTTGAGAAAATGAATAACTATTTTTATCTAAAACAATTCTTCCGTTTTTATTCATTATTGTTAATTTTTTAACTCCTATTTTTGAGAAACCATAAATAGTAATTTTATTAATAGAATTATTAAATAAATTCTGAGGAATTTTATATTTAAAAGAATATACTTTAAAAAAAATAGAAACATCAGTTGTTCTTTGAGAAACAGAAATTAACATTTTATAAAAAATTTTTTTATTTCTAGCATCAGTATTATAAAAATTATCTAAATAAATTCTTCCACTTGCTTGAAAATTACTATCTAAACTAATAATAATTTGTATAGATTGATTTATTAATAATTTAGTAGAAAATTCTTTTTGAGATAATTCTTCATTTGAAATATCCATTAATTGAAAAGGAGTAATTTTTCCTCCTCTTAAAAAAATAGGCATTTTATAATAATCTTTATAAATAATATTATAAAAGCCTTCTCCATCTCTATTAATTAATTCTCCGCTGTAAAAATCATAAAATCTTTCTCTAGGGAAATAACAGGAAATATTTAATTTATTTTTTTCAGTTATAGGAATTAACATAATATTACTTCCAAACATAATTTGATTTTCATTAAATAATAATTGTTGAGTATAATTTAGAGTTTTTAAATCAAAATATAAAGGACGAATAAAAGTGCCTCCTTCAGAAGCAATAACAATATAATAAGTATATAAATAAATTCCAAATATATATCTAAAATTTTTATAATATAATGGTATTTCTAAATCTCCAGGAGATACTAATGGTAATATACTTAATAATTGACTCCATCGAATTTTTAATTCTTCATTATCTTTATTTATTTCATAGGATTTTTTATTAAATTCTGATAATATATATGGATTACCAAATAAATTTTCTTTTTTATTTTGTTTTATCACTTCTAACATTCCTTCATAAGAATATGATATGTTATTCAAATATTTTATACTATATGTTCCACTACATACTGTTGATTTTGTTGATATTATTAATGGCCTTTTTTCTTTTAAATAATGATAATAATATTTTGATTCTGAAATTCCTAAAATATTTAAATATTTTAACAACAACTTATTTTTAATTAATAAATTAGATTTATGAATAAAAAGATAATTAATAAAAGATAAATCTTCTAATTCTTTAGCAATATAAGTAGGATTTAAAAAAATAGATAAATTACTTTCATTATTAGAATATAAAGAAAGATTAGACATATCATATTGAAAATTAATAATATTATCAACATTATTAAGTTTAGTGAAATTAATAATATTATTTTCTTCAACTCTTTCATTTTTATTCGAAAAATAATTCCAATCAATTACATTATATTTAGGTAAAATAGGAATTCCAATTGTTTTTTGCATTTGTAAAATAACTTCTTTAGTATTTGGTCCTGAAAAAACATAAAAATTAATATAACCATTTATCATTTCATAAGACATTTGATTTTTATTAACATTAATTAATAAAGGTCCTGTATTCATTAAATAAATACCATAAGAAGTTTGATTTTTTGGATTATAAGATAAAAAAAAGGGAAATGAATTTGTTTTATTTGAAAAAAACATAAATTTCTGATTGTTTAATTCTATATATGAATTTTTTTTATTTCCATTTTCTTCAAAACCAAAATGATAATTATCTTGATTTATTATTGTACATATTTGTTTGTAATTAGGTGAAAAAAAAAGTAAATTTTGATTTTTATCACATCTAGAATCAAATAGTATATTTCCATCATCTTTTCTATATAATTTAAATCCAAAAGGATAATCATAAAATTTAATTCCGATATTTGATTCTTTATAATTATCAATATTAGTAGAAGTTAATTCAGGATCACTCATATCATAAAATTCTTCATTAATATTAATCTCTGAAAAATTAGAAAAAATTTTTAAATGAACAATATCAGAAGAAAAAATAAAAATAATTTGAATTCTTGTTGAAAGAAGTTCTTCATTATAATTAGTAGTATTAGATTGTAAATTAATATAAATTGATCTTCCTTTAGTATATTTTGACATAATTTTATAAAAAGGAAAATCAGTATTTAAATATTCTTTAACATCTAAAACTTTTTTATTATTAAAATCATTATAACTATAATAATAAACACAACTTATACATGTTATAAAAAAAGAAACTAAATAAATAAGAGAAAATTGAAGATTATGATAATTTTCTAATCTATCTAATGATAAAGATTTTTGAGGTTTTGGTTGAGATAAATTTCCTCTTTCGAAAAAATCTTCTTCTTGATTTTCTCCAAAATTTGTTTCAAATTCATCATACATTATTAGATTATTGTCTTTTTCTTCATTTTCAAAATTATTCTCTTTTATATCACTATCTACTTTTCTAAATGACATTTTAAAAAGGTATTTATTTTAGTGAATAATTTTATTAAATTCAATTTCAAAAATGTATAAAAGAACAGAAGTAAACTTAAGTGATTGGCTTAATGATGATGATGACATCAATAATAAAAAAAATAACAATAATAATAATAATAATATAATAGAAGAAAATGAAGAAAGAAATTCTAATGAAAGAGAAAATAAAAACAAAGAAAAAGAAGAAAAAGAAAAATATAATCAAATATTTACATATATGAAGAATTTACAACCTGAAGCAAAGAAAAAAATAAAAAAAGAGACATATTCCCAAATATTAAATTATGTAAAGGAAAATGAATTAAATGAAGAAAGTTTTGATTTAATAATAAGAGGAGATAGAAAAAAGGATATAATAGGATTATGTGAATTAATATCAAAAAAGACAAGAATGGGAGATTTTAAAGGAAGTACAAAAGAATTTTTGAATATAATTTATGAATGGTTTTATTTCAGTAAATATTCCGAAACTATAATAGAACAATTTGCAATTGATGATGATTATTTAGCAAGAATGAATTTAGGAGAACATTATTCTCGTTTAAGTACATCATCAAAAAAAGAAGAAAAAAATTTAAGTACAAAAGTTATTAAAATAATAAAAGCAATATTAGAAAAAAGACCAAATTTGGAATTAAAAGAATTTATTAGAAGTGGTTTTATAGAAAATATAAAAGAAGCATTGGATAATTTTAAAGAAGGAAAAGAAAAAGAAGAAGAAGAAGAAAAAAAGAAAAAGAAAAATAAAAATAAATTCGATTTAGATTCTATGGATAATATAGTAGAAGATACAATAAATATAATAACATCAGAACCTAAAACATGGGAAGAAGTAGAAAAATTAAATAAAAAAATATTAACAACAGAATTTTTATCTTTTGGAGATAATAAATTTGATGATGAAAAAGAAGATGAAATGGAATTAATTGATAATTTTATAGATCCTTTAAATAATAATGCACATTTAAATATTAAAGATTATTCTGATAATGAAATAGCTAAATTACATATTCAAATGGAAACTTTTGATCCTGTTTTTTTTTTAGAAAAATTATATAAACATATGTCATTTAATGAGTTTTCTTCTTCTCTTGTTTCTATTGATAATAATTTAAAAGAAGTTAATGAAAAAGATGAAAAGTTAATTGATAAAAATATTTATAAATATTTAGACTGTAAAAAATTATTAGATAATATTTTATTTCAATTTAAAAATGTTACTAATAAATCAATTACTGTTTTCAATAAAGATGCTTTAAATTTTCAATTTGTTGTTACTGATAAATTAAATGATTTAAAAAATTCTTTTAATTTAATTATTCAAAGTAAAATGTGTAAAGATATTTTACAAAAATTATCAAAATATTTTATTATGAAAGATAAAATTCAACATTATTTAAAATTTTCTAATTTAGATGATTTAGCTGATTATTTAAAAAAAATAAAAATTGAAGTTAAAAATATTAACCAAGATAAAATTATTTATGGTGAATTTTATAAATATTTTACAATGATAATTGAAAAATTTAAAAGTGTTTTAACTGGATTAATAAAAGATTCTCCAATCAATGAAACAGTTTTAAAATATTTTAAATATTTAATTGAATTTGATGTTGAAAGTGAAATATTAGAACAATTAATTTTTGAACAAAAAACAAAAATGACAGAAAAAATAAATAATTATTTAATAAAGCCTGAAAACACAGAAATTAAAAATTTTAAAAATTTTTTCTGTGATGAATATCAAGTTCAAAATATATCAGATGATATTTTTTCTTCTTTTATAAAAGAAAGTGATAATTACATTTTAAGTAAAGAATTATCATTAGAAGAAAAAAATAAAGAATTAATTAATGTTGAAAATATAGTAAAAGCATTATTAAAAGATATAAATGAATTTTTATTTACTATGAAAGTATTAGATGAAAATTTAGATTTAAAAATTAATTATTCTCAAAGAGCTTGTAGATTTAATAATATTGTTAATGAAATATATACTTATCTCTTTGATAGTTTAGAAAGGTTTTTATTTAATGATGATTTTTCAATGAGAGATTTAGTTAAAATTAATTTAGTTGATGTTTATAATTTCCCTGAAAATAAATTTATTTCTTTATTTGTTAATTCTTATAAAAATAATAATGATTATAATAGAAATATTTTATTTAATAATGATTTTAATAAAAATACTTTACAAAATTTATCTAATGTTATTATTGATATTTTTGAAAAATTTGAATTTCATTTAGATTCTGATAGAATGGATTTTTTAGTTAATAAAAATGTTTTTATTGCAAAAATTTATTTTGCTTTTTTAAATGAAAAAATAAAAGAATGTGTTAATTATTTTTGTAATGAAAATACAATTAATTATGCAGAATCTTTAATTTCTATTTTTAATCATTCTTATTTTGAATATACAAAAAATTTTATTCAAACTTTAACAAAAAATTATATTAGTATTATTAACTTTTATATGGTTATTGTTAATAAAATAAAGAATATTAAATTACCTCATGAATTAATTTATTTAAGTTTCTTTTTTATTTTAAAAAGTTTTGCAATTCATTTTTATGTTTTTTATGATACAGAAACAAGATATAATCTTCAAGAAATTAATGTAAACTTAAATGGATTAATAATAGAGTTTATTCGAAATTTAAATTATTTAGATTATATTATTCCTTTAATTTTAAGAAATTTATTTAAAAATAAAGAAAAAGATTATTCAATATATTATTTAGATTTTAAAGAATTTTCAAAAGAAGTAAAACATTTATTCACTGAAATTTATATAAATAATACTTCTGAAAATTTAAATACAAAATTTATTAATATGAATGATTCAAATAAACAAAATTCATATCAAGAATTTAATGAAGATTTAATTTTAAAATCAAATAATTCAAAATGTTTTAGTGATACAAGAAGTGTTATTAATGATATGATTGCAGATATTGTTGTTTGTATTAGAGATTTTGATTTAATAAATAAAGAAAATAAATCTGATGAAGATGAAAATAATAATAAAACTATTGAACATATTATTGGATTATTTTATGATAATTTCCTTCAATATGCAAAAGAAAACAATAAAATTATTCTTTGTCAAGAAGAATATCAAAAAGAATTAGATGGATTTAAATATATTTCTCAGTTATATTTAGAACTACAAATTTTTAATTCTATACTTTCTGATTTTACATCTTCTGAAAAAATAAGAAAAAAAACTGCTATGGTTCAAGAATTATTATTAACTTATTTAATTATAATCAAAAAAATAGACAATCCAAATAGAAAAATATCTGAAAAATTAATATATTCTGATGAAGATTTACAAAGAAAAAATAATTTAATAAAAGAATTTAATACAAATTATAGTTCCCTTTTTAAATATTTTATTAATAATCATTAAAAAAGGAATATGTTAATGATGTTGGTAAAAATAATTTTATAGATAAATAAAAAAAAACATAAGAAAAATAAAAAAAAAAAAAATGCTTAAAGAAAAATAAAATAACTTTAAATCTTAATAACAAAACAACTTAAATTATCAGTACTTCCTTTTTTTAAACTATCATAAATAATTTGATTACAAAATTCTTTAGCACTATTAACTTTAAAACTTAATCCAAGCATTTCTTCATCACTAAAAACATCCCAAACACCATCACTAGCAATAATGACATATTTATCAAAATCATTTAATTCAACTTTACAAAAATGAGGTTCACATATAACACCATAATTTTTAAATTCCCAATCAGCAAAAGCTCTACTTAACATTAAAACACCATAAACTCTTCCTCTAAAAACAATACCTCCATTATTAATTATTCTACTATATTCATTTGGATCATCTGCTCTATCATCATAACTTAATCTTCTTACTTTATTATTTGATATTAATATTGAACGAGTATCTCCTACATTTGCACAATATAATATTTTTCTATTATTTTCTTTTGTTATATATATTATATTTCCTGTTGATCCTACATGATAATAATTATTTTCTTTTAATTTTTCATCAATTTGATAAAAAAGATTTTTTACTGTATCTTCATTTATATTATTATATAAAGTTTTGAAATATGATGGAAAGTGTGCTTGAAGAAAAGATGATACTTCCTTTCCACCATGACCATCAAATAAGCAAAATAAAGCTGAATCTGGATTATTATTAAAACAATCAATTGATTTACCTTTATCTTCCATATAATCACGAAAAGTTCTATTTGGATCTTCTTTATATGAATATTCTTTAACTGCTGAACAATTTATTTCATCATATTCTGTTAATGCATCCATACTCACTTTTTCTCTTTCATTTCTATTATAATTTAATGTTGGGTTGTTATAATTATTTCTATTATAATATATGTTATTATTATTATTCATATTATTATTATATTGAATGTTTTGATAATATTGATTTTGAGGATTTTTATTATATGAATAGGGATTTTCTATAATATTTTTACCAGTGAAATTTAAAGGATTATATGATATTGGTCTTTGAATTGATGCATTATAATTTTGATAATTATTTCTTGCTGGATTTTGAGCATTTAAATAATAATTTGAATTCTTTTGATATGAATTTTGATTATTATTTATTATATTATATGATGAGTTAATAAATGCATTTCCATTATTTTTATCACCATATAATGTTAAATTTTCCATACTATTTTTTTGCAATGTTTGCCCTAAAAAATTATTATTTTGTTTATTATAATAATTTTGATTTTGTCTAGAATAATCTGAACTGACACTTCTTTGTTGAGGAGTATAAAAATTTCTTACATAAGGATTTCCATTATATGAATTTCTATTTTGATTTTGATAATTTGAATTTTGATTATATTTATTATTATAATCATTATTTACTCCGGAAACTATTCTTCTTTGATTATATGGATTGTAAGGTCCTACAAACATATTTAAAGGACTATCTGGACTTTCTCTATTTGATTGATTACGATAAGTATTATATTGGTAATTCATTGAAATTAAAAAATTAATAACTTATTTCTATCAATTATCTATTCAAAGTTAATCATTTTTACAATTAATTTTATAAGTTATTATTTAAAACATAATATTTATAAAAAATGTAAATATTACTGTGAAGAAATATAATTATTTATAAAAAAAATTTTTATATAATGAAATGTATTTTTTAATTTTTAACTTGTCCATCATTAACTTTACAAAAAAACAAATAATTTGAACCCAGCTGTAAAAATAAAAAATTTAGAGAATGAAAATAAAATACTTAAAAATGAATATAATGCATTAGAAAGAATAATTGGTGATTATCCCATAAATATTTTATCCATGATTTCTAAGTATCTAAACTAAATCAGAAAAGGAGATATTTTAATTGATATCAGTTTCAAAGAAAAATGAAATATAATAATATTGATTTATCTTGGTTTCATTTATGATGAGGAAATTACAATTGAAATTGAAAATTGAATTTAATTTAGTTTTAGTTATAATAAAACTACTTATATTAATTTTAACTATTATTATTGTGATTTAAATGTTAAGATCACTTAATTTGGTAATATTACTTTTGTTTTAAAAAGTTTAGGTAAATCTATTATTTTCACTCCTTCAGAATGTTTAAAAAAGAAAGAGATAAATATTATTTTCAATCTATTTTAGCACTAGAGGTATTTTTAGATGGAAATTAGGTAATATTTTCTTGAAAAATTTTAAAATTTTAGATTTTGATTAAGATAGAGAATATATTTTATGAAAACTAAGCCAAAAGAAAAAACAAAGAATTAGAAGGTGAATATAAATTTAAAAGAAATTCATGATTATTGTTATATTTTAATAATTATCTCTATTTCTTTAGCAGTTTATGCAAATCAATTAATTAAAAAATTTAATAATACGATTGATGATGAATAAGATTATTCTACTATTGCTAAAATAAATAAAAAGGAATATATATATATTTTTTTTATAATTTGAATATTTATTATCAAATTATGATTATATTAAATAATATATAATATTAAAATAACTTTTTAATATATATTAAAAATGTTACAAGAAAATTATAATGGTCCAAATATATTTCAAAGTGCAGTGTTAACCCATAATGATTATTTAGATGATGAATCATGTCATAGAATCCAGAAAATAATAAGAAATAATTTTTTTTCAAAAATAAACAAAGGAGTTCATAATCAAAATCAACCAATGATAATAAAAAAAAGAGAAAGTTTAATAGGAATACCTCAAATTAAAAAACCAAAATCAGATAATCCAGAAGAGAATCTTCACATAAAGCAAATAAATTTCAGTAATAAAATAAGGAAAAATAATTATGATAGAATTGAAAAATATAGAAGAATAAAAAATAATTTTATTTCAATGAGTACTAATGACATAATTAATGTTCCTCATAATTATAATGATTATAAACAAGAATTAGAAAATTATGCTAAAGGCGCAAGAAAAATGCAATTACCTAAATTAGAAAAAAAACCAATTAAAGATAGATATGAAATGAAATATGAACCTAATTATATTGATAATGTTGAAAAGTTATTTATTAATCCTTATTTAGTTAATGAAAGTGAATTATATACTGATTATATTGAAAATAAAAAATCAAAAATTCCCTTAAATTTTTTTATATAAATATATATGTTTTTTTTTAAATTTTTTTATTATTAAAAAATTATTTTTTCATAATAAAAAATTTATAAATGGGAGTTTGTTGTGTTTCTCATAGTATGGATCCTAAATCAATGATAGATATGTCAAATATCGATCAATCAAAATTAATGAATAAGAATCAAAATATAAATAATAATAAAGAAGAAAATAACAAATTAGAAAGTAATAAAAACTTAATAAAAGAAAATCCAAAAAAAGAAAATTTAAAGGAAAATAAAAATCCAAGTAATAATATAATAAACAATGAAAATAAAGTAGAAATTATTGAAGGAAAAAAAGAAAAGCAAATAGATAAAAATATAAATAACGATAATTCACCAGTCAATGCAGAAAAGCAAACAAATAATAATTCTCATTTATCAAATAATACAATGTCAAAGAAAAATTCTCAGAATTTAAAAAAAGAAATAGTTAAAAAGAAAAAAAATAAAAATGAAATTAATATAGTATTTTTAGGTGATACTAATACTGGAAAATCATGTTTTGTTATTAAATTTGTAGAAAATATTTTTGAAAAAATATATATTCCTACTTTAGGTTCTGAAATAAAAAAAAAAATTGTTTCTTATAATACACATAAATACCAATTAAATTTTATTGTTACTTCTGGAAATGATTATAAAGATGATTATACTGATTTTTATAATAATGCAGATTTTTTTTTAGTTGTTTATGATATTACCATTCAAAAAAGTTTTGATAATGTTAAAGAAATTAGTCAAAAAGAAATTTTA
>JAEEGI010008676.1_pt1 | contig 22394 bp, 18 predicted proteins | sample 8958751 | NCBI WGS metagenome assembly JAEEGI01 (sample SAMN16246545, study PRJNA631951) | gut metagenome | biome: gut microbiome; feature: rumen; material: KS-attached | host: Bos | place: Iran: Karaj | collected 2018-10 | reverse complement strand
CCGCATAGAGATCATCCTGTGCGACACCCAGGACGGGGCAAACATAGGCAGTGTCTGCCGTGCAATGAAGACAATGGGACTGACTCATCTTACTCTTGTCACAGACAGGATATATGATGACGAGCGTGTCAGGACCCTCGCCCTGCATGCCTACGACCTCTACGAGAACAGGCGCGAGTTCACCGACCTCAGGGACGCGCTCAAGGACAGCGTCCTCTCGGTTGCGGCCACCCGCAGGACCGGCAAGGGCAGGAAGACCAGCCGCGTGAGCCCGGAGCAGCTTGCGGAGCACATCAGCGCCATGGGGGACGGAAAGGTCTCCGTGGTGTTCGGCTGCGAGTCAAACGGCCTGTCTGACGACCAGGTTCGCGCCTGCTCCATGGTCGTCACGATCCCCACAAGCGACAAGTTCCCCTCACTGAACCTCTCACAGGCGGTCCAGATAATCTGCTACAGCCTTTTCCAGAGGCTAAGACCATATGCAGGGGAAATCAATACAGTGACCTCAGAGCGCGTGAATGCTGCTGTTTCATCATGTATTGCTGATCTTGAGGCAATCGGTTACTTCAAGAACAATGATGAGAAGGATTACACGGGGGAGTTTCTGTCCTCAATAATGCAGCGCGCCGGAATGACCGAGGGAGAGGTCCAGAGAATGGAGAAGATATTCTCCAAGACCCATAAGATCGCACAACACAAGGAGAAAAAATAAATGAAGAAATCAGTCATGAGAAAGTATGCCCACCTCATCGCGAAGTGCGGCGTTAACGTACAGAAAGGCCAGGAGGTCGAGATCATGGCAGCCTTTGACCAGCCGGAGTTCGTCCGCATGGTGGTTGAGGAGTGCTACAAGCTAGGGGCAAAGAAGGTCATAGTCGACTGGACAGACCAGAAGACAAGCAAGATCCATGCTAAATACCGCTCGCTCGAGACAATGAGCAAGATGGAGAAATGGGAGAAGGAGCGCTGGCAGCACCGTGTCGACGAGATCCCCTGCCGCATCTACATAGAGTCAGAGGATCCGGACGGAATGAAGGGAGTTGACCAGGAGAAGATGCAGAAGGCCAACCAGAAGCTCTATCCTATCGTCCGCAAGTACCGCGACCAGCTTGAGAACAAGTACCAGTGGTGCATCTGCGCCGTCCCGGGAGAGGAATGGGCAAAGAAGCTCTTCCCCGAGATGTCAAAGAAACAGGCCGTCGAGAAGCTCTGGGAGGCCATCCTCATGACAAGCCGTGTCACAGATGACCCGGTCAAGGCATGGGATGATCACAACAAGGACCTGATCCGCCGCTGTGATTATCTGAACAGCCTCGGAATCGATGAGCTTCATTATGAGGCAGGAAACGGAACGAACTTCACCGTGGGCCTGATGGAGCTCTCAAAGTTCAACGGTGGCGGAGACACATCACTTCAGAACATCTATTTCAACCCGAACATCCCGTCGGAGGAGTGCTTCACATCACCCAAGCGCGGCAGGGCAGACGGCATTGTCTATGCCACCAAGCCGCTGAGCTTCATGGGCCAGCTGATCGAGAACTTCTGGATCCGCTTCAAGGACGGAAGGGCCGTAGAGTGGAACGCGGAGAAGAACAACGACATGCTGACAAAGATGATCGAGATGGATGAGGGCTCACATTACCTCGGCGAGTGCGCCCTGGTCCCTGTGGACTCCCCTATCTCAAACAGCGGACTTCTGTTCTACAACACCCTCTTCGATGAGAACGCCGCCTGCCATCTGGCACTGGGACTTGGCTTCGCAGACTGCGTGAAGGGCTTTGAGAACATGACCCTTGACGAGTGCAGGGCACTTGGAGTGAACAAGTCGATGATCCATGTGGACTTCATGATCGGATGCGCGGACATGAACATCACGGCCAAGACACGTGACGGCAGACAGGTCCCGATCTTCCGCAACGGCAACTGGGCATTCTGACAAAGTTAAAAATCGGCAACTTCTGTCAAAAAGCGACAGTTTCGGTCCGTCATTCCGCTCCTGTAAACTAAACAACAGGAGGAGTGAGATGAAAAAGATCGCAACTGTCGTTTTTGTTTTGCTGTTTGTCTCCGCCCTGGTCTTCGCGGAGGCCATCACGGAGATTCATGAGCCGCCTACAACATTTGTCGGTTGGGGCGCGCAGTCTGTCGGTGGAGCCGGCGGAAGAGTCATCAAGGTCACAAACCTCAATGCCAACGGCGAGGGTTCCTTCAGGGCCGCCCTTGAGGCAGAGGGTCCGAGGATCATCGTCTTCGAGGTCGGTGGAGTCATTGACCTTGAGAAGAAGCAGATAAAGGTCAAGAACCCGTACGTCACAATCGCAGGTCAGACCGCACCGAGCCCGGGAATCACCATCATCCGCGGCGGAATCACATTCAACACACATGATGTCATCATGCAGCACCTGTTCTTCAGGATGGGTGACGCAGGCGCGGCCATCGGCGAGGGCTACGAGCCTGAGATCTCCACAGGTGCCAACGGAAACGCATACAACATCGTGGTGGACCACTGCTCCGTGGCATGGGGAGTCGATGAGAACCTCTCCGTATCAGGAAAGAGAGGAACCGGCCCTGAGAACGCATCACGCAATGTCACATTCAGCTACAACTTCATCTCCGAGGGCCTTGCCTGGTCGGTTCACTCAAAGCAGACGATGAACCACAGCATGGGAACCCTGGTCATGGATGACTGCACCAATGTCGCCATCATCGGAAACTTCTACGCCCACAACTATGAGAGAAACCCGTGGTTCAAGGGCAACTCCTCAGGCATAGTCGTGAACAACCTGATCTACGATCCGGGCGCATGGTCGATCAGACTCTCCTGGATCCCTAAGGAGTGGAAGGACCTTGAGGAGAAGCCGGGCTCACCGAAGGTCTCGATCGTAGGAAACTATGAGAAGGAAGGACCCAGCACGGAGGTCGTGGCGATGGTCGGATCCAACTATCCGGAGAACAAGGAGGAAGGATACCTCGAGGACAACGTGATCTACAAGATCGACGGAGTCACCCCGGGCAAGATCACCGATCCCTCAATCCCCATCGTCGTCCTTGACGAGAAGCCGATCTGGATCGACGGCCTTGAGGTCCTGCCGGTGGAGGATGTCCCTGCATATGTCCTCAAGTACGCAGGAGCAAGACCGGCAGAGAGAGACGCAGTTGACAAGCGCCTGATCGAGGAGTTCTACAACGGAACCGGTAAGATCATCAACAGCCAGGACGAGGTCGGCGGCTATCCTGTCGTCGAGCCCACATACAGGGCCCTTGATGTTCCTGAGACTGGAATCGAGGAGTGGCTTCAGGGCTACACCCTTGAGGTCATGGGACTGAAATAAGCTCTGGTTATTTGAAGGGAAAATGCTCCGGCGGCTCAGGCTGCCGGAGTTTTTTTATCCGCAGGCTCTCAGTCCACGGACTCGATTATCCCTCCGCAGAGGATCCTGTCATTGTCATAGACAACAAGGCTCTGCCCTGGGGTCGCAGCCTTGACCGGAACATCGAATGTGGCGCACAGCCTGCCAACCTCATCCATGCGTACAGCGCAGCTCACAGGTGTTCCTGTGGACCTGATCTTGGCAGAGAGATGAGCCTCCCCTTCCAGGAACGGGACGGAGACCCAGTTTATCTGATCGGCGCGAACTACCGTGTTGACGGTTCTCTCCTCGTAGCCAACGACAACCCGGTTATGCGGGACATCCAGAGAGATGACATACAACGGTCTGGGAGCAGAGACCCCAAGGCCTTTCCGCTGTCCTATGGTGTAGTTCCAGATCCCGTTGTGACGGCCAAGCACCTTGCCTTCAGTGTCAACGATGTCCCCTTCTCTTGGCTCCACATCAAGAAGGTCCGAGTAGCTTCCGCTGTAGAAGTCCTGGCTCTCACCGTGACCCTGAGGATGGAAGCCAAGCTCAACGTCAATGACCCTGACATCCTTCTTGGTCATGGACCCCAGAGGGAACATGGTTCGAGAGAGCTGCTCCTGGGACAGCCTGTAGAGGAAGTAGCTCTGGTCCTTCAGGGGATCCAGGCCCCTCTTGAGGCAGTACCTTCCGTTCTCGTGGTCTATGCGCGCATAATGGCCTGTGGCAAAATAGTCGAACTCAAGGCCTGCGGCCCTGGCATACTCGACCATGGCCCCGAACTTGATCTTCTGGTTGCACCAGATGCAGGGATTCGGGGTACGGCCTCCCATGTACTCGTCCTTGAAGTTCTTCAGGACCGTGGACTCATAGAGGTCCGAGATATCAAGCACTGTATGGGGGATCCCGAGCTTCTCGCAGATCTCCCTGGTCTCTGAGATCTCCTTCTCCTTGTTGGGGGAGAAACAGGCGTCCTTGGAGAAATCACCATGGAAGACCCTGCCTTCCTTCCAAAGAGACATGGTGACCCCAGAGACTATATAACCTTGTTTTTTTAAAAGATATGCGGCAACTGAGGAATCAATTCCTCCGCTCATGCCTACCAGAACCCTCTTCAAAACCGTTCTCCTATCGTGCCTTCAGTATAACTGAAAGCGCACCGCTTCCGCCTTCACTTGCCTTGGGGACAGTGACCTCCCTGACCTTGGGATGACTGCGGCAGATATCAATGACCGCCGGCCTCAGGACAGCCTCGCCTTTGGCAGAATGAATGCCCTTGCCGGTTATTATCCTGACCTTCCTCAGACCCCTGGCAAAGCTCCTGTCCAGGAAGGACCTAGTGGCAGAGGAAGCATCATCAAGCTTCATCTCATGCAGGTCCAGCTCGTCCTGGGCATCCATTCGCCTTATCCGGCTGATGGTCGGCTCTTCAGGGCCTGCGTGCTCGGATGTATTAGCGCGCCTTCTTATCTCCCTGTCCTCGTCATGGGTCTTCTCCCACTGGCTGTAGATATCCGCGAAGCTTCGTGCCATCAGGACTCCTCTTTAGCGGACCCTTCGGCCTGAGAAGCATAATCCTTGGGCTGGTTGACCACAACCTGATGCATCGCGAGGTTTATCCCGTTGCGGTCGAACATCTTCTTGAGCTCTGCGTTCAGGGCGCGCTGCATCATGGCGTAGTAGACACCCTTGCACATGATGTTGAAAGACAACGTGATGCAGTCTCCGTCAATCGCCCTGACACCCATGTAGTTCGGCCCCTGGACAAAGTCCCCTGTGATGGCACAAAGATTATCGTGGATGATCGGAAGCTCCCTCTCAATGACTCCCTCGACGCGCTCAAGCGACTCCTTCAGGTCTATGCCTATGGTGCACACAGCCCTGTTCTGGCCGTTTGAGGGCATCCTGATGTAGTTCTTGAAGTCGTTGTTCCTCACAACCGTGACCTCTCCGAACCACTTGAGCTTTGTGGTGCGAACGCCTATGTTCAGGACAACGGCGTACTGGCCGTTGAACGAGACGAACTCTCCGACATGCACAGAGCCCTCAAGCGTCATGATTATTCCCGCAAGTATGTCGGCAACTATGTTCTGGCACCCTATGCCGAATATTACTCCTGCGACTCCTCCTGTAAGGCTCAGTGCAGTGGCATTGACGCCGAAGTGGTGGAGGCAGAGGAAGATTCCGGTTATGAACAGCGCATAGCTCGAGAAGTTGTCCAGCAGGTGGCAGATAGTCTCACTCTTGGCGCTTGTGACCTTGGCTATCAGGAACATCAGCTTGTGGAAGATGATCTTGGTGACCACAAGCATCGAAATGCTGATTATGCAGGATGTGATTGAGTACAGGTTGATTCCGCTGTCCCACTTTCCGGTGATGCAGTAATACCAGACGGACTGCTCGCCGGAGAACTTGGCGTCAAAGAAAATGAACAGCAAGGCAATCAGCACCACATAGTTCGCGGTGGAGGCGAACTTCTCGGACGGGGTCTTGTCGCGCCATTTCTTGCTGTCACGGGGCCAGCGGTCCTCGAAATACGGCTTTGACTTGTTTATCAGCTTTCCAAGCATCGAGAGCATGTCATCACCGTGCTCCGCAGTCTCCGCCTCGGCAGCGGCCTCTGCATCATCCTGAGACGAGGCAGGAGCCTCATTTACGGCATCCTCCTTCCATGTGCCTGAGATGAAGACAAGCGCCGCCATGAGCAGCATGGTCAGGATCATGGCCAGCAGCGCAGGAGCAACATGTCTCATCCCCAGACCCACGCGGGGTCTCATGACCATGTAGTAGATGTCATTCTGAATCTCATCGGAACCGTCCACGCGCTTGACTGAGGCGAAATACGTGTCCTCAAGAAGAAGCATGTTCCCGTTGTAGTTGTCATGGAGCCTCTCCTCCTTGACACCCAGGTCGGTGACCTTGGTCCCCTTGTAGCTGTATGTCGATATCTTGGAGTTCAGGCTTCCCTCATCCATATGCGCTATGTACTCTATAGTGAGGTCCGGATCGTTGACGGCAAGGACATAGGAGCCGTCTGAGAGACCTATCTGGTCAAACAATTGCTCTAAACCCAGATTCTCCCTCACTGCCATGAGCTCGTCCGGATACAAGGCTACCATGACGAATCCGTCGCTGACATTGTCCTCATTCCTGAAGGATACGGCTGCCTCCTGAAGATATTCGCCTGCAAACATATCTGAAGAAGGCTGCAAGACAATCTCCGGCCTTCCCTCAAGCATGGAATAGAACGGGGAGCTGCTGTCAACCTTAATGTGCTCATACGGTGAATTCGTGTACACGACTTTTCCGTCACCGTTGAACCTGAATATGTACCTCACACCCAGCTGGTCGGCAAGGTCCTGGATGAAGTCCCCGTCAATCAGATCCGGGTCCGTGTGCCTCATGATGCAGCCTGCGATCCTGCTTCTTGTGAGTGACTCACTGTCGCTCCATCTCTGAAGCTCATCAAGGATCCTGTTGTTCTCCTCAAGCCCCTGCACTGTCCTTGTGACCTTGCTCTGGGTATAGCTGAAGGTATCAGCGTAGATTGAGAGGGCCTCAAGATAGACAACACCTATGAAAACAGCGACAACTGCCAGGATTGAGACTATCGACATCTTACCTACAAGAGTGCGGTTCCACCTCAGACGGCCCTTGGTCTCGAACTTCGTGTCAGCGTCATCCACGTGGAAGAACGCATAGAGCATGGCAAGGCCGGTTATGATTATCACAAGGATGAAGAGGATCAGAGTCGCCATGTTGACTTCAATGCGGATCTCGGCAGTCGGCATGGCGACAAGTGCCACGACCCCGTTAATATCCAGCTTCGAGACATAATACTCGGATCCCTCGATGCTCATCTTGACAGGCCCGTCATTGTCCTTGAACAACGTCAGAAGCTCATCGACCGAATCTATGTCCTCATCATCCCTGATGCGGAGCTCCTTCATCGGCTGACCTTCGAGCTTTGCATTGTCACAGCAGATGATGGTGCCGGTGTCCTCGTTTATCAGCAGGACGAAACCGGATTCTCCAACCTTGATCGAACTGATCAGGCGGTTGCGCGACAGATGGCCCGTCACAGTGCCCTGGGCTTCGGTTCTGGAGTTCTTGGAAACAATCAGCCAGCGGTCACCCACACCCCAGAAATAGTTGTCTGATCCTTCGGATGTATCAGTCATCTGAAGCAATGACTCATAGATGCTATCATCGTAGACTGCAGCCTCCTCAATCACATTGTAGACCTTGGTCTCCAGGACTGCCTGGACGCTTTCCGCCTCCATGATGGAATCATAGTCACTGCAGTCTCCGTATATCCTTTTCCCGTTTGTGTCATATATCGCGATGCTCTCCATCTCAGAGACCTTGCAGAACTCGTCAAGGAACGGCCTTGCCTGCTCGATGTCCGTAAAATGCTCCAGAGCAAAAGCCAGCGACTTCAGCTTTGCGGCAATGACACGGACCGATGCAACCTGCACATAATAGTCGCTCTCAACTATAGACGGCAGCTGCCTGCTGATGGCGTTCGACTGCTCGACAAGCTCTGCCTTCGCGGTCTTGTCGTATATGTACGACTCCACGAAGAAAAAGCATAAGTTCAGAACTGCAAGGAACAAAACCCACGCGATTATGATGGAGATCTTCTTTTTCTTAGGTTGACTTAACACGGACAATATCCCTCCAATGCCACCCCTGGCAACCGGCTGCACGTCCAAAATGGTAACACAGCACAAAATCTATGGCAATAAAACTCATTGACCAAAGTTATATGTTTGGTTATTCTTAGATTCGCTGATTCCATAGCTCAGCTGGATAGAGCACTTCCCTCCTAAGGAAGGGGTCGCGCGTTCGAATCGCGCTGGGATCACTAGAAAAAACCCTTGTCCTGCGATGCAGACAAGGGTTTTCTATTTTACATGATGTCTGTGCCGGAGTAATTCACTCGGCCTTGGTCCCGGTCTCGATAGTGATGAGTATATAGAAACGCACGGTGTGGCCGTTTCCCTGATACCTGGTGCAGATATTCAGGACCTTGCAGTCGTTGTACTGCGATGTGATGTCCCTCTTGTGGAGATTGGCGGTCAGGGCCACGCCCTTCTCGTCCGCGATCTTGATTCTCGTGGAATCCCTGCAAACATCAAGAATGTCCTTCAGTGTCATCAGCGCACCCTCCGCAACCATGTATAGGTTCTTGGATTAATATAAACCAAAACCAGTACTTATGCCAATTAAAATGTTGAAGCTCGAATGACATTGTGCTATCTTTCTCAAAGAGTTAACTCAACGGAGGCATTAAATGAGCGACAAGAAAACATCAAGCGGAACAATCAAGACATTTGCGAAGGTCATGTTCGTACTCGGAATCATCTTCACAGTCCTGTTCACAATCGGCATGATCGTATGCGGTTTTGCCATGGCAAAGCAGCAGGGCCAGAGCCTGTACTCAGTTCTCGGAATCATCGGAGCAGCCATCTTCTGCGTCATCACGATCCTCCTTCTCATCGTAGAGAAGGCTTTCCTCTTCTCATATGCTGAGATCGCCGAGGATGTCAGGGATGTCAGGAACATCCTCTCCAGAAGGGACAGCACAGCAAAGTGATCCCGTCTTCAGAGACACAGAGGGCGCCTTCTAGTAGGCGCCCTTCTTTTTTATTGCAGTGTGTTAATCAGTCGAACAGTCCGACCTTCTTTCCGATCAGCGGATAGATTCCGCCCCAGAGTCCGATGAGGTAATACCTCAGGGCACGGATGAACATGTTGTAGATTCCGAACGCGCTGAAGATGGTCTTGACTCCGTACATGATCACGGCCACCATGGCCATTCCGATGATATAGCGGATGATCTTCCTGTACCACCTGCCCGGCTCAATTATGAAGTCACTGAACTTCCTCTCAAGCGCAAAGCCCGTGGCAAGACCGCCGTATGTGGCGAACGTGATGCACAGGTCCTCGAATGCAACTGCATCGATCTTCTCCTTGATCAGAAGCACCGACATGATCACGAACGCGACCGTGAAAACCACGCCCAGGACAACAGACACCCTGATCGACAGCTCCTTGTTGTCATAAAGCTTCCCGAACAGGGAACCCAGGATGAACGTGACGCCGCATCCGATGAGGATTCCACCTACGACATCCATGGGCCAGTGCACGCAGAGATACATCCTCGAGAGCCCGACCAGCAGAATCATCACAGCACACAGCACCGACAGCCACCTCTTACGGAACGATACCGCGATTGACGAATACGCGCTTGCGGCTCCAGTAGTATGTCCGCTGGGGAATGAATATCCTGTGGCGGTGTTCTGACGCACCGTCTCAAGGTTGTCTATCACAAGCCAGGGCCTTGGGAACCTCACAATCGCCTTTGCCACTCCCATCACCGTCAGTGAGTTCAGAAGCGACATGACAATCACGAACCCGTCCCTCTTGCGGATATTCCAGTAGATGAATACCGATATAGCTATCAGCAGAAAGTTCTCCCCGAACATGGTTATGACCTGGCCCAACGTGTTCAGGAAACCGTTGTGCAGCCCCGAGAAGAACAGCAGTATCTGTCTTTGAATCTCCATCCTAATGCTCCAATGCCTTTATTCAACATACTATTATAATGTGCTTTTCCGCCGTTTCCAACTAATTTGAAGATTTTTTACCATCAAGGTTGACAAACGGAATCAGATATTGTAATTTCATAATGCATTTGGGATCTTGGTGAAGCTGGTTATCACGCCACCCTGTCACGGTGGAGGCCACGGGTTCGAGCCCCGTAGATCTCGAAACAACGAACCGACCTTGAAAGAGGTCGGTTTTGTTGTTTATTGGGAATGATGCGGGGCGAGAAACGAGGAGAAACGCCACGGACAAAGGCGTTTCGACGAAGGCGGGCGCCGTAGGGCGCGAGCCCCGTAGATCATTTTCCGCTTAAATCGCAACTAAACAATGTTTAGGCGGAAAAAGAGGATTCCAGGCTTATCCTGCGCCCCGAAATCCATGGTAGAATCCAATCATGCAGCTGAGACCAATAGCCTACATCCATAACAGCTACAGGGAGAAGTTCGGCATCCCGCGTCAGAGCGGTCTTGCGGACATTGTCTCGGAGATTGTATTCGAGAAGGAGTTCCGCGACGTAAACGCAGTGCGCGGCCTTGAGGATTTCTCCCACATCTGGCTCCTGTGGGGCTTCTCGGACAACGGGGAGACTGACGGGGGCTCCTTCAGGCCCACAGTCAGGCCACCGCGGCTCGGAGGCAACGAGAGAGTCGGTGTGTTTGCCACAAGGTCCCCTTTCCGCCCAAATCCCATCGGGCTTTCCAGCGTGGAGCTTGAGAGGATAAAGATGACGGATGAGGGACCGGTGCTGGTGGTCAGGGGCGCGGACCTGATGGACGGGACCCCGATCTACGATGTAAAGCCGTACCTGAGGGACTTTGACTGCCACAGCGACGCAAGATCTGGCTTTGCAGATGACAGGCAGTACAGGACCCTTGAGGTCGTGTTCCCGCAAGAGCTTCTGGAATTGATTCCGGTTAAGGACAGGGAGCCTCTGGTCCAAGCCCTTGGACAGGACCCTAGACCGCACTATCAGGATGATCCTGAGAGAGTCTACGGAATGCTGTTCGGAGACCGGAACATACTATTTATGGTAAGCGGCGGAACTCTTACTGTCACAGGCATTGAATAAAAGCAGAGGCCGCATTTCTGCGGCCCCTCTCTCATAACCCTCTGAAGGAAGTTATTTAAGGAATGAGATGGCTGTCTCCCTGCTCATTGCCTTGCAGGCTTCCTCGTCCTGCTGATACTCCTTGGAGATCCTGACGTTGCTCTCTCCATGGCGCAGGTAATAACCGTATCTGCCATGATAGATCCCAAGGCTCTTTCCCTCATACTCTCCGAAATCAACAACCGCCTCGGCGCTGCTGCTTCTCTTTGCGGAGGAAGCCGCCCTGCCCTTTGCGGCTGTCTTCTTGCCGCTGTCCTTCGGTGCGTTGAAGATCTCCCTTGCCTCAGCCTCTGTGATGCTGAACAGCTCGACAGAGCTCTTGACGCTGCGGAAATCGTTGCCGCACTTGATGTACGGACCATATTTTCCCATGTCGGCAGTGATGGCCTCACCGGCCTCATTAGTGCCTACTGTTCTGGGAAGGTTAAAGAATTTCTCAACAATCTGCGGATCCAGGCTTCTGTTTCCGACAAACTCCTTTGGAACCTTGAAGCGCTTGATATCCTCTGTCTGAGCGCGGTCACCGAGCTGCCAGTAGTCACCGAACTTACCTGTGCAGTACAGGATCGGCTGTCCGTCAGATGAGGAACCGATCTTCTCAGGCGCATTGGACTTGGCCTCTGAGACCTGATTGCCCTCTGTGCGGAGCTTCTCGACCATCTCGTTGGTGACGTCCGCTGGAATCCAGTCGTTCGGGATTGAGACAAAGCGTCCGTCCACGCTTCTGACATAAGGTCCGTAAGGTCCGAGGAAGATGGAGTTCTCCTCGCTGAGCTGCGGGAGCTCGAGGCACTTGACGTCATGGGAGTTGATCTTCATCTTGTTGCCCCTGACCTGCTGGTCAAGGCCTTTCTCTCCCTCATAGAAGTTCTTGAGGAACTGAAGCTCGTCAAGCTTTCCCTCGGCTATCTCATCAAGACCTGTCTCCATGTCACTTGTGAAGCCGTAGTCGACCCTGTCTGAGAAATACTTCTCAAGAAGCTGGATGATGCCGAATCCGATGAATGTCGGAACAAGGGTTCCGTTGTCCCTGATCACATAGTTCTTCTCAAACAGCCTGTCGATGATCGCTGCATATGTGGACGGCCTTCCGATTCCGAGCTTCTCAAGTGTCTGGACAAGTGATGCCTCAGTGTACCTGTTGGGCTCCTTTGTCTCATGCAGAAGCTCCTCCAGCTCCTTCAGGCCAAGGACCTGTCCTGCCTTAAGTGCCGGAAGCGGGGTCTCCTTGTCCTCAAGGGCTGCATCCGGGTCATCGGAACCCTCGACATAGACCCTGATGAAACCGGGGAACTCGATCCTGATTCCTGTTGCTGTGAACTGGGCATCCTTTCCGTCTGATGTCTTGGCATCGATCGTGACGGTGGTGTTGAGCTTGAGTGCGTTTGTCATCTGGGAGGCAAGTGTCCTCTTCCAGATCAGAGTGTACAGCTCAAGCTCCCTGCCCGAGAGTCCTGTCTCCTCCGGAGTCCTGAAGTGCTCGCCCGCAGGTCTGATTGCCTCGTGGGCCTCCTGCGCGTTGGAGCTCTTTGCGGCGTACTGCCTTGACTCGGCCGGGACAAAGTCCTTGCCGTAGAGTGCAAGGGCAGCCTCTCTTGCGGCGCGGATACCCTCCTGGCTCAATGTCGGGCTGTCAGTTCTCATGTATGTGATGAATCCGTTCTCATAAAGGCTCTGCGCGATGCGCATGGTGTCCTTGGCGGACATGTGGAGCTTTCTGTTTCCCTCCTGCTGAAGGGTGCTTGTGATGAACGGAGGTGCCGGACGCTGTGTGACCTGCTTCTCCTTCACATCTGAGATGGTGAAGTCGCTGTCCTTCAGTGAGTCAACAAGAGCCTTTGCAGCCTCCTTTGAAAGGAGCAGGACCTTTGAGCTTCCCATGTACTTTCCGGTCTCGCTGTCGAAGTCCTTTCCGTTGGCTACCCTGAGTCCGTCGACTGTGTCGATGGATGCGAAGAAGCCTTCCCTGAAGTTGGCACGCAGGTCCCAGTACTCTGACTTCTGGAATGTTATTCTTGTGCGCTCACGGTCAACCACAAGCCTGAGACCAGGTGACTGCACGCGGCCTGCGCTCAGGCTCTTGTTCGAGAGCTTTGACCAGAGAACAGGTGAGATGGTGTAGCCGAAAAGCCTGTCCAGGACCCTGCGGGCCTCCTGGGCATGCACGAGGTTCATGTCAAGGTCGCGTCCGCCTGCGAATGCCTCGAGGATGGCCTTCTTGGTGATCTCGTGGAACACCATCCTGCGTGTGGGCATCTTGGGCTTGAGGACCTCCACAAGGTGCCAGCTGATGCTCTCTCCCTCGCGGTCCTCATCAGTTGCCAGTATCAGCTCGTCAGCTCCCTTGAGCTCGCTCTTGATCTGGGAGATCACCTTCTCCTTGGTCTCATCTATGATATATTTTGGCTTGTATCCGTTCTTGACATCGATGCAAAGATCATTCTTCGGAAGTGTCCTGATGTGTCCGTTCGATGCAACAACCGTGCAGTCCGAACCCAGGAAACGTCTGATTGTCCTTGCCTTTGTCGGGGACTCAACTATTATAACTTTCTTGTCTGCCATAAAGGTCTCCTTACCGTGCATAATATATAGAAAAGAAACCGACGGTTGTCAACATCGTTTCGTGAGTTTTTTTTGTGTTTCCGAGCCTTAATCTATGATTAAGAAAAAACAGCAATCTTGTTAAACGGAGCATGACTGGGTTATTATGTTGCTATGAGAAAGCAGTCCTTAGCCGTAGCTCTTGTTTCCGTATTCTGTGTCATGATGATGTCATCCTGCGTGGTGGCGGAGAAACTCACCCTGACCGGGGATTACACCCAGGCCAAGGCAGTACCGGGCAAGAACCACGTGGATCTGTCCGTGGACGATTTCTTCGTGGGCGTGGTTGAGGACCTGTCAGATTGGGAGAACAAAGGCAACAACGACCCGATCATCGATGTGGCGGTGCAGGACTTCGTGAAGAACCTTGAGGCTTCCAGTGTCACATCATCCATCAGGTTCCTCGAGACCGGACACAACACATACATGGGCGATTTCTCATTCACCGATTTCAGCCAGCTGCTGATAGACCTGTCCAACGGACAGGCAGACCAGTCCGTAGTGACCATGACGCAGAAGAACGGGAAGACCCACGTCGAGATCAGCATCAACATGGACAACTATGAGCAGCTGACAAAGATGATTCCCTTCCTGGCCGATCCCAACTTCGAGGTCTACGGCCCGCTTTACAACAACGACCTGACTGAGGACGAGTACCTTGAGATGGTGAGCTTCATCCTGGGCGAACAGTGTCCTGAAAGCATAGGAAACTCATCAATTAAGATACAGGTGGTCGCACCGAAGGCAATAACCGCTCACAACGGCAAGGCACGAAACTCAAAGACAGTCGAGTTCTCCTTCCCCCTGATCGACTTCCTGCTCCTGCACCACAGCATAGACTTCTATCTTGAATATTAAAAAAAAGACTGCCGCATCGCTGCAGCAGTCTCATACGTTTCTCAGTTACCTGAATCAGAAGTAATAGACGAGTCCGAGAGCTCCGATGAAATCAGGACCGATATGGACGCCATCTTCCTTGAATGTGAATCCGACGCCTGGACCGAGTCTGAGGTAGACTGTGAAATCAGCATTGTTGTTGATTGTGAAGTCCCAGTTGAGTGAGCCTTCAGCAGCGGCGATGACCTTTGCCTTGACATCCTTGTTGAATGCGATCATAGCACCAGCCTCACCACCGACGCAGACGTAGAAATCCTCGTTTCCGATCTTGAACTGAGCGACCTTGTACTCTGCACCGACAAGAGCCTCGATACCGCCATAGTACCAGAAACCTGCTGTGGCGAATCCGTTGAGCTTGTCATTCATGTCAAACCTGAATGTGACACCTGTTGCAGGATAGCCGGCCTCACCACCGATTGCTGTTGCACCCTTCTTGGCCATTACTGGTACAACCACAAGAACGATAAGAGCTAAAACGATAAGAGCTTTCTTCATTTTAGAATCCTCCTGCCCGTCTTCGGGCATCCTTAAGTATTAATACTGACCCAAATGATATCACGATTGCAACCGCATGCAAAGTATTAGCCCAACCATGTGTGCAAGATTCCTTATTTTGTGTATCATCCTCCTTGTTGGAGATAATCATCATGAATGAAGAAAACAACAGACAGCTGACACTGAGGGGAGCTCTGACCGGAATACTCGGCCTGGTGATCATCACAGTCAGCTCAATGTATGTGGCACTGAGGATGGGAGCCCTGCCATGGCCCACTGTCTTTGTCACAGTGCTTTCAATGTCAGTTCTCGGACGCGCGAAGAACAGCACCCTGCAGGAGATCAACGTCACGCATACGCTCATGAGCGCCGGCGCCATGGTCGCAGGAGGACTTGCGTTCACCATCCCTGGACTCTGGATCATCAATCCGAACGCCGATGTCCCGCTCATGTCCATCATGGTCATGGCGATCTGCGGAGCAGTACTCGGAACAATGCTCTCCGCAGTCTACCGCAAGAACCTGATTGAGGAGCAGGCACTTGACTTCCCCATCGGAAACGCCGCCTACAACACGCTTGTGACTGGACTGAAGCACGGAAAGGAGTCGATCAAGCTTTTCGTCTCCATGGGCGCCAGCGCGGTCTTCACATTCCTGAGGGATTTCTTCGGATGGATACCTGCTGTAGCGACAATCTATCCGGGAAGCAGCTTCGTAGCCCCGATCTCCATCTATGTAAGCCCGATGGCCCTTGCGATCGGCGCCATGATCGGAAAGCTCTTCGCCCTGCTGTGGCTCGGAGGCGCGATCCTCGGATTCCTGGTCATCTCACCGATGGGAATCCTTGCAGGCTGGTTCACCGATCTTGCCGCAGCTGACATCTTCAGGCAGAACCTCGGTCTGGGCCTTCTCATCGGAACCGGACTTGCCGTGTTCGTGAAGGCCCTGACAGGCACATTCTCGAAGAAGAGAAAGAAGAAGTCATTCAATATATCAAAAAGAAGCGCGATCCTTATCGCCATCATCCTTGTGTTCTCCGCAGCAATGATGGGGATTCTGACACAGATGAACATCCTTCAGGCGATGCTTGCCGTTGTGGGAGTGTGTCTCACATGCCTTCTCAGCGGAATGATCACCGGCATGAGCGGAATCAACCCGATGGAGGTTTTCGGAATCCTGGTCCTGCTTCTGATCCAGGTCATCTGGAACCCGTCACTTCTGGTCCTGTTCCTCGCCGCAGGTCTTGTATCAGTTGCATGCGGCCTCTCAGGAGATGTCATGAATGACCTCAAGAGCGGGCACATGCTCAAGACAGACCCGAAGCAGCAGATCCTTGCGGAGGGCATCGGCGGTGTCATCGGCGCCGTGATCTCCGTCATAGTGCTCTTTGTAATGCACAAGAGCTTCGGCGGATTCGGAACTGCAGAGCTTCCTGCCCCGCAGGCAAGCGCCGTAGCATCCATGGCAAGCGGACTCGGCTCATCACCCGTATTCTACATCGGAATCGCAATAGGACTGGTCCTGTTCCTTCTCAATGTCCCCGCGTCAGCCATAGGACTGGGAATCTACCTTCCCTCCTACATCTCGATGGTCGTGGGAGTCGGATATCTAATCTCAGCTCTTGTAAAGAGAATAACAAAAGCCTCTGATGACACAATGAATCTCATTTCAAGTGGATTGCTTGGCGGTGAGGGAATCACAGGTGTCATTGTGGCCATCATCAGCATGTTCGCCTGAGGAGCTTTGAAGTAATGGAGAGCCGCGCTTTTTCCCTGTTTGCAAAAAAACCTTCTGAGATCACTTACCTGCTTGGACTGGACAAACCGTTCCAGGGCAGGCAGGTCTACCAGTGGCTTGTCAGGGGTGCATGCGGCTTTGACGAGATGACGAACCTCCCAAAGGCACTGAGGCAGAGACTTGCAGATGAGCATCCGTCACTTTTCTCAAGCAAGGTGATGACAAGCCAGAGCGACCCGGACGGGGCAGCCAAGCTTGCCCTGGAGCTTCATGACGGGAACATCATCGAGTGCGTGCTTCTGACAGACAAGGAAGGCGAGCTCACGGCCTGTGTCTCAAGCCAGGCCGGTTGCGCAATGGGATGCAGGTTCTGCCGCACCGGGACACTCAAGCTCAAGAGGAACCTTGAGGACTTTGAGATAGTCGAGCAGTTCATGCACCTTCAGCATGTGGCTCCCGGAAAGATCAGCCATGTGGTGTTCATGGGAATGGGCGAGCCTCTTGCGAACCTGGACAACGTGGTGAGCGCAATATCATTCCTGCACGATCCGGAAGGCCTGAATCTCAGCCACAGGCGAATCACCATATCAACATGCGGCCTTGTGCCGGGGATCAACGAGCTCTCAAAAAGGAAGGTTCCTGTAAAGCTTGCGGTCTCACTGGTCACAGCGGATGACGCGGTGCGCTCCGAGCTGATGCCCGTAAACCGCGCATTCCCGCTCAGGGTTCTAAGAGATGCTCTTGAGCGCTTCCAGAAGGTAAGCGGAAGACGCTTCACCTTCGAGTACTGCATGATCCATGACAAGAACATCGCAGACCAGGATGCAGACAGGCTGGCACGCTTTTGCAGGGGCCTTGAGGTGATTGTGAACCTCATCCCGTTCAATCCTTGCCCTGAACTTCCGTTTGAGACTCCATCAGATGCGGAGATACGCAAATTCACCAATGCGCTTACACAAAGAGGTGTGGAGTATACCATCCGGATCAGCCGCGGACGCTCGATCAAAGGAGCATGCGGACAGCTTGCAGGCAAGCTTGAGGAGAACCGTTAAAGCTCCTTCACGGGAATCACGCTGATGAAATCCATGTCCCTGTAGAACTTTCCCTCGAATCCCGTGTCGAAGTTCAGTATCATCACAGAATCCTCATCGACTTCAGTGCTGCTCCAGTAGTATGTCCAGTCAATCTCAAGAAGTCCTGTATCAACAAGCTGCGCGAACAGCGCCTTGAGCTCATCCAGGGTGGGAATTCTGTAGGGATCCTCTACAATCTTCCTGGCCTCATCATATGACGCAGTCTCATAGACCGGATCCGCTGTCTCCAGGAACAGTCCCGCACACTCAAACACAAGCCCTCCGTCAGGACCGGCCTCCCCTACCGTCCATGCAGGTGCGGGTGCGGGTGCTGGCTCGGGCTCTGGCTCTGGAACTGGCTCGGGCGCAGGTGCAGGCTGAGGCTCCGGTTCAGGAGCAGGTTCAGGGGCAGGCTCAGGCTGCGGTGCGGGTTCCGGCTGAGGTGCCGGCTCAGGAGCAGGCTGGAACAATGACGGCTCGGCAATCTCACTCTCATTTCCATTGACGGTTGTCTGGCATGATGCAAGGGTCACCAGCATCAGAAGTGAAAGAAGCAAAACAAACAGGGCTTTTCTCATAAGCCTATCTCCTCCAGCATTCCTGCTATCTCATTCAATACATTCTCCATGCTGCTGTCCTGCGTCACAGACACCTTCATGCAGTGCTCGCCGGACATGGAGAACGTGTTTATCGCGAACAATGACTCCTCGGTCACCTTGTCCATCTTGTTCAGGAGCACAAGGCGCGGCTTCTCAAAGGCCCCGAGCTGCTCAAGGACATCACGTGTGGTGTCCCAGCATGAGATGAAATCCTCCCTTGACGCGTCAAGGACTATCAGAAGCACATCCGCCAGGACCGCCTCATCCAGGGTGGACTTGAAGGCCTCCACCAGCTCATGGGGAAGGTCACTGACAAAACCTACTGTATCGGTGAAAAGAGCGAAGTTGCCGTTGGGCAGCCTCACCCTCCTGGTGGTGGGATCAAGTGTGGCGAAAAGCATGTCCTGGGACAGCACATTCGAGTCAGAGATTCTGTTTAGCAGTGTCGACTTTCCACTGTTTGTATAGCCTACTATCGCCACATTCGCTATTTTTCCTGAAGTTCTGTTGCGTCTTTGGACATCGCGGCTCTTTCCGATCTCCGCTATCTCCCTCTTCAGCCTCACTATCCTTGTCTGGGCCTGACGCCTGTCAAGCTCAAGCTGCTTCTCTCCGCTTCCCTTTGCGCCCTTCACTCCTCCTCGCTGCTGGGAAAGGTCCGCCCACTTGCGCTTGAGCCTTGGAAGCGAGTACTGGAGCTGCGCAAGCTCAACCTGCAGCCTGGCCTCCCTGGTGGTTGCCCTGTCGGCGAAGATCTGAAGTATTATCTCCTGCCTGTCCACCACCGCAATGCCCAGTATCTCCTCGAGGTTCCTCTGGATCCTTGGGCTGATGCTGTTGTTGAAGACAACGAGGTTGCACTGGTTCTCCTGGGCGATCCATGCGAGCCTCTGGACCTGGCCGCTTCCGATGTATGTGGCGCTGTTGAAGGAGCGGATGTTGAAATAGTCCCATGCGGCGCATCGGATTCCCAGCGTGGAGCACAGGGACTCCAGCTCGTCGCGGTTCCTCTGGGCAGCGGTGCGTGATGAGGCCTGGTCGGATGTAACGACAAGCATCGCGGTCACCTTGGAGAAGATGTCCTGCGGCTTTGTGATGTCAGCATGACTGTTGAATGCCATATGTGAATGATATCATATGGAGCAACGCAAGGAAAATATGATAGTATTCCAAATGCATCTTAATAGTTTGTCTGGAGGCTCTTATGGGACTTAACTGCGGAATTGTCGGACTGCCGAACGTGGGAAAATCAACTATCTTCTCTGCACTGACAAGTGCACCTGCCGAGGCCGCCAATTATCCTTTCTGCACCATTGAGCCCAACGTGGGCATTGTCAATGTGCCCGATCCCAGGCTGGACAAGATCGTCAGCCTCATCCCGCCTGCAAAGGTCGTGCCTGCCGTGACCGAGTTCGTGGACATCGCAGGTCTTGTCGCAGGTGCGTCAAAGGGAGAGGGTCTTGGGAACAAGTTCCTGGCCAACATCCGTGAGGTCGGAGTCATTGCCCATGTGGTGCGCTGCTTCGATGATCCGGACATCATCCACGTGAACAACAGGATCGATCCTGCAGGCGACATCGAGACCATAGACATCGAGCTCGCGCTCGCTGACTACGAGACGGTGGACAGACGCTACCAGAAGGACTCCAAGCTCGCCAAGGTGAACCACTCAAAGGACCTGCTTGCCATGATTCCCATCTATGAGAGGCTTCTCAAGGGCCTTGGAGACGGACAGGGAGCAAGGACGATCATCACAGATCCTGAGGAGCGTGAGCTTGTCAGGGACCTGCATCTGATCACCATGAAGCCTGTCATCTATGTCTGCAACATCGATGAGGCATCGATCGGAACTGACAACGAGTACGTAAAGACAGTGCGTGAGATCGCATCAAAGCGCGGCTCCTCAGTCGTGGTGATCTGCGGCAAGACAGAGGCCGAGATCGCATCGCTTGACACTGCAGAGGAGAGAGCCGAGTTCCTGGAGGCCGCAGGTCTTGAGGAGAGCGGAATGAACGTCCTTATCCGTGAGGCCTATGCCACACTGGGTCTCAGGACCTTCTTCACCGCAGGACCTGACGAGGACCGCGCATGGACGTTCAAGGCAGGCTCAAAGGCTCCTCAGGCCGCAGGCGTGATCCACACAGACTTCGAGAAAGGCTTCATCAAGGCCGAGGTCTACAGCTGCGAGGACCTGTTCAAGTACGGCTCGGAGGCCAAGGTCAAGGAAGCCGGAAAGCTCCGCGTGGAAGGAAAGGAGTACGTCGTCCAGGACGGCGATGTCATGTTCTTCCGCTTCAATGTCTGATCGCATGTCTGAATAGAAAATGAGCCGCCCAAGACTCCGACAAGTCTGAGCGGCCGCTCGTTCAGTTTGTTTGAGGTCACCGTCCAACGGCAGTGCCTCTGTATTTATAATATCATCTGAAAACCAACTGCTGTCAAGGTTTACATGATATCAAAGAATCTCGATGGTATAGCTGTAACCCCTGAGGAAGTTGGTGACGGATATCACGTTGTCCGAGTATGTGATCTCGTAGACAGGTGAGCCGTCCTCGAACACTGACCTGCGTGTGAGTCTTCCGTCATCAAAGCCCTCTATCAGGATCATGCCGTTCTCTCCGAACTCAGTTTCCAGAGCTTCTGATGTGGCAAAGCAGAGCTGCATGTCAGCGACGATGTACATTCCGATTATCCTGTACTCAGGCATGAACGTGGACTCGAATGAGAGTCGCTCTCCGTCATAGAGGACCTTGCCCATCGTCTGTCCGGTGGGGGCAAACAGCATCAGCTCAAGGGACTGATCATCCCAGACAAGCCATGCCTCAAGTGACATTCCCTCATCAAAGCCCGGGAATGTGCCGCTGACAAGCTGGTATGAGTCCAGAGGCTCACCGACCGAGGCCAGCGGAAGAAGATGGAAATCGGACGACTCCCCCATCCTGACCTTGAGGCTCGTGCATGATGCAAGGACCAAGAGCATCATCAGGGCTGCTGATATCACAAACGCTTTTCTCATTTTCTTCCGGCTCCTATTGTGCAGACATATGCTATCAGTATTCCGACAAAAACTGTAAGGCCGAAGATGTGCACCGGACGGAAGGAGCTGAACATCAGCGATCCGAAGCTCAGCTCTGTCGTCAGGAATGACAGGAGCACGGCCTTCTTTGATGAGTCAGCCTTCCCGCTGGAGGCAAAGACCATGTAGTCAAGGCCAAGGCCCACTATCAGGACCAGGCCCACGGCCACGAAGAAGTCAAGTGAGAGTCCTGTCAGTGTCAGGACCCCTATTGTACCTGTCAGGATGGTATAAGGCGCAAGGCTCATGGACAGGCCCTTCCTCCATCCGAAGAACAGGACCATCGCGACCACTATCGCGGCCACAGCGATGATGAACAGCCTGAACATCATGGCAGACAGATGATCCAGCTGCGCGCTTGTGTCCTTGGCTGTCTGTATGTACTGCACACCGTCCATGGAGGAGGCTATTGAGCTTACAAGAGAGGCATCAGAGGCATTCTGGACTATGACAACCTCGTAGTGCTTTCCGTCAATCTCACCCAGGGAGATGGAGGCGATCATCTCCTTCAGGCTGTCAGGAAGGGATGAAATGGTGAAATAAGAATCATGGCCTGAGATCTTTTCAATGTTATTTTTTCTCGAAGTTTCATCAATTCCAAGAATATCGCACTGCTCTTCAAGATAAGGAAGCAGAGCCTTGGCGGCACTGCGGCTCTTATCCTGCTCCGAATGCGGCGGAACAAATGACACGGTGGCGATGTAGCCTTCAAGAAGACCTTCTTCCTTAAGCTCATCAAGCCTCCTTGTGAACACAAGCTCCTTCTCAAGGGCATCGTTCTCAGAGGATCCCTCGATTATCGCGTATGTGGAGTCCATGTACCCCAGGGCCTTTGAGGCGT